>PJEL010003801.1_pt1 | contig 12688 bp, 11 predicted proteins | sample 1853271 | NCBI WGS metagenome assembly PJEL01 (sample SAMN08108733, study PRJNA415343) | Invertebrate metagenome, whole genome shotgun sequencing project. | host: Globobulimina | place: Sweden: Gullmar Fjord | collected 2015-08 | reverse complement strand
AAGGCAGGGATAATCAAGTCAAAGGGTAAATAAGTAAGTACATCTGTTAGAAATTGGGATCCGAAATAGAGCATTTCAACACTGCCATTCATTTGCACTTGGAAGACAATGTTATTGACAATCAACAGAGCCAGCGTCAAAAGCCCAACCCCCCCTGCCAACTGTTTCCAGCTGACACGCTGATCCAGCATTATGGCAGCTGTTTTGACCGGGTCAATCTTCTGAATTTCAGACATCACCCGTTTGCTGAAACCTATTGGTAAATCGGGGGCAGCCGGCCTGGCTGCTTTCAGGATATCATCGAGCTTTTTCATCAGTTTCTCCCCAATTTAACAATTTACGTGTGAATGAAGTTTTCAAATTACAATGGGTATACTTGCACAGGCATTTCTTATGAGTTTATAGTTTGGCTGCTGCCTGCTTTACGGCCCTGTTCCCCTTGATGGAGAGAATAATACGATTACTGATTACACACGATATTCAAATATTTTTATGTTCTGAAAATAGTGTATTTGCTGCTGTTATTGGTTAATACACCACCCAAATAATAATATTTCAAAAAATATATAAAGCTTTCTTGAAGATATGCCGATACAGGACTAAAGCTGATATTTAGATTTGGACTATGAATCTATTTAGAGATCGTTCATAAATAACTTCACATAATCTGTTCGCAAAAGTCCTAAAAGCCGGAAATTTTGCAAACAGAATGTGAACTAATTTTTGAGCCGACCCTCAGACAGCAGCAGAATATTGATTACAAAAAAAGACTCTAATCATCCAAAAAGCATCAACTCTTTGCAGTTCTAAATACAAGGTGGCAACCAATGCAAGAGAGGGAAGTCAACATGAATAAAGCAATCTCAATCAGAAAAAAGATTGTAGCCTGTTTTGCTATTGGTCTCATAGTTTATGTGCTATCACCGTTTAATTGCTATGCAATTCCAAACAATGGACTTAATTCAGATTCAACATCAACCATTTTCAATAGTGCTGATCAGACCCAGAGCTCATCTGATGTAAACTGCAACAATCATCTCTTTGCATATGACTATAGTTGTCGTTTTATTCAGATTGTCCCGGTTAAAAAGCAATCAAAATTTACTGCGGATATTAACGATAGATTCCTTTTCGTTCAAAAGACTTTTTCCTTTGAAGTATTTTTAAAATCAGCCCAATCTACAATTCCTCATTTTTATAGCTTCCAATATCTCATCCCCAGTTCCCTTTTTGATTTAAAGACCTCCCTACTGATATACCACTGATCCAGAAATTTATATACGATCCAGTAAGGGATCGTATATAAGTAGCTTCATTTAATCTATCTGCAAAAATCTCAAAAGCAAGACATTTTGCAAACAAAATGGGAACTAATTATTTAGCCGACCCTAAGATTCAGACCCAAATTCCATTAAAAGGTGCTTCGTCAGAAAATGATTTTCTGGCAGTGCAGTTATGGAGAATATTATCTCGATTCGCGCTTGAGATGCGTAAGAGAAAAGGATTTTTTGACGCAGTCAATAAACTAATTCAAACCAATAATCAGGAGATGTTATGAAACGGATTTCATATATCTGTGTGGTTCTACTTTCAGTAGTCATCATGGGGTGCAGTGCAACACAAAATTTCTGCCCTCATGGTCACAACCATGAGATTATGCCGAACTGTGTTCATGCATAATCAAAAGGTATTGCCGGTCTGGCCGGTAATACCTGCCTTCGAGCTGGCGCTTTCCCGGCAAATGAATTTATGACATTGATAAATGTTCTTCTGTAGTCCGTTGGCGGCAAATATAGTACAGGGATTAATTACTCCCCATTTATACTAACCGAATTTGTTGTCAATCGCGTCAACAATTTTTATCAGGGTTTCTCCTTCTTCAATCATTTCAGCGGCCAGTTCTGCTTCATCCATACAGATCCCGCAGTTTGCTGCATGGTTATCCGCAAAACAGCTTAAGAGACTCTTATGTCGAATACTCATCGCGCACCCACAATAACAGAAAATTTGATCAAGGACCTGTCGGTGTCGTTTAGCGAGACCATAAGCCTTGATTTGCCTCGTTTGACTATATCGCATCGGGTCCATCACCGGTTTGGTTTCACGAAATTGATAGGATGACTGATCCAACTGAACTTCATGCATCATGGATGCGCCCCTGTAAATCCCACTTTTTTGAGAATCCGCCAGTGCCGATTCTTGTTTGTAACCCTGGTAAACACTCCAGCCTCCAAACATCAATGCGATTAGACCGACAACTGAAATCCAAATCAAGTAGTTCTGACTTTTGCTTGTTTGCTGCTGACTTTTCTTATTTTTCTGATCTTTTTTTGATTTCATTTTATCCTTTCTAATTTGCGCTCTTTAAAAGGTTTACCGGGTTTACTGAGAAAGCGACCTTTATTATCAAAAATTGATACATGACTATTTGTAGCAGACTGTTTGTTTTTAAACTGTTTCGGCTGGTCACCACGTGTTTGATAACCAGAGGAAGCAGTTTTATTTCTGTCCTTAGTCATTAAAAACATCATCATTCCCATGCCGATAGGGCAAACCAGAAAAATTAGAGTCTCCAACGAAGCTGAACTGATGCTCAGACTACTGATGAGCAAAAAACCGAGAATCGGTATGCCGCAGCATATAGCCATCATCCATAAATGCTTTGAATGCAGGTGCCTGATCTTTCTCATATCATATCCAATTTACATCGGTTAAACTGATAAAAAGACTAGCGTTTGAACTGTAATACACCAAATCAAAAAAAATATTTCAAAAAACTTTTCAAAGCAGAGATGAACATTTTACTCTGAATCTTTGAAATAATTCTTTCGAAACGGTGTATATACCCTAAGAGGCGGAAAAAACACAGCTGACAGACCCAAGTGTTTTTCTAACATGAATGCAGATAAAACCATCATCAATTATTTCAAATTTAAATGATAATACTGAAAAGATGTAATACGAAGACCCCCTTCTGGATACCCCCTCTACTTTCGGTTTTTATCCTGGTGCAGATGGTGGTCTCCATCTCTCTGTTCGCGGACACCACAAAAGTAAACTATGAGAGTGCTGATTCGATATCCGACCCGGTAACATTTAAATTCCGCCTTGAACCGAAAACAGTCAGACCCGGAGAGGAAATCCGAGTAGTCATGTCCCTGGAGATTGCAGAAGGCTGGCACATCTATTCGCTGGTTCCAGGGGAGGATGCCACAATTCCGCCTACCACGATCGGCTGGTCTTCGACAGATTTAACAGTCAAAGGTCCTGCTTATGAAACCAATCCGATTGTAAAATTTGACCCGGTAGTTGAAGCAGTACTCGGTTATCACGAAAATAAGGCCAAATTTTATCAAAATTTCAGTGTCCCACAAAAAGCGACAAACGGTTCGAGATTGTTGACCGGATCGGTCAGGTACCAGGCCTGTGATGCTCGGATTTGTTTACTGCCTGCCACAAAAAAAATAGAGCTTGCCTACAATGTGGATTTTTTACCTCCCAGATCTGAATATGCGTTTATGAATAGAGCCATTGACGACATACCAGTCAATGGTTCTCTGTTGCCATCTGCTGATTCTTTGGAATCTGCTCTCTCTCAAGGATTCTGGGCATTCATATTTCTGGCAATTTTTATGGGTATGGCAGCCTGGTTGACTCCTTGCGTGTTTCCGATGATTCCCATCACGGTTTCCTATTTTTCCAAACAGTCCAGCGAGCCAAATCAAAGAGGGGTATCCCTGGCCATCGTTTTCTGCCTGGGAATAATCGTCACCTATACCGGAATAGGTCTGATAATGACCGCTCTACTGGGTGCAACCGCGGCCATTCAGCTTGCGACGAATCCCTGGATTAATATCGGGATTGCCCTATTGTTTACCGCATTTGCCTTCAGTCTGATGGGTCTATTTGAGCTCAACCTGCCCTTCGGCCTGGTCCAAAAGATCGATCGAATTTCTCGTCAGGATAAGGGATATTTGAGTGTGATTTTGATGGGAACGGCTTTCACACTAACGGCGTTTACCTGCACAGTCCAGTTTGTGGGAACTCTATTAGTAGCAGCAGCTCATGGTGAATGGCTCTGGCCAATCATCGGAATGCTGGTTTTTTCTTCGGTGTTCGCTTTCCCATTTTTCTTATTAGCCTTGTTTCCGGGATGGATTCAGTCCATACAGAACAAGAGCGGTACCTGGATGGTGAAGCTCAAATTTATCCTTGGGATGCTGGAGCTGATAGCAGTAACCAAATTCTTGAGTAATGCCGATCTGGTCTGGGGTTGGGGCGTTTTAAATCGAGCCGTTGTCCTGGGTATCTCCGCAATCCTGGTCTTGGGCATCGCCCTGGTCATTATCGGAATTTTACCAATCCCGGGATCTTCAAAGACACCACGACAACTTGCCCATTGGATTCCAACTTCGGCTTTCCTGGCTGTTGCTCTGTATCTGGGTTATGGAAGTTTCGGTCAACCATTGGATGGCTGGACAGAATCCTACCTGCCCCCTGCTATTAATGCAGAAAGTCGGATTTCCACAGCAGACGTCGAAAAAGTATCAATGGAAAAGTCAGCTGAATTAACCTGGCATAACAGTTTGGACTCCGCTTTTAAGCAAGCACGGGACGAGAACAAACCCCTTTTTGTCGATTTCACTGGGTACACCTGTATTAACTGCCGCTGGATGGAAAAAAATACGTTTACCCATCCAGACATTCATGATCGATTTAAAAACGGATTTATTTTGGTTCGATTATATACGGATGGTGGAGATGGGCATCTTGAAAATCAAAGATTGCAGGTCGAAAGGTTCAAAACAATTGCGCTTCCTTTTTATGTGATTTTGTCTCCCAGTAATGCTGTCCTGGCCAAAACATCAGGAATCAGCAATTCAAATGAATTCATCCGCTTTTTGGATTCATCAGGGACATGAATAATTCCATTTGAATAAACACTTTACTGTCTCAGACAAGATTTAAATTCATAAAAAAATTCAACTAGTCACTTTTTTTGAAATAATATAGTTTATCCGGTGTAGTAATAAATAAGTGATTATTCTAAAAATCACCGCTGAACTGTATATAAAAAGCCCAAACACTGTAAAAAGCAGGAGATCGCATGAAAACACGACTTAAAAAAATCTTGGCAACCGTTGGTGCACTATCTATTCTTGGTGGTGGCATTGCATTGATCCCCTTTGGCGCTGAAAGCTTTGCCTGTGGATACAAAAATGCTGGTGGCGAAGCTTACGCACCTCAACAAAAAGGTTCCAACTATTTTAATAAGTCCGCCATTAGCCAGGACAAAGCAGTTGAAATCGTCACACAACATATTCAGCGTCTGAATCCTGATCTGAAAATCGGCAGTATCAACGATGCCGGCCCGATGTATGAGGCGGAAATCCTTTCGGGTGTAGATGAGGAGATATTACAGGTGATTGGCGTATACAAGCAATCTGGTCAGATGGTAATTATTAATTGATTCTGAATTTTGCTCAAGACCAGTAAGTGAACAATGAAAACCCTATGATAATTTCCAACAGAAGGATCGACCGGATTCTTTTCGCCGTTCTATTGATCATTGCGATTGGTGTTCCTGTTTCGCTACAGGTGTACAACGGGCGATACCTGGACAGTAAGATAAACCAAAAAGCAAAGGTGTTTACTCTGACCGGGCACATGGATAAAGGATGGATTCTCGGGGAGGTCAAAGCTTGGGAAGCGGTGACATTCCAGGGAAAAAATCTTGAACTGGAACATCCAATTATCCGCGTTCGTAAGGGCGACCAGATCGTATTGAAATTAACAAGTAGCGATGTGATCCATGGATTCAGCCTAAAAGATTTTGGCATTTTTATCACCGATGGCATCCTGCCTGGTAAAGTCAAACTGGTTTCTTTCACAGCAGATAAAGTTGGAACTTACACTTTCACTTGCAATGCCATTTGTGGTAAAAAACATGAGCAGATGAAAGGCACTATTGTTGTAACAGCGTGAACCTCTGTCATTTAGATTCAGGAAAAGACGATTTATAACTGCAATCCCTGTTCAAAGGCCAAAATGATCTTAATGGATTGCCGACTGTTTTTCTTGAATTCCAGCCAGAAAATATCTAATATCTCTTAGTTCAAAGATCCATCTTAATAAGCTGATATTGTGTTTCGTAAAATATGCAGAACTAAAGCAAACCAATACTTTTGCGTCAGGATCTAAAAATAGGAACCGAAAATGAAAGTACATTCAAAATTGATTCTCATACTGGGTGTTGCTCTCCTTATACCCCTTTTCATATTTCTTATTTCTAACAAAGATGGATTTAGCGCAGGGCAAGAAACTGGTATTAGGTCTGTCAGCGGTCGTGTCATTTCTGAATACGGACCAGTAAAAGACGCCCAGGTCCGCATCCCGGGTCAGAAAACGTTTACTGTCACCGACAAAAATGGACGCTTCACATTGTCCCTCGGACTTTTAACAGGAAACCGCTTCAGAGTCGTTGCAGGAAAAGAGGGCTGGTTCAATAATGGAAGTCTGTTTTTTCGGGGTCAAATTGTGGAAATAAACCTCACTCCGGTTCCCAGAGTCGACAATCAAAACTATCAGTTTTTGTCGCCATTCGTGTGTGCCAACTGTCATGTCAAGCTGGCAAAGATCTATGACCAATCAAAAATGGCGCATACGACCAGCAATCCCAAAGTGTTGCAGATGTACAACGGCACTGACGCTTTAAACCAGGGCGGGCATGGACCGGGATACAAACCGGACAACCCGGGAAATGATGGTGATTGCGTGACCTGTCATGCACCGTCAGTTGCTGCTAAGGACCCCAGGTCCCGAGATTTAAACATTGCACTGCTGTCACCCACAGCGGAATGGGATGGAATCAGTTGTGATTATTGCCATAAAATCCGCAGGGTTATCAAAAGCAAAACTTCACCCAGCGGCTTTAAAGCCATTCATCAGCGGCAGACACCATCCCAGGGAAATTCCATTCTGGTGTTTGGGCCCTATCAGGATGTTTCTGTACCACCCATGGCTGCATCGTATAGCCCAGTATTCGAAAAAGGGCAGTATTGTAGCGTGTGCCACAGCCATCGCAAAAACCTTAAAAAGAGAAAAACCTGGGATTGGGAAAAAGTTTATTCCAAAGCGGAATGGAAGGGCTTCGGGTTGAAGGATGGATCTGTCTTGCCGGTGCAAACAACTTACCAGGAATGGAAACAATGGCAGACAGGACTTGCTAAAAACGACCCCAATAAAGGTAAAAAATGCCAGGACTGTCACATGAGTTGGCGCAAGGATATGCTGCCATACGATAACTATGTTGTTAACGGGCATGTTCAGCAGATGTGGGGAACACACCGGCCTGCCCAAACAATCCACCCTCACCAATTCGACGGCGGAACCCAAACCCAGTTGAAGACCGCTGTTTCATTGGAAGTTGATGGGAAAATCGAGAAAAACAGTCTCATCGTCACGGTTTTTGTGACCAACACCAATGGGGGACACTGGATCCCCACCGGTGAAACAATGCGCAGCATGATGCTGATTCTCGATGTGACAGACGAAAACGAAAAACCATTGAAAATGATCGGTGGTAAGCGTCTGCCGGACTGGACCGGTGAAGGGAAGCGGGTACTGGGAAATTATGCAGGCCTGCCGGGAGTTGCCTTTGCCAAGGTTATGCAGGACGCGAAAGGCAATCTCAATGTACCGTTCTGGAATGCAACGTCCATTGCGACTGATAATCGAATCAGGCCTAAATCCACAGTGACTTATCAATGGCGCTTCGCGTTAAATGATGCGGATAGTGAGCCAACAGCCACTGCCAGTTTGATTTACCGACCTGTGTTTAAAAATCTGGCAAAAAGCAAAAAATGGGTTGTCGATGACATTAAAGTCACAGAGGTTGCCTGGTAGCATTTAAGAAAATAAATTAATCCACAAAGACTGATAAGTGTGGCTGGTGTGAACCCGTTTCAGACGATTAAGACGAGTTTTTAGATGATCCTGGCGAAATGAAGCGTCAAAAACCTCAATTGTTTGAGCGCAGCGAGTTTTGAGGTTTAGTGTAATGAGTTTAGATCATCTTAAAATGAGTCTTCGACTGAAAGGGGTGCATACCAGCCACGGATAAATATCACGAATATCTTAATCCCCTGTTGTGCCCAGAGAGATATGGGTTTTAATATGAAAGGAGTTAGTATGGTAAAAAAAAATAATACCGTTTTGTTTACAGTTTTTCTAGGAATTTTAATTTTGGCATTTACACCTGCATGGGCAGGAACAATTGCCGGCAGCCTCACCGTTAAGGGTCTGAGATCCCCAAAAGATGTGGTTGTTTATATCACCAGGGGCCCGAATCAAAAAGGGGAATTGCCTCAGGCCCGTTTTTCCATGGACCAGAAAAATCTCTCCTTTGCCCCACATGTATTGTTAGTGCCTCAGGGATCCACTGTCCATTTCCCCAACAACGACAAAGTTGCACATAATGTGTTTTCAATGTCACGAACCCAGAAATTCAACCTTGGGAACTACGGTCCTGGAGAGTCTAAGAAAATTATTTTTAATAAACCGGGACTGGTAGAATTGAGATGTGATATGCATGCTGAAATGTCTGCCTACATCCTGGTCATGAAAAATCCGTTTTTCGGTATCACAGATAAAAAAGGACGGTTTTTCATTCCTGATACCAGTTATCTAGAGGCTCATGGTGTGACATCAATTAAGGATTTACCGCCAGGAAAATACACCGTTAGAACCTGGCATGAAAAGTTGAAAAGCGTGAAGAAGACCATCGTTGTTCCCAAAACCGGCGAGGTTGTTTTGAAGCTGAAACTAAAACGAGGGACCCCGGGGGCCCTGTTTAAACGTTAATGTAGCTTTTCCACCATTTTTGAATAAATCCGCCACACCACTGGTGCGAGTCGCTCAATTAGTCACTTGACTTCCCTCAAGCACGACCAATAGTGTGGCTCTGGTATGATATATTCGAGACGTTGCGAATAGTGACAAGTTAAATAAAAAGCAATAAAGAGTTCGGGTAGTTCATTTTAAACTCCCTGATTCAGGGTTTGTTTCCATGTTTCAAAGGCTTAGGGTTTAATGAGTAAGAAAAAGGTTATCTTCATCATAGTTGGATTACTGATTCTGGCAATCGCTGGCCCTATTGCCCTGAATCTTTGGACTGTACAACCGCGCACACATATCATCAACCTTGAGGCAAAAAAATACGGCTATTCACCTTCGCGCATCAAGGTTAATCAGGGTGATACTATCATTTTCAAGCCAAATTCACTTGATGTGACCCACGGTTTTCTGTTGGATGGATACGACCTGGAGTTTACCATCAAGCAGGAGGGCATCGCTTTTCTCAAATATTCCTGGGAAGATGATGACGGCAGCATCAAAATCGACTGGGATAAAGTTAGCGAGATTGAGCTGTTAGCGGACAGAGCGGGGAAATTCACGTTTCGCTGTATTCACATCTGTGGGAACCTGCACCCATTTATGACCGGGGAGCTGATCGTGCTTCCCAACCATCATTACTATATAGCAGTCTCATTGTCACTCTGGCTGCTGATCAGTCTCTTGATCTGGTTCAGATACATACCGCCGAAAAAATTAGAACAAAAGCCCAGAATTGACTTGCTTAAGGTCTTTCCCTGGCTGGATCGCCTGGTTAAAATGCGCGGATTCCACTTCTTTGTTTTGCTTCCCAACGTCATCATATTTTATCTATTCATAATCAGCAGTCTGTGGGGTAGTCCGGTAGGCAACCGGAATATCGCCATTATCTTTGTCTGGATTCTCTGGTGGTTTGCCTTAAAAGCGTTTTTCGTTCCACTGGGCGCTCGACTGTGGTGTATGATCTGCCCGTTGCCAGCCCCTGCGGAGTGGCTCAGTCGCAGGACATTGATCGGTGTCCGTTTTCTGGAAAAGCCTTTTAAGCGCCTCCACCATAAGTACCTCGGACTGCAATGGGACTGGCCAAAGAAACTGCAGAACATGTGGCTGCAGAATATCATTTTCATGATCATGATATCCTTCGGCATTATTCTCATCACACGTCCGGTAGCGACTGCTTCATTGTTTCTGCTAATTCTGGGGGCCACCCTGGTCCTGAGTTTGATTTATCGTAGACGGGTCTTTTGCCAATTCCTCTGTCCCGTTGGCGGATTTTTAGGAAATTACTCGATGGCCTCAGTGACTGAAATCCGGGCAGTGGATACCGAGGTCTGCCGCAATCACAAGGATAAATCCTGCCTGGTTGGCAGTGCAGACGGATGGGGATGCCCCTGGAATCAATATATGGGGACGATGGAGCGCAACAATTATTGCGGTTTCTGCATGGAGTGCCTGAAAAGCTGTCCCAAAGACAATATTGGCCTTTTTATAAGACCTTTCGGATCTGACAAAAAGATGAAAGGGTATGATGAAATGTTCAACATCATCATCATGCTGGTGGTGGCTGTTGCCTTCAGCGTCACTATGCTGGGTCCCTGGGGATTTATTAAAGATGCGGCCAACGTAACAGAAAGTGGGAATATCCCTAATTTTATAGCATATGTAGCGGTGCTGTGGACCACTGCTTTGGTGGTTGTTCCCTGGATATTTATCAAAACCTCCGCGATAGCGAATCGGTTCAGCGGAAACAAGGTTAAAAAAAGGGAGATGGCACAACAATCATCCTATGTTTTAATTCCTGTCGGCATCTTTGCCTGGATCGCCTTCAGCTTACCCTCTGTGCTGGTCAATTATAATTATATCTTAAGTGTCTTATCAGATCCGCTGGGATTGGGGTGGGATATTTTCGGGACGGCCAATATGGCTTTTCAACCATTCTATCCACAATGGATACCGGCCATTCAAGGGGTATTGCTGCTGACTGGTTTGTACTTTGGGATTCATCGAGGATTCAAGGCACTGGAACCCGTCATTTCTGATCGGGTTGCCAGGGCCAAAGCGACGGTACCAATTGCAGTTTTTGCCTGGCTCGCTGTGAATGTCCTGTTGAAGCTCTATATGAGCTAACCTGTACTACTTGACTGGAAACTGTTCTCTGTTTATTCCGCCAGCAGCAAACGCACCAGCTGGTGGGACTCTTCACTCATCCATTGCCGCATTCCGACAGCCACACCACGTGCCCGGCCTTTGGTATCAATGATAAACGTCATCGGCACACCCTTGATTTGATAAATCCGAGCCGTCTCAGAAGTCGTATCATGCAGGTTGGGAAACGTGATCTTCAATTGCCTGACATAATCGATCACTTTCTTTGTCTCTGCCCGGTCAACAGAAACACCCAGGACCAAAAAACCTTCTCCCTCAAATTTATCATGCAGGGCTTGCAAAGCTGGCCGCTCTGCTCGACATTTAGGTCACCAGGTGGTCCAGAAGTTCAGAAGAACAACTTTTCCTTTATAATCGCTGAGCTTCACATTTTTCCCTTCTGTTGACTTCAATAAGAAGTCAGGTGCTGGAATCGGCTTTACAAACTGGTTTATGCTCAACACCTTAAAAAGGTCCTTTTCATCAGCTATGGCTGTTGCAGCAAGCATTAAAATCAATCCGGACAGAAGTACCTGGATAATAGCTTTAACTGGATTAGACACAAAACGCACTCTTCTAATTCGGCTCCTCAATCTGACCTCCATTTTATTTCGTGAAAGTAGGGATAGATAACTATGGGTCGGCTCTAAAATTATTTCACATTCTGTTTGCAAAATGTCCAGTGTTTTTAGGACTTTTGCAAACAGATTATGTGAAGTTATTTTTTAACGGTCCCCTATACTACATTTATCTGGATTTTTAATACGTGCAGAATAGATCCACTAAAGGGTAATACACCGTATTGTCATATTTATTTCTAAAATCGTTGTAATTTAATTGTATCCGGTTTTGATAATTCGACTAATAATAATTTTACACCAATCGGTTGCAACTGGGCAAGAGGCAGCGGGAAAATACTGACGAGTGGATCATCGCACGAAAAGGCTTGTTGAACTGAATTGAATGGGGGGTGAGTCAGTCTGGCTGCACAGGGATATCCAGCAGCCAAACTCTACTTGAATCAAGTCGGTAGGACTTGGTTCACTGAATGGGTAACAGACGGACCGCCTGTTGTTTTTGATCGTCACGGCAACTTTCGTCTACGGTCGGGGCAATCATCAAAATAACTGCAACCAGCCAATCCGAACAGAAGAGCAGCAATCAACAAAAATCTAAATCCACGTTTCTTTAAAGCATTCATACAAATCATATGTTGAAGTTTGTAGGATGGGGAATTGAACAATAACCGCTCAATCATTTAATGACGAACGGCCTTCATCAGAAAATGCATAAAAAAGACCATCACAGCCGAATCTGATCTGCCACCCACATTCTAAGGGCATAGGCAACTGAAACCTTAGCGAAAATATTTTAACGGTTCATGGAGTTTCTTTTTTTTTCATAAAATACTCCCGCAGTGAGTCCTTATCCCAGCCCATGTCTATAGGAAACTCCACCGATCTTCAGGCACTTTGTTTTTCGATATGATCTGAGCGTAAAAACGACACAGGCAAGTGCCGCTTAAGACTTCGTTTTCGAGATCCCATTTTCAGGAGTACAGTTCTGTTATGACACCTCATAAGTTGCTAGCACCAGAAAAACAGACCATTTTTAAATGCAAAACAATGTCGGTTCGATACATTATGAAAAG
>PJEL010003800.1_pt1 | contig 12689 bp, 4 predicted proteins | sample 1853271 | NCBI WGS metagenome assembly PJEL01 (sample SAMN08108733, study PRJNA415343) | Invertebrate metagenome, whole genome shotgun sequencing project. | host: Globobulimina | place: Sweden: Gullmar Fjord | collected 2015-08 | reverse complement strand
GATGGCATAACACAGTTCTCAAAACAACAATGGGATATACCACTCTGAAGTTGCTGAAACTCTTTCAAGTCGAGGAGAGAGAAGCTTGGCTTCTCAGGAGGTCTTCTTCGAGGACTTGCTGAACTGTTTCCACTTTCCACAGGCCGTGTCTCGGCTATTCTGCAGTATACAGATATAGCTAGGTTCTAGCTACCAGTTGAACAAGGGCACTCCCTTCAATTACTTTTATCGATGGAGTATTATAGTATCTTTATGACAGGAAAGACAATACCGAAGTTGACGAATTCGGACAGCAAGTCCTTGCAAGTTAATTCCAAAATAAGCTGCCGACCTCTAGTCTGGCTGAGCTTTTACCACTATCGTTTCGAAGGTTCTTTTCCCCTGATCGAATTCCTCACCTATCTAGATTCGTCATTCTCCAATCAGCTATCGACAGGCATTCAAGTTCCTAGAACCGTACAAATCGAATCACACTAGTTTTGTCCAATAGGACTCTACAGGCGCTTATCACAATTTGCTACAGAATCGAACACCTATTCAGTTTAGCTTAGATCTTTTCCTACGACGTCCAGACTCTTCATCCTCCTCAGTGGAGTCTTCAGAGATAGGTGGAGTCTTCTCAATCTCCGACAGCTCAGTCGGCTTCGAGGCGCCTGTAACACCCCCGGCCTCCTTCTTCTCCAATTCCCGAAAGTCGGAGCTCGTTGGAGACTCCGGATCATAGTGGGGAGATATCGGACTACCAGGAACGGACTCGATATCCTCCGGCCCCACGTGTCCTGTGTTCTCCACGACAGCCACAGATGAGGGTGACGGAGTCTTCTCCACGACAGAAGTCAGGGTCACGTCACAGTCGTACACCTCGGTCTGGGTCTCAACCGTTCGGGTCGTACGGTCCACCTCATCCTCGATGTCGTCGATATCGGGACTCGGTGTCCTCCTCCGTCCCGTATATGGTATCCCACGGTAAGGAGACACACTGCCACGAGCGGCGCACAGTTGACTCACACTGTTGCCCCAGTGAGACTCATCGTCCAGATCGAACGGCACCACGAACTCCTTGGGCTTCGTGGCATCAACCAACATCCACCCTCTCGATCGTGTCCGCTCCCAACGCCTCAGATCTCCATTCGGAAACACCACGATGTACGGCCACGCGTGACAGACTAAACTGTCGGAGTCTGACGGGATCGTGGGAGGCTGAGGCGTCGATTCGGGCACCATCCTCCAGGTTGCTGCTCCCTGGCTGGTCAGCACCACCTGTCGGCGCAAACCCTCTCTAGGCGCAGGTGTTCCTGGCACAACTCCTCCCCTCTTAGCGTGAGATTCCGTGTACGCCCTCAAAGGTCGCGGAGTTCCCTAAGATCACTTGGTTAGCCAACACCTGCAGCGGAGAGAGGTCGTAGGGCCGCATTATCTTGACGGCTCAGGGCTTGTCAACGAAAAGACCTTGAAACAGGTGGCGGAGCAAGCTGGCAGGAATAGGGTACACTGCTGACGAGGCACCCGCACCATTCTGGTTTGGATGCGGTCCTAATTGGGCGGTGGATGGATGAGTCCCCAGCATGCGCCGATGCATACAGGGTGTCTCTCCTGTGCAATGCCGCAAGGGTTCTGTCGGAGGAGTAGAGGTCCAAATACAGGTGGGCTTCCGGAAGTCCATGCCATACTGACAGTACGAACAAACCAATGGATTACCCAAGCCCCGAACCACGGGGCGAAACCGAAGAGCGAAAGGGAAGCGTCCCAGGGGGTTCTCCAAGAACCAATGTCTCGGCTGCAAGTAGTCGATAATCTGCAGCGTTCGGCGGACGCAGGCATCAGCCATTCGTAGTTGCCGCACCCCAGTGGTTTTAGCTTGACTATACTCAGTGCAAGGAGGGCTTCCCCAGATCACATCGAAGTGCTTGGGACGAAACTGTTTGTAGTCCCACGTTTGCACCTCCTCACAGAAGGTTGGTTGCCAGCGGGAGTCACAGTCCACCGTCACTGCTTCGGATTGCGGGTAACATGCTCGGAACTCCGCCTCCACCGACCCAGTACCACTGAACAGCACTAAGATCCGTAAGGGTCGCGAAGAGTCCCTTGGCGATGTTTCTTCGAGAACCGTGAGAAAAGCTCCTGTAGCGGAGGAATATGACTCCCACGGCAGGCATTCCTTCTCCCCTCGGGAGTACGGAGGAACACTGACCAGATCCCGGTAGGGATCCCAATCCTCGGCGCGCAGGACGGTCAGGCTCGCGGCTGCGTTTCGACGCGTCCGTCGCTGAAGGCGAGCATCTCGAAGTGCCTTTTCTCGTGCTCTACCCTCCTGCGACAACCGGTTCTGCTCGAACTGCACCAAAGGTTCCAGAAGTCCGCCGTAGTTGAGATCCTCACGAGTTTTCCATTCGTCGTGCGCCTTGGAGTAACCAGTCCAGCGCACCTGGAATTCTTCGATCTCTTTCCCACTCTTGGTGACCCGAACGCGCCTAGCCAAGATCTTTTCCACATGAGACTGCGCTTGCCCGTCCACCATTACTTTGGCAGGAACGGCTACTTCCTGACGTTTCGCAAACGATCCAGAGGCGGAAACGTAAGGCTTCAACCGATGTTGGGCGAACACGTCATGAATACGCCACTTGGGAGGCAACTTCAGCCGATAGGCTACAGGGGCTCCTCGATCCAGTTCGGGCAACTCCCTCTGCTGGTCACTGAAGAACCGTTCCGTCACTGCCAACGGCCCATGCCACCTCGGGCTCAGTTTGCGGTAAGTTTCCCGGTTCATGATGTTCTCGGTCAAGTGGCGGGCCTCCACCCACACCAGATCCCCAACTTGGAAATTCTGCGTTCGATGGCGCTGGTCAAACTGGGCTCGCTGTCTCTGCTGAGCCAGTTCCAACTTGGCCCGGGCATCCTCCAGCTGCGCGGCGAATTTCCCTGCTAACTCATGAGCTGTCCCCTCGCCTCCTTTGCGATGCGTCGAAGGCCCGGCAGCAGCCTGCAGAAAGATATCCAACTGGGACATAGGAGAGTGTCCAAGTACCAATTCGAAGGGTGTGAATCCTGTGACGTCGCTGCGCGTGTCGTTGATGGCAAATTCGACATTGGTGCACCATTGGTCCCAGTCCTCAGGATTGCTACCCACGAAGGATCGAAGCATGTCCTCTACCACCCGATTGGTATGCTCTGCTTGTCCGTCCGACCGCGGGTTGTACGGAGTCGTAGACGCCACTTTGACCCCCATCAGTCTCATCAGTTCCTTCCACATGGCGTCTTGAAAGCGGGGATCTCGATCGGAGACCATCTTCAGGGGAGCTCCATGTAGTCGCCAAACGTGGTCGAAGTAGATTCGTGCCACTACCTCCGCTGAACTATCCTGGAAGTTCAGGGGGACTACGTGCACCATCTTACTGAGTTTGCACGTGAAGGTGACAAACGCGTCATGGTTTCGCGCGGTGACCGGCAAACCGGTGACGAAGTCCACACTGACCACTTGCCACAGTCGAGTCGGTATAGTATGGGGGTTCAACAGCCCGTCCGGGTAACAATTTCGTGGTCGCACAGCCTGACAGGTGGTACACGATGAGACCCAGCGTCCCACGTCGTCAGCTGCTCTTTTCCACCAGAACCGTCGAAGTACTCGTTCCAAGGTTTTGTCGCGGCCCGCGTGGCCTGCGGCTAGAGACGCGTGAGCTTCTTGCATCACCACTTCCCTCAGGGGGGAATCCTCTCCCAGCACCAGCTGGTACCGGCCCGCACTGATTCGCCATAGCACTTCTCCCACAACACAGAAGTCCCGAGTGCGCTGGTGAGGAGCTTCCATGATCTCCTTCCTCAGTGCCTTCAGGGGCCCCGTACGTTGGTACTCGGCCTTGAGAGCCTTCAGGAACTGTCCACCGGAGGCTCCCTCCTTCAAGTCGCGTACTCGCGCGGCTTCCCCAGTTAGGATGATGTCGGGCGGCGGACTTGTCTTCCGTTCTCGCTTAACCTTCTGCTCAGCCGCGGGCGCGTGAACCACCAGTACTGGCCAAGGCAGATCCAGTTGCGTCCCGTCAGGGGACTCGAACATCTGCACCGGTTTCCCAAAGGAGTCGTGCGTTGGGATGATGTACTCGATTCGCATGCCGGCTGCCCGAAAGAGCTGCCGCCACTGTGGCATTCGGGACTGGAAGTCGGGCAGAATGAAAACTGCCGACGTGTGCTCCGGATCCAACCTCCATTCTTCCACATACTTTCGTAGCACGGCCTCGATCGTTATGTGGCTGGAAGAGAATGGCGGGTTGCACCATACATTCAGTCCCCTCCATTGCTCCTTCAGGCAATCCGTCCAGTATCGGTTGACCTGACGATTTTGTCCCCCCAAGTCACAGCAGGCATCGGCGTCGAACGGCCCGTATTCCTGTTCCAAGAACTCGAACATGTCCTTCCGCAGCTTCCAATCTTGGCGATCGCTGGGTTCTACCGAAGGCGACTCAGGCTTACGGTCCACCCTCTTCTGACTCTTCTTGCCCTTCATTCCGATCAGAGTCGCGTCGACTTCTGCCTGAGTGTCCAGTGTCGATACCAAGTCGAGCGTTTCCAATGCGCGTAGCCACAGCTCCGGAGTGTCCAACCAATGCAACGATCCACAAGTCGACAAGATAGCTGCGGACTCGGATTTCCCTTGCGTGTCGGGAATCTTCCTGCTCTTGACGCGGTTCGGGTCGATCACTCCCAGCGGAGTCCGCCCCTGGCGAGCATCTCTACCGGCGGTGGGCCGGAAGGGAGATGTTCTCTGGTCCTCCTTGCCCGTTGGAGCACCCGGTCGCTGAGGCTGGTCTGTATTCGGATTTACAAACCCAGCTTCCATTAGACCTTCTCGCGCCGAAATCTCCTTGTAGTCCGGTCTTCGCGAAAGAGCATCTGGTACCCACAGCAGGGCTCCCGGGATGTATTCCATCTCGGGAACACCAACCTCCACCAGATCCATGTACCATCGGGCCTGTCGTCGACTCAGAGGTTGTCCCGGGGACATTAGCCATACCAGAGGTTTGTGATCTCCTTGTAACTGAAACTCCGTGAAGATCAAGTAGTGCCGCCAGGTTTGGGTGGTGCAGTGATGTAGTGCACATAGCTCTCGCTCGCCCGCGTGGTAATTCTGCTCGGCGCCTGAGAACTGACGGCTTTCGAAAGCTATCGGTCGCAGTCCTTCTCCGACGTCTTGCATAAGTACTCCACCCAATGCCACCCCGCTGGCGTCAGTCTGAACCACGAAGGGGTGAATCCCATCAGCGGCGGCTTTCATGTCAGGAAGTGCCAAGGTGGGTTGTGAACATAACGCCTTCTTGATTTCTTCGAACGCCCACTTCTGCATCGGGCCCCATTCCCATGCGACATCGCCCTTGGTGAGTTGAGTAAGGGGGTGCGCGATCTCCGAGAAACCCAACACATAGCGTCGGTAATACCCAGCCAACCCGAGGAACTGTCGCACGTGCGTGGCGTTCTCCAGGTCTGGCCAGTCTCGGATTGCCGCCAGCTTGTCATGCTGCGGTTGGCTACCCTTCCGGTTGACCACGTGACCGAGGAAGCGTATCTGGGTCTGCAACATCTGACACTTGGATTCCTTCAAGTAGATCCCCTGCTCCTCGCACACTTCGAAAAATCTACGTAGATGCTCGAAATGCTCCTCCAAAGTGGACGAAAAGATAATGGCGTCGTCAATAAACACCCTCACAAAGGGCAGGTGTCCCAAGGCCCGTTGCATCCGTCGTTGATAGCACGAAGGGCTGTTGGCTAACCCCATGGGCATGACCAGCCACTCGTACGAACCATAAGGGGATGTGAACGCGGTTTTCTCTACGTCTTCTGGAGCCATAGCCATCTGCCAGAAACCATCTACGGCATCAAAGGAGGAGAAGTACTTAGCCCCGTGCATCTCGTCGAACAGCTGCTGTATGTCCGGCAAGGGGTACTTATCCTTGATGGTTTGACTGTTAAGGCAACGGTAGTCCACCACCATCCTCAGCACTGATGGTTTTCCGGGTTTGGGGACCATTAGCACCGGCGCGGCGAATGGACTGGACGACGGCCTGATGTAACCCTTGCTCAGCAGCTCATCCAATCGTTCCCGCAGTTGGTTCAGCTCCACCATGGACATCTTGTACGGTCTCTTGGCTGGGGCCGTACCGTCCCACCCGGCGTGCATCCGGATGTGGGCGAATTCGGTTTTGCGCAGGTCTTCGAAGTTGGGCAGAGATTCCCGAATCACTCTGCCCTTGAAGGAGGCGGCTTGGTCTTCAAACTTCTGCCGACATTCCGCTGATACATCGGCGTCTGTCTCCTCCCCACTCTCCGCTACCGCTGAGAACATCGATGATCCCACCAAAGGCGTAGCGTAGGCAATTAAGATATCATGTGGTTCTCCTGGGTCCTCAGGTCTAGGGCAGCCATACCTTCTTCGATACGCCTTGATCTCCCTCACGGCCTGAGTTGCTGACAACATCACCATGGGTTCCAGACACATGGCTGCTCCAGCCTCCTTCCGAGATGCACTGCGCCCGGGTGAACATCCTGCTATGCGGACCTGCCGCCCTCGATGTCGGAAGATCACTGAACCCCAGCCGGCGTAGTCCAAAGTGACAGGAGACAAGCTCCGCAGCCATCGACCCCCCAGGACGATATCGACCTTGATTCCAAGGGGCAGTACTCTCATTTTGACCACCTCGGAATAGGTACCCACAGAAGTTTCAGCCGTCAGCTTACCGTAGGCTACTTGTGAGGAAGTTTGCACCGACCCGTCCGCTAGCGTCACGTTCAGTGGAGAGTCATTTTCTCGAATCGTGAGATTCAGGCGCTTGGCGCACGCCGTAGAAATAAACTCATCCGATGCTCCGGAGTCCACTAATACGCGCACTCGTTGCCCCTTAAGCAGGGCCCAAAAGACCAACAACAGCGTTCCCTCCTCATCCCTGACGGCTGTCAACTGCCCTTCCGAATCCCAGACTACCTGGCCGTCTCGCCGTAGGTGCGCACAGATAGCTGCTCGCACGGGGTGATGCAGGGGGACTCGTCCAGCTTTGAGCTTTGGGATCCTCGTCTTCACCTTCGCAGGCGCAGGCCGTTCAGGAAGCGGTCGCTCTGGTCCGAAGTACCATCCTCCTTCCATGCAGATCTCCTCCCGTAGCTGCAGGAATTGGCGTCTGCGTTCTTGTTCGCGTTCCCGGCGAGAGGCTCGTCGAGCTGTCTTGGAACCCAACGGATGCGTTTCCAGAAGTGGCTCGTCTTCCTCCGAGGCGACCTCCTGGTGAACGTTTTCCGCTGCTGCCGTGGGAAGTTTTGGTTCCGGGGACATGGCGGGGACGATAATCTCGACGGACACCGGCTCCTCGGGGTCTTCCAAAATTGCGAACAACTGCTGCACGCGTTTCCGCCGCACCTCCAGCCGCTTCTCTCCACACAGGTCCTCCGCGATGGGGGTTAACTCGATGGGCTCCACCCGTTCGCGTATGGAGGTTAACCGCGTGGGGGTCCGCTGACCATCCATGGCTCGTAGTTGACCTTCCCAGATCTGCTGCGTGAAGTTCAGCCTGTCGGAATCGGAGTCCGAGTCGGGTTCCAGTTCCACAGATTCCTCAGTCGTCGACGGCGTGTGCGGAAGGGATGCACCGTCAGCTTTCTGCTTGCAAGCGTCCTGAGCCTCCTCTGCCGCCTCGCGCTCCCTTTGGTTCCACTGATGTACACGAAACAAGCTGCACCAGGCGTCCGGGACTCCGGGTACATCGCCGCCGGTCCCGGGAAGGGTGCCGCACTCGGTCTCCAAGGACAGCTGCACGGCGCCCTCCTTGGTCACCTCCATAGCCACCGCGAGAGTGCCATGCCATCGTGCCCACCTTCTGCGATACCGTCTCCAGCCTTCTGGCACCCAGGCGTCTACCCACTGCTCCTTCTGGTCTGCCAACGCCGTTGCAGCCACGTGCTCCTGATGAGAAAGCTCCCGCCAAGCCCGCACACGGTCCTCCAAGGACTCTGGTACCAAACCCGGCACTGAGTTTCCCAACTGCTGAACCTCCACCTCTTGCAGCTGCTGCTCCCGAACCGCGCGGTTTGGGCGTGACCGTGCCTTCCCCGAGCGTCTCCGGGACGCCGTCGTCGACGCTGATTCAGCTTCCCCATCATTTCCCACTCTTGCGGGGCATGCCGCTGGCCGTGATGTGGATGGCGACACCTCTGGACGAAGTCGAAAAGACGACGGTTCGTCTCTCTCCTCCCCACTGTCGCCCAGGGGGTGAGACATAGCTGTGGACGGCACGGCCAGTATACGTTCCCTCAATGCACGCATGCGTTCTGCCAACGCTTTGCGTGGTTTCCGCCGAAGTCGACTCTGCCTCCAGGGCTGAAGCAACTCGGGGTCGTTCTCAGTATACACCATAGGGTCAGGTCCAGGGGGACTCTTCCCAGTTGAGGGAGTCGACTGCAACTCCTCCTCACCTTCCGAAACCACTGGTTTCGGAGCATGACATGCCACACTGAACTGCACAGGGGGCTTGGGAACCTCCTCGGCAGGGGAGGTCTTCCGCCGCCTTTGCGACAGTTGGTCATGCCGGGGCATGGAACCCACTCGACGGTGGCGGGACACACGATGGTGGTCTCTCCGCTCCTCGTCGGTCGATAAGTTCGCCGCATACAGCTCGGCGTCCTTCACCAGTGAAGGGTGCTCCCGAAGGGAACACGCTGGTGACCATTCCTCTACACGAGAGCTCAGCTCTTGTTCAAGGCGTTCTTGTTCAAGTCGCGCTCTATCTCGTGCAATCATCTGATCTCTGTAGGACCAGGTGCGGCCGTACCCGCGGGGTCGCAACACGTCCGGCGGCTCGGGAGGGCCCGAGAGCGCTCGTCGGCCTTTGGCAAAGGCCACGCTCTTGGCCATGGGGCGGTTGCTCACCCCATTCCCCCGCCGCTGCCTCACTGCTGATCCCTCTCCTCCGCAGCTGAGAGATCCGAGGAAGCCGCTGCGGCCAACTCCCCGCTCTGAAAAAGGTCGAGCGCATCTGCCTCGTCCTCCATGTCCTCCAAGTCTGCCTCCAAGGCTGCTACCTGAGCGTCGTTGGCTGCCCTCCTCTTGGCCAATCGCGCTGGAGCGTCCGCCACCCAAGCTGCCTTCTTAGTCTCGTCTGGGCAGTTCGCCCAGAGATGCTCTGTCGAGCCGCAGACATAACAGCGTCTCGGGGCCCGCGTTAGGCTGGGTGTCGGAGAAGAGCCAGCCTGAGCATTCAAGCTGGCTGTGTGGTCACTGCTCTCCTCTTCTGCGTCCTCCCCAGTCTCCACTACTGCATTCAGCCTAGCGGGGGCGCGATTGCCTTTCCAAGAGGAGCGGTTTGGGGAAGGGGTGGACGCGGAAGGAACTGGCCGCGGGTTGCTGAGGCGCTCAGCGTTCTCCAGCTTGGTGGCCACGGTGATGACATGCTGCAGCGCTGTGGTACCCGGATGCAGCCGCTCCCACTCCTCAGGCGCCTGTAGCTGCAGCTGGTCCGTCATGAGGCGGTCCATTACCAGACTCCGCATCCGCAAGCCCGACCAGAACTGGTATAGAAGTTGCTTGCCGATGTTGGGGCAGTCTGGCAGGGTGTCTGCCAAAAGCTGGGTTACTTCATACCACCCCGCCAATCTCGCGGCGTACTGTCGAGCTGACTCCTCCCTTCGCTGGGTCATTCTCATGACCATGCCCGCCAAGCCCACCAGGGAGATGTCATCCAGCACGCTTCGAGCTACGTCGGCTAAGAAGGGAGCCAGCGAGGTGTACCGCTGGTCCCATGCATCAGTGCTCATCATCCCTCCTTGCTTGAGGTATGCCAAGGAACGTGGCTGCAGCCGCCGTTGCGCAAGCTCGCGGAGAAGTTCCGGCATGGTGATGACGGTCTGATTGAGCTTGTACGCACTCATTCGATTAAGTGCAAATGCCACCACCCCGCGCTTGACCAGGTTCGTGAGCGCCTCCGTGAACGGGGGGAGCGCGGAGATGTCTGCGTCAGTGGACACTAGCTCCTCCGTTAGGGGGTACCGTGGGATGTCCGCCAGCAGCTTCAGGATGTCCGCATGGGTTTTCGACTCGCGGTAAACGGTGTCCGGCGACACCTCACCCATTAGCTCGTGGTACCCTGGACGCTGCGCTAGGCCACGATCCAGGGGCAACATCCCTGCGACCCGATCCGGGCTGCTCGGGACTGTAGCTGGGGTCACCCCTCTGCGTGCAATGTGGAGGGGGTTGGCAGCGGGAGATCCCGAAGGAACTGGCGCGGATGACCCGGTCGCTGGGAGTTTCCGTAGCAAAAACTCTTCGGTCGAGGATAAGACTGCCCAAGCTTGGAGTCCCAGCGGATCAAAGTCGAGTAACTCCGATTCCCGCGCCGTGTCGGGAATGGTGACCCATGCGTACACCGGTAGTCGCCGCAACAGCTGCCTCTTCTCCGCGCGCAGGCGTGCGGAGCTCACTTGTTCCCGGCTCAACTGGACCGCATACGCCGTGATCCCTTCCACTCCTTCGAGTAGTAGAGGAGAAGGCACGGATCCGTGCGCCGACAAGTCCTGGATGTTGAGCCCAATGTGATGTAACGTGCTCCACAAAATATCCGATTCTGCCCCTTCAGACCGCGCGCTGGAGGAGGGGAGTCGATATCGGTACTTCTCCTTCTCGCCTGCGACGTGCACCGTGACGCTTCCCGTTGACACCCGCGAGGTGAGCCATAACGATTCTCCCGCCAGTGTCCAGATCAGCACCATCAGGGATGGGGAAGGATCGCCATGCTCCGACGATGGGGGAGATGGCTTGGGCGATGATGGCGGCTCCTCGTCTTCGGTGACCGGCTCGGCTGAAGGTGATGACGGTGGCAGCGGCAGAGTACCCTTTGCTGGCTCGACGGCGGTCTGGGTTGCAGAATTACCGGCACCGAATGCCGCCGGGTACTGCAACGCGAGTTGCTGATGGTACGCTTGGAAGTAGGCAGCAATCTGCTGCTGCATGGCCGTGACGGACGCCTCCGCCGGAACTGGGTTGGCCATCAGCTGCGTCATTGCTGAGGGCTCCGGCGCGAACGTGGCGGTCGGGACGACTCCAGCCATCGTGCCTACTCCTCCTGGGTGTCCAGCATGGGGGACGTGCAACGGGGGCCCAGAGATGAAACGGCTATCAGCGGGGTAGTACTGCTCAAGGCGATGATGACGTCCCACCCGGGACCTCGGGTATTGCTGCACCGCGCCCCAATACTGATCCATGCGCTGGCGACGACGATCCCTTCTCGACCCTTCGACTCGAGGAGTCATAGCCATGACTCCAGAGCTGGGGGAGGACCTTACGAACTGCACCGGAATGCGGCTATTCGCAGGTCTCACCGAAGGTGTCGTGTTGGCAGGCCCAGCGGTCTGGGGCTGAGGGCGACTGACGCTGTCCGGGGCAATGTGGCCGCCTTCCGCCGTGGTCAGGTTCGCGGCAGAGGACTCCGTATCCGTAACCGTAATCGTCGGGGGCAGAGGACTACCGGCGATGTTCTCCACCTTCCTCCTCACCGAAGGACATAACTCCGTATCCGTAACCGTAAGGGTAGAAGGCGCTGGTCGGCCGGCGTCGGGAGTCACGGTCTGATCGGCGTAGCCGGCTTCGCTCATCCTCACCGAAGACAATAGCGTAACCACCGGGGAGGATCTCGTAGCTGGGGAAGTCTGCGCTGACGGTGACATGCGGCCGATCATGGGGATGGGCGACTCCGTAGTCGCCGTTGTCAGAGGGGTCGATGCATTATGACTCTCACTCTCATGCATCGTGAGGGCTGCGGGCAGCCCCTCTGTCCCCCCCGATGCGTTCGGGATGCGGGTGTGCCTCTGGGCCGGTGCCTCACCCTCTGGAGGAGGTTGACGCCACCAGCTGGAGTCGTCGGCGTTCTGGCCGGCAGACCTCGCCTTTGGTGCCGTCGCTGAGGAAGGTGTCGGTTCGCGTCCTTCTCGAAGGCTTCGGATGGACGCTGCCGGTCGGGAGCGTGGTGCCGCTGGTCCTGTCGCTGCTGAAGCTGGAGCACCGACGAATTCCTCGGCCTCTTGCTGATAAGGTGAGGGGAGGGCTCCGTGGCGTGTCTGCACATACGCGCCCGTCCACGTATACGCTTCACTCCCCTCTTCGCTACGCGATAGGGACCTCACGGAAGCCTCTGCTGCCGGCGTGCTTGTCGGGGAAGGATGCCCGGGTTGGTCCCTTGCAGGCAGAGGATATTCCACAGTTCTGTTCGGCCTTCTTACCTCCGTCGGAGCATCATCCAGAGCTGAGTCCGTATCACGCGTCGCCGGCGTCGCATAGGCGCGCGGCATTGGCGCATACGTCCTCCGTGCAGCGGGTGTGCGGTACTCCCGGTCTGCGTGGTGGCCAAAGTCCACGTCCCGTAAGGTCCCTTCTCCTCGGACTGGACCACGGTTTTCAGCTCCTCGGATGTGCGCTGACCCGGGCCGGAACTCCCGGGCACGCGGTGAGAAGACGAACCGACGTGCCGTGGCGTTCTCGCTGTCAACGCCGCTCCTCGAGGGCACCGTCGCCGGCGTGTCCATCGCCATTGCGCCTCCTCCGAAGAATAGTGGAACAGCTCCTTGGCCTGCGCCGGTGTCCACGATGGTCGGGGAGCGCCCTCCGGCGCCGCGTCCACGTTGGTAAGCTCGGGGACGACGGTTACGTGGCACGTTAGTATTGCGGT
>PJEL010003799.1_pt1 | contig 12690 bp, 16 predicted proteins | sample 1853271 | NCBI WGS metagenome assembly PJEL01 (sample SAMN08108733, study PRJNA415343) | Invertebrate metagenome, whole genome shotgun sequencing project. | host: Globobulimina | place: Sweden: Gullmar Fjord | collected 2015-08 | reverse complement strand
ATAACAATTCGCTAAACCCAAGTTATGCAAAGCTTAAATAGTACAATATCAGTAAGTTACTCTTTGAAGTGGCAAATTAAAGGATACACACATTATAAATTTACTAAATGTGCTATATTGTTTAATTGTAAAACTGGAAGAATAAAAAAGCAATGCTTAAATGGTGGTTCAATAGGTTATTGGATTGATAGAAAATTTTACACATTGCCTCAATTAAGAAGTAAATTAGAAAAGATACCAAAGGATATTTATCCTTTTTAAGAAACATAAACACCGCTAGAATCACTGATTCTGTCTAATCGAATAAGTATGCATGCCTTGTGAGGTAGAAGTGGAGCGGTGGAGTCAAAAAGGTTGTTGGCGCAATCTGACTTAGCATATACCACTTTGAAATGTATTCAGGACACTAGCCCCTTAATCGGGGCTTTTATATTGATAGCTTAATATCATTAATCATTTTTAAATTATCAATAGTCAATGGCATTACTATTTTAGCTTTTTGTCCATTAAGCAAAATAATATTTATTTCATTTCTTGATATGCTGTAGATGTTTCCATGATAAAATCCATCTTTATATACTTTTAAATCGCTTGATATAGTATAACCAATAGAATAACCCAAATTAATAGGCATATCGCTACATGATTTAATTACATTCATAATTACTTTTTTAAATCTATTCCCCTCGAATGACCTGCTATATATTCGACTGTTTCCATTGTATAACAGTATTTATCCGCAATAGCTCTGTAAATATTCCTTTTACACCCACCTTTAGGCATCGCTTTAATACTATTAACCAAATCATACTTTAGGTTAATTCTAGTTTGCTGGTCATCTGTTAAGCTATGCCATGCAAATGTTAGTTTTGATATCGATATGCTCATTTAATTACTATATGTGAATATTCAAATGATGATGTAAAACTAATTGACTTAATAGTGGCATTTGGATAATCTTTTAAAATATTGTGTTTTATTTTGTCAATAATAGAGCTAGGATTTTTATATACCTCAAAATCACAATCTTTATGTATCACAATTGCTACATCTGCAATCAAGCCGACAATGCTATATATTAATAAGCACCACCTACTTGAAAGTAATTCAATCTTATCAAATTCACAATTTCGCACATACCACATGTCTAAATCTTTTGCCATAAAAATATTATGTTATTCATCAAATATTAGTATATCCTGATGCAGGAGTTACATATACTGACATATCCATTAATTGCCTATGTGTTATCTGTGATTTTCTCTTTTTATTAAATTCTCTTAAGAACGCTTTATTAATTATTACGTATTGATTGTTAGTAAATAATACGAAATGTTGCTTTCCTGATTTCAGCCACTTAGTTTTAGCACCCCTAATAGCCCTTTTTAGAAGTATTTTATTATACCATTTTTCAGAGATAGTAAAAATAATACGGGCAATTAATTTAGATAATCTTTTTTTCATGTATGTTATTATTAATTATTCCACAAAGTTAGTAAAATAAAATACAAAATCAAAAACTAATATAGATAAAATCAATAGCTATCTTTGCATTATAAGATATATCTATATGTTTGGGTACAAGTTAACGAAAAACAATTCAGAAGTACAACAAAAGGCTACAGCTACTATTAATGCTCCTATCATTGAAGCATTAGGCAAGTATACCAGCTCATTCCAAGACATTAAAACAAGAAGTCAATACGCTAATGCATTTAGTTCAGTATCTGAAATTTATGCCCCGATTATGTACATGGGGGCGGCTTTCTCAAATATGAAGCTAAAACTTTTTAGTGTTGATGAAAGCGGAGAAAAAGAAAAGGAAATACTATCTCACGAAATACTTGAAAAGTTAGCATCTCCTAATCCATTAAACAACTGGAAGGACTTTTTATTAAATTATTTCGTCAATAAAAAAGTATTCGGAAATGCTTATATATTGAAATACATTCCATCAGGATTTAAAATAAATAAAGGTGCATTCTGGGTGTTACCAAGTCAGTATATATTCACAGTACCAAAAGCAAGAGGGTTTAGCTCTTATTTTACAGAAACAGAAACAGATAAATTTATCAAAGGCTATAACTTTTGGAATCCAGCAAAAACCCAAACAACCCCTAACTGGAATCCGGATGAAATAATGCACATGCGAGAGCCCAATGTACAATTCAAAAGTACTGTAGCAGATGCATTAATAAATCTAGTTGAGGGGATGAGCCCGTTAAATACATTAGTTGAGCCGATTAATAACATACAGAAAGCATACGAAGCACAAAATGTAATACTAACAAAAAGGGGGGCATTAGGAATACTAACACCTAAGAATGCAAAGGATGCTGTAGGTGCTGTTTCATTAAGACCTAGTGATAAGGAGGATTTACAAGAGCAAATGCAAGCCTACGGGATAGGCAAAGACCAATGGCAATATATTATTTCAAATGTAGAGATGGGGTGGCAATCAATGAGCTTACCAATTAAAGAATTAATGTTATTTGAAGGCATTGAAGCATCAATGATAGCTATTTGCAATACTTACAATTTCCCTATTCTATTAATGAACTATTTGAAAGGTTCAACATTCACAAATTTAATAGAAGCTAAAAAATCACTATATCAAGATAATATTATACCAGAAGGTAATGCTTTTACATCTCAATTAAATACATTCTTAGGATTACCAGAATTAAAACTAAGATTAGAAGCTGACTTTAGTCATATACCAGTATTGCAGGGTGATTTAAAAGAAGAAGCTGCAAAGGATGCAATAACAGTAAAAACAATTGCCATCATACAAAATCAAATATTTGAAGGCAAGATAACTATAGAGCAAGGTATTGCTCAATTACAAATAATACTAGGTTTTTCAGAAGAAGAAACCAACGCAATGTTAACTAATAATGTGAGCAATGGAAATGCCAACATTCAAGAATAAAAAGGAAAAAATAGTTTTTTTAGTTGCAAACAAAGATATTTTGATTGCACAAAAGAAAGCAATCATGAAGCAAGCTGATGGTATTACCCATTTTCATGTTAATGATAAATTAATGGACGCCACGAAAGCCGATATTAGCCAAATTGATTTAACAAATACAAATGCATTAATAGTCAAGGCTATTATCAATACTACTAATATAATGGATTCTCATGATGATGTTCACATACCAGGTTTATGGACAAAAAGCATTCAAGAGAATAAAAACATCATGCACTTACAAGAGCATGATATGTCATTTAGTAGTATCATTTCATCAAATGAAGACTTACAAGCATATACAAAATATTATAATTGGACTGATTTAGGTTATGACTTCCAGGGGCAAACTCAAGCATTAGAATTTGATAGTAACGTAAAGAAGTCACGAAATGAATTTATGTTTGAACAATATGCAAACAACTATGTTACTAATCATTCAGTTGGTATGCGCTATGTAAAAATATTTTTAGCAGTAAATGACCCTGAATATATTGAAGAGTTTGAAACATGGAGTAGATATATTAATTCAGTAGTTAACGCTGAATTAGCAATTGATAAAGGATATTTTTATGCTGTTACCGAAGCTAGAATTATAGAGGGTAGTGCTGTACCTATTGGAAGTAATCATGTTACACCAACTAGAAGCGTTACACCTAAAATTGAAGAAATAGAAATTAAATTAACAGAACAAGAACAAGAAATAAAAACATTAAAGGAAATTTTAAACAAAATAGAGCCGCTAATTGAGCCGGACAAGTCCACTCTTATTAAAGATAGCACTCATTCAGATTTAGAATTACTAAAATCTTTGAGTAATAATTTAAATAAGTAAAAATGGACGAAAAAGAAAAGTTGATGAATGAAATACTAGAAAAGTTTAATGCTAGTATTGAAGAAAAGACAAAGTCTTTCCTTAAACAGGAAGATATTGAGAAGGTAAAAGGTATGTTTACTGAGTCAATTACAAAATTCAATGAAGAAGGATTAAAATCTTTCAATGAAGCAATTGAAAAGTATGACAAAGAAATTATCGAGCTTAAGGAATTTAATAAAGAAATCAATGAAATTGCTCTTAAACAAGCGAAAGAGATTGATGGACTTAAAGCTCCTGCTATGCCGGATGCAAGAACTAAATTAACAAGAGACGAGCAATTAAAGTTTCTTATTGCTAATGGATTTAGCTCTAAAGCTTTTGATGATTTTGCAGGCACTGGTTACAAGGGATTTTCTCAGAAGATTACCGTTGATAACGATGCAGAAGGTAAAGTTATATTAGTTGATGCTGGTTCACAAAAAGATGGAGCTGATAAGGCAGTAATTCCAATTACAAGCCATACAGGTACTGTAATGATTAGTGAAATTTCCGACATCGTTAGAGATGATACACCATCAAGAAAAATGCATGTTAGGGATTTACTTAATGTTTCAGCAACCGAATCCGCTCAAATAGTAGGTGGTCAGGTAACTGGATGGACTGATGCATTAACTTTGGGCGCAACAGTATTAGCAGAAAATACAGCAGCTCCAGAAAGTGTATTTACATCAAAAGAAAATGTTTGGGGTGTAAAGAGAATTGCAAATTCAATGAGAATTTCAAAACGTTGGTTTAAAGTGAACGGCCTTCAATGGGTTATTGATTATGTACTTTCTAAATTGCCAGATGCTACCTATACAGTTGAGGACTTGCAATTACTGTTCGGGGATGGTTCAGGGAACAATGTTGATGGTTTGGCAAAAACAGCACAGGATTTTGATTTAACAGACAATACTTATGTAGCGACTGCTTTTGATACTGTAGCAACTTGGAATAGTGGAGCGCAATCATTAGTAACATTTGTTGCAGCTCATGGTATGAGAAATGGTGACAGCTTAACCATTGCTAATGCAACAAACGCAGGATATAACGCAACACATACAGCAGTTGAGGTAGTTAATGCTACTCAGGTTATAATTGATGAAGCATATGTTGCTGAGGCGGCTGGTTTAGTTGATGCTTGGACTGGTTCAAGTGCAAATATTTTTTCCCTTGCAATTGATAATGCACAGGAATATGATGTTTTAGCAGTTACTGAGGCACTTTTAGAGGTTGACGAATTTGCTGTTAGTGGTCATGTTGTTAATCCACAGCAAAAAGTACAAATGGGATTACTTAAAGCAACTGATGACAATTATCTTAATATTCAAAGAGATAGTGCAGGTCGTGTAGTTGGTGTAAATGGTAAGCCAATTGTAGCCACAAGTGCGATGCCAGCAGGTAAATATGTATCAGGTGATTTCACTAGAAACGGAGCAGAATTAAGAGAATTTACGCCTTTTAATATTCAATTCGTAGAGGACGTAACTACTGCTAAGGCTAATGAGATTGTTGTAGTAGTTGAGGAAGAAATTATATTCCCAATTTACAATCCTTTTGCCTTTATTTATGGCAAATTTGCAGATGCAAAGGCTCAATTAGAGACAGCATAATATAAATTTTAGAGCCTGATTAATTTCAGGTTCTATTTTAAAATATAAAATCATGGCAAAAATGATAATTGAAGGTAACGAAAAGAAAATAAATAAGCTTAGAAAAGAGCTTAAATTAAAAATAAAGCGTAATGGTTTAACTTTTAAAGAAGATAAGCCAGTAATAAAGAAAGAAACTAAGAAAAAAGCAACTAAAGACTAATGACTCACGTTAATCCAAAAAATAATCCTGTACAAGTAATTGAAGCTGATGGGACTCAGAAAACCATTCAAGTTGTCGGTATTGCTGATGGTTATGGTAATGGATTAAAAGCTAATGGGAAGCAAACAGGGACTTTATTTGGTGATGATATTAGGACAACTAGAAGAGTCCCGATTGCATCAGGTAAATTTAGTCAAGGACTTCCATTGTATGGTGTTAATTTTGATATAGTTGGTTCTGCTTATTGGCAAATTGCAGATAATGGAGGGAATTTAAATGGAGCTGGTGAATTTGGTACTGGAACTGATCCTAATGGGAAAATATATATATCAACAAAAGGATTAAATAGATATCAGCCTGGACAATTAAGTTATTATCTATTTACGGCTGCTTGGAATGGCATTAGTGCATCGACAGGTGACTTTGTTGCATTAATTGGTGCAAGCTTACCAGGATTGGCGGCAGATGGTCAGGACGGAGACATTAAAGAGGGTTTTATGTTCGGATGGAAGAGAGTTGATGGCGTACTGACTACGATTATCAGAATCTATAAGAATTTTGTTTTTACTGATTACGAGAATGGTATTACAAATCCTATATTTACTGAAAATCTAAGTATTTATGACTTAGAGGTTGGCTATCTGGGTATTCATCCATTAATATTATATCGTGTAAATACCACTATTGGAGCACAAGAGTTATTAGAAAAAGTAGAATTTAATTCGAAATATACAAGCGTAAATGATCCGAATATGGCTATCAGCTTGTATTTAGAAAATCAAGGCAATGATACTAATATAACTATTAATAATGGAAGTTTCCAATATGGTAATTATGCTGAAAGGCCATCAGGAGACCCAAGTTCTAGGCCATTAACAGGAACGCAAACATTTGCAAGTGTTGGGAATGGCATTGATACTATAGTGGGAATATACACTGTGCCAGATAAAGTAAACATGCAAAGCAGATTGGATTCAGGAGGAATAGGAGCTGCATCGATTAGCGAATTTAGAAATACTATAAGAAATAAATTAAAGAAAGTATCAGCAGCTGCGGAAAGTATTAGTAATAAATCTATCACCTTAAGTATTTACCTAGTGCCTATAGGGGATGTGTCTGGGACTACATTTATTCCATTGAACCCATATATTAATGTTATCGAATATTCATCTGTTGGAACGGCAATTTTAACAAATGCAATCAAAATTGTAGAGTTACCAGATATCAGGGGTGGCGGTAGTGAAGATGTAAGACTAGAAGACTATTTATTAGATGGAAGTTTAGCAGGAGTCATAACAGTAACATCAACGGGTAATATTGCAGACTTAAGATATACAATAACAACTGAAGACCAATTTTAATGAGCATAATAGATGAAACATATTTTATAGGGAAAATTGATTTACCAACTGATAACGTAAATCGGGTTAATAAACTACAAACTTATATTGATGATTCTGAAAAAGAATATTTAATTAAGGCTCTAGGGTACGAGCTATATAAGTTGTTTATCGCTTATGTTGCAAATCCAACACCTACAGTAGATAGGTATGATGATATATTGAATGGTTCAGATTTTACAAATATAACAACTAATAAATTAGATAATTGGAATGGGTTACAAAATACAGAATTAAAAAGTTTTTTAGCATATTTCTCTTATTATGAATTTTTGGACGGGGAAAACGAATCGGCTTCAGGTGATGGTGTAACATCAAATGAGTTTGAAAATTCAATTAAAGTAAGTCCAATACAAAAACAAACGAGAGCCTTTAGTTTAGGCAAAGAATTATATTGTAAATTATATGATTTTTTAAAAGCGAATGAAGATACTTATCCAGAGTGGAATTATACATCACTTGGAAATGTAAACGTATTAAACATATGAGACCTGAATTAGTATTTGAAAATATATATAACTTAATGAGATTTGGTTCAACCATATCAGATATTAGTGAGGTTAATGGTGTCAGCACTATAACAACTGATAACCTTTATACTTTAGCTGATGGGATGCTAATTGAAATAAATAATAAAGTTTATGCTATTTCAAATATAACTATAGTTCGATATGGTATTTATACTTTTGATATTACAGCAACTAATTTAGTAGCAAATGAATGGACATTAGCACTATATTATGAGTATGGAAGAGCATTAGAAATAAATGCAACATTGAAGGATAAAAAAGGAGACCCATCAAATAAAAATAAAAGATTTCCTATGATGTGGCTTCTAACTGGCATAGAAAAAGATGAAGATTTTGAAATAGGATACCAGGCAGATATTACAATTGCATTTGTTTATCTAAGTGAGCTAAATTTAAAAGCTAAAAAGAGAATTGAAACAAAAATGCAACTAATAATTGACCCATTGGTAACACTTTTTAAAAATACGATTAAAACCAGCCAGGGTAGTAGATATTTTATTTATCCATTTGGGTCTAATTTAGATTTAACTGAAACTGATAAATTTAAATATGGTTCGATTGCAAATAATACACATGTTTTTGATGACATAACAGATGCCATTCAATTAGACATGACATTGAGATTTTTTAACGCATCAAATGATGCATGTATATAATTATTAATTTAAAAATTAAAACAAATGGCATTTTTAGAACAGGAATGTGGAACTAATTTAGGCAATACCGGTTTACAGGATTGTTTAGAAGAATTTGGCCACTGGAAAAAATTAATTATAACAGGTAGTGACTTTGAAATAGCTGATAAAGCTACGGCATTACTAGAGTCAACATGGCTAACAGCTATAAACGCATCCAAAGCAACTAGGATTTATCCTTTGCCTGGCAACTTTAATTTTGAAGGAGACCAGGAAGAAAGAGTTCAGGAAGATGGATGGGCTGGCGAATCAGAAACAGTTCGGGAAGGTAAAGATAAAGGAACATTTACTTTTAAAGATACTGCTTTTTATAACCATCTAAAATTGAGAACTCACAACTCAAGAAGAAACCCTTCTATGTTCATTGTTACATCTCAAGGTTATATTTTAGGTTATTCTGAAAACTTAGAAACAGGGAAATTTCTACCTCAAGCGTTAAGTGATTTTTATGTAAACAAAAGGACTATTTCTGATGGTGATACTAAGGACAGGTCAGGTGTATTTGTTGAATTTGCAGACGCAAAGCAATGGAATGATAAAGGGGTATGGATAAAACCAACCGATTGGGACCCACTTTTATTAGATGGTGTTAAGGATGCAAGATTATCAGGCACTTTGGCCGCTACTACTGAAACTATTACTGTAGTGGGTGCTTCAGATGGTGTCGGTGTTGTCGGGTTGGTTGATGCTAACTTTAGTCTTTATGACGATTTAGCCCCACTTGTACCAATTGCAGTAACAGCAGTTGATAATGGAGATGGGACTTATGCGACAACTCATGCATCAATTACAGGTGCTCATACGATGACATTATTTGGTCAGCCTATTGGAACAGCAGGTTATGAAGCGATTAACTCAATTAGCACGACTGTATAATGAAAACACTTGTAAAAGTTGGTAAATTATCTTACTTTCTTGAAGATTTAACACTTGAAGATAAAATAAGATTAGGACTTGACAAAGCGGTTGTAGATGACTTAAAAAAAGTCAACGCAGAGCAAAAAAAAAGCCCTGTCAAAAAGCGAAAACGAGAAGATAAAGAATAATTAAACGGGTGGGTTAAATTGCCCACCTTTTTTATATGAAAATTAATAGTTTCTCAGAATTAAAAGAGTTATTCAATTTTGACCCTATAGAATTATTGGACGAAGTTTTTAAGCAATCAGAAGTTCAGCAAACTATGATTGAATTTAATCAAGACCAATTACAGGATGGTATTGACGCGTTGGGTCAAACAATTATAACAATAGGGGGTTCACCTTATAGGCCTTTTACAATAGCAATCAAAAAAGCAAAAGGCCAGCCAACAAATAAGGTTACATTAGAAGATACGGGGGAATTTTACAAGACTTTTAAAGTAAAAATTAATAGAGATTCATATGAGATTACAGCAAATTTTGAAGTGCATGATGGTTCTATATTAGATAATTTCACATCAAACTTTGATTTCTTAGGACTAGATACAGAAAGCATAAATGAATTGGCAAATGAAATTATAATACCAAGGTTAGGACAATTAATAAGTAAAAGATTTGGGTTTTGAAAGCATACAATAAACATTTAAGCGTAAAGGATAGAGTTGGATTATTTGGATATTTCCTTAAAATACTATTTACTCATATAAAAATCAATATAAAAGCTGAAAAGTTAAGCTATTATACATCTATTGATGATATCCCTATTTATAATTGGGATAAAATAGAAAATGGTGAATTTAAATATTTATTTAAGGATAAACAAGGTGTTGTCCCGGAATACTTCAATAAAATCATTAGTGATATGTTCTATCAGTTTGAGCATATAAACATGGACATGATAGAGAAAAAGCACACTTTAGCATATCTAATGAACTTATACGCAACAACAAAACGGACTGATTTTTTAATGAAAGCAAAACATTTGGCAGCAGAGATAAATAAAGAAGAAAGTATCCCTGTTAAGAAATCAACTCTAAACAGCAAAGTTAATTATATAGAATCAAGCTTTAAATCAATTGGGAGTATCGATGTGAAAAAAATGAGCGTATCAAGATTCTATAGTTTATTAAATCTAGCAATTAAACAAAACAAATCAAATGGCACTAATTAAAAAAAAGGAATTTATTGAAGCGGATGCCATTAAGAAGGAACTTAATGAAATAATAACACTTTTTGAAAAATCAGAACAGGCTATAAAAGATATTACTAAAGCTTCAGAAGCTTTACAAAAAGCTACTCGTGAAGTTCCAAAAACAGGTTCAGGAAAAGAAGCACAAGAAAGAGTTAATTTAACATTTAAATTAAACCAAGCTACTAAAGATTTAACTGATACACAAAAAAGGAAAAAGCAATTAGATTTAGAAAGATTAAAATTACTAAATAATCTAAAAAAAGCTAATTCTGATAGGATTCAACAAAATACAGCAATAAAAGTACAATTACAAGAACAAAATAAAATAAATAAACAAGCAGCTAGAGAAACACTTAAATTAGTCGGTGCTTATGAAAAATTATCAAAAAGAACAAACGACGCTCAGAAGAAATTTAAAAACTTAGCAGCTCAATACGGTGTAACATCTAAGCAAGCAAAAAAAGCAAGAATTGAATTTGATAAATTAGATAATGAATTAAGGTCAGTAAATAATGCCGCAAAGGATGGTAGACCTGATGTCGGAAGATATGGAACTGCGTTAAAAGGTGTAGGACGTCAATTATTAGGTGCAGCTGGAATAGTAGGAGGTGTTGATTTATTAATTCAGGGCTTTCAAAAGTTTGCAGAAACAGCAAAACAGGTTAATGATATTACTAGGAAGGTAAAAACTAATTTTGGGTTAACTGGAAGGGCTGCTAAAGAATTTGCAACTAATATAAATGCAATAGCATCTACTTTTGATGAAGATTATAACGAGGTATTGATTGCGGCTAATACTGTTTCAAAAGAACTTGGAATATCTGCACAGGCGGCACTAAAACATATAGAAGAAGGATTTTTAAAGGGGTCTAATAATTCAGGGGAATTTCTTGATATATTAAAAGAATATCCTACACAATTTAAGGCCGCTGGTATAGATGCTGATACAATGTTTAGTATAATTAATCAGCAAGTAAAAGATGGTATCTATTCAGACAAAGGTGTTGATGCAATAAAAGAAGCCGGATTAAGATTAAGGGAAAATACAAAGGCCGTAAAAGAGGCATTAAAGCCACTTGATGATAGCATTAAAAAACAAATAGAGCAAGAGATTGCAGCAGGAAACAGTTTTAAAGCTATTCAATTAGTCAGTGAAGCACTGAAAGATACATCATTAACAGCAGAGGAAACACAAACTATTATAGCTGATGTTTTTGGTGGTGCAGGTGAAGATGCCGGATTAAGGTATATTAAAACATTGGCCGATATAGAGACAAGCCTTGACGGAGTAGCAAACCAAGCAGGTGAAGCTGAAGAATCAAGCTTGGAACTATCTAAATCATGGAATAGATTTGTTTCAGTAGTTGGAGATAGCGATAGTATTTTTGGCAAAGCATGGACTAATATAAAAAAAGGATTTTCAAGTCTTTTTACTGAGGTGTCTGACAGAGTAGAAGCATTTACAGTACTAATAAAAGAAGGATGGAGTGCTGCATCTGCCAGGATGAATACCCAAAATGGAATAGTTGGTAAATCACTAACAACATTAAATAAAAAATTAACAATTACCAGAAAAAAAACAGAAGATATAGTAAAATCAAATAAAAATTATATTGACACTAATGGCGATTTAGTTAGTTCTGACGGCAAGGTAATAAAAACAAAAGAGCAACTAAATAGGGAACTTCAGAGAGAAATAAAATTACAAGAAAAAAGAGATAAAAACAGTATTAAGCTACAACAAAATAGAATAGAAAAAAGAGATAACCAAATACAATCAGAAGAAGCACCAGAAGATAGTGATGCCTTTTTTACGTCCATTGATGATACAATGGCGATAGAAGAGGAACGCGGACAAGCTGAATTGGATTTTCAGGAAGATTTAAACACAAAGAAATTACAAATTGAAGAAGCTTTTCAAGAATCTAAAAAAGAGTTAATTTATTCATTTGTAACAGGTGCAGTAGATTTTGCGAAAGATGCGGTTGACCAAGACGTTGCAAATAGACAAGCAGGAATAGAAGCACAAGCAGAAGCGGATAAAAAAGTATTACAAGACCAATTAGATAAAGGATTAATTACAAAGCAGGAATTTGCAGCTAAAAGCGTTGCAATTGATAAAAAAGCACGTAATGAAAGCGCAAAAGCAGAAAGAAGGGGGGCTTTATATAAAATTGGTATTGATACTGCAACCGCAATTGTGAAAGCATTAGCAAGTGCTGCACCACCATTCAACTTTATAAATGCGGGATTGGTTGCAGCACAAGGTGCAATACAAGCGGCTTTAGTAGCAGCAAAGCCATTACCAGCGTTT
>PJEL010003798.1_pt1 | contig 12693 bp, 11 predicted proteins | sample 1853271 | NCBI WGS metagenome assembly PJEL01 (sample SAMN08108733, study PRJNA415343) | Invertebrate metagenome, whole genome shotgun sequencing project. | host: Globobulimina | place: Sweden: Gullmar Fjord | collected 2015-08 | reverse complement strand
AAATAAATCAGTGAGACTATGATTTTGATTCAAAATCAACTAACCGAACTCCTGCCTGCCGAAAATAGCATTGCAGGCAGAGATCCCGAGCGATAGACTAGGGATCTCGGGTTTTAATCTCCACATATTTTTACAAAGAGGAAAATGAGATTTCTATTTTGATACCTCTATATCTATGCTACAAAGTAATTCATTTTAATTTGTATTTTTGAAATCTGGTTAACAATCTTTATAAATTAAAATAACACCAAATGATTATTACTAGGACTCCATTCCGGATACCGTTGGGTGGAGGTGGCACTGATCTGCCATCTTATTATCGCAAATATGAAGGAGCGTTGATTACTGCTGCTATTAATAAATATATGTATATTAATATAAATGAACCTTCAATTGGGAATTCAATAAGAATTAACTATTCTGAAACGGAAGAAGTAGGTCTTGATAATATTGACGGTATTAAGCATGATATAGTCAGAGAAACTCTTAAGTACTTGAAAATCAATAAACCCTTAGAAATTAGTTCAATGGCTGATTTGTCAGCTGGAACTGGCATGGGTTCTTCCAGTTCATATACTGTAGGGTTACTGAAAGGATTAAATCAAATGCTCAGAAGGCATATACCCTTGTCAGAGATGGCTGAAGAAGCATGCAAGATTGAAATAGATTTAGTAGGAAAACCTATTGGAAAACAAGATCAATATGCAGCCTCTTTTGGTGGTATCCTGCAAATGAGTATTGACAGGCTTGGCAGGGTAATTTATATGCCACTTAAATTGAATCAGGAAGTTGTATATGAGTTAGAAAATAGATTGTTGATGTTTTATACTGGCATTCAGAGAGATGCAAACAATATACTTCAGGAGCAAAGTGATAAAGCCAGAGTTGAAGAAAAGAAAGCAATTAATGCTATGCATAAAATTAAAGATATTGGTTATGATATAAGGCAGAGTCTAATCTCAGGTGAAGTAGATAAGATTGGTCAACTAATGAATGAACATTGGACTGTGAAGAAAAGTATTTCAACCAAAATGAGTAATTCCAATATTGATGATTGGTATGACATTGGAATGAAGAATGGTGCCCTGGGAGGTAAAGTTATGGGTGCTGGAGGGGGTGGATTTATGCTGTTTTGTATAAAAAATGGTTTTAGAAAGAAATTGAGATCTGCAATGGAAAAAGCCGGTCTAAGATATATGGACTTCCGATTTGATTTCGAAGGTGTTAAAACAATGGTAAATTTCTAATATTATTATGAGAAATGTACTAATTACAGGTGTTGCCGGATTTATTGGTTCGAACTTAGCTGACGCATTGCTGAAAAATGGTGGCTTTAATATCATAGGTATAGATAACTTATCATATGGCGTAAAGGAACAGATTCCTGTTGGTGTTAAATTTTTCAAGCTTGATGTGCGGTCAAAAGATATTTATCCTTATTTTGAAAATATAGATTATGTATTTCATTTTGCGGCGAAGAATTGTATTAGTGATTGTCAGCTTGATCCTGTTGAAACAGCTGATATTAATGTAACTGGAACAGTTAATGTATTTGAGGCAGCTAGACAGTCAAGCGTAAAAAAAATAATTTATGCCGAGTCTTCAGCTATTTATGAAGGATCAAATTCATTTCCGACAGATGAAACCGATGAGAACCCTGAGAGTTTCTATTCAGTTAGCAAATATGCTACCATGTTCTTTGCAGAAGCTTTCAAAAGGCATTATGGTGTAAATTCAACAGCATTAAGGTATTTTAATGTTTATGGACCAAGGCAAGATTACCGTAGATCTATACCTCCTTTGTTTAGCTCACTTATAATTAATTTGTTGAAAGGTAAGCACCCGACGATATACGGAAATGGTACAAAACGCAGAGATTTTGTTTTTGTTGATGATATCAATAAATTTCATATTCTCTGCATGACTGATGATAGAACGACTGGAAAGGTATTTAATCTTGGAAGCGGTATTAACCATTCAGTAGTTGAGATATACGAATTAATTGCAGAACTGATTGGAACCGAAATATTACCAAAATATTTAGATGATTTGCCTGGTGAAGCTTTTCAAAACCTTGCTGATATAAATGAAGCAAAAAGAATAGGATGGATTCCTTCTACTAATTTGAGAACAGGTATGCAAAAATCAATTAATTTCATTAGAACAGAAATCGAATCCGGTAAGATCTAAATAAAATAAACGAAATTTATGAAAGCAGTTATCTTAGCTGCTGGTAAAGGGTCAAGAATAAGTGATATTACTAGCAGAATTCCTAAACCTATGCTTAAGTTTAAAGGAAAACCCATTCTTGAAAATAATATAAACTTGTGCAAACGAAATGGAATAACAGATATATTTATTAATACCCATCACCTACCATCTGTTATTAAAGATCATTTTAGGAATGGAGAAGCATTTGGTGTCAATATCAAGTACTCTTATGAAAATGAAATGCTTGGAACTGCCAGTGCTCTTACTAATTTTAAAGATGACTTAAAGGATGATTCTTTTTTTTTGATTTATGGAGATAACTATTCAAATTTTGATCTACTATCATTGAAAGCAAAAGCAGAAACCGTTGAAAATATGGCAGTGATAGGATTCCACTACAGAGAGGATGTATCCACAAGCGGAGTTGCAGAATTTGATAAGAATGGTAAAATCCTTAAATTTATTGAAAAACCAGTGCCTGGTGAAACCAATAGTTATTGGGTAAATGCTGGAATATATTTCTTAAATCCTTCAATTTTTGATGCTATTCCTAATAAATATAGTGATTTTGGCAGGGATATATTCCCAATGTTGGTAAGAAACAATATTCCCTTATATGGTGTTTGTTTGGATTCAGAAGTAATTGCTTTTGACACACCGGAAATGCTGAAAAATAATCAAATAGATTATAATGATGTTAAAGAATAAGAACATTATTCTTACCGGAGCTATTGAAGGAATTGGAAAATAAATTGCTCAAAAATGCGATTTGGAAGGTTCTAATTTGTTTTTGATTTCGAATCAAATGATTACACAATTAATAGAATTTATAACAAAATAGATTAATATGGAAAATGAGAGAAAAAGTATCGGAGTTTCTGGCCTTTGGCATTTAGGTTGTACGATTTCTGTATCATGGTCAAAACTGGGGTTCCAGGTATTAGGTTATGATAATGATAGGTCATTGATAGAGGAATTGAACAATGGAAAACCTCCTATTTTCGAACCATTTCTAAAAGAAAATATTGAGGGTAATATTTCAAAAGGGCTACTAACATTTACTAATGATCTAGATCAGTTAAACGAATGTAGTTTCGTTTTTATAACTTACGACACTCCTGTTAATGAGGATGATTCAAGTGACACAACAATAATCGAGGATTCAGTAAGACAGCTTTCAGAGATTATGAAAGATCACTCAATAATTATTGTTAGCTCTCAGTCACCTGTGGGGTTTATTTCAAAAATGAGGACAATAATTAGAGAAAATAATCCTACACTCGATATTGCTTATTCACCTGAAAATTTAAGATTAGGTGAAGCAATTGAATGCTATTTAAATCCTGGTAGAATAATTTTAGGAACAGCTACAGTAGAGACTAAAGAAAAATGTGTAGCACTTTTTGAACAAATATCCGAAAACATCCTATCAATGAATATTGAAAGTGCTGAGACCGTTAAACATGGAATCAACTCTTTTCTGTCAACAAGCATTGTGTTTGCAAATCATTTAGCAGATATTTGTGAAGAAAATAATGCTAGAATTGATGATGTGGTTGCTGGAATGAAGAGTGATCCAAGAATTGGGAAGAAAGCGTATTTGTCTCCAGGCATTGGTTTTTCAGGAGGTACGTTGGGTCGCGACCTTAAAGTTCTTGATGAAAAAAATGAACAAACAAAAGGATTTGCTGGATTATTTGGATATATTCATAAAGCAAATAATGATCGAAAATTGTCCATCATCAAAAAGGTTAAAAAAAGTGTTGATGGAATAAAAGATTTGAATATAGGCGTACTAGGCCTTACTTATAAACCTGGAACTAGTACCTTAAGACGAAGCCTTCCTCTTGAAATTGTTGAATTACTTTTATCAGAGGGAGCGAAAATTAAAGTCTTTGATCCAAAAGCTGATTATTCAGATATTAAAACAGAGGTTAAATTCGAAATGGTTGATAGCATAATTGATGTAAGTAGTAGTACTGATATTTTAATCCTATTGACTGAATGGGATGAGTTCAAAAACTACAATTGGTCTGACATACCAAGACAGATGAGAAATCCAACATTTTTTGATGCAAAAAATTGCTTAGATGAACGCAAAATGAATCAAATAGGTTTTAAATATTATTCAATTGGAAGGTAATTAGATATGTTTTTAAAAGGTAAAAAAATCCTTATTACGGGTGGTAGCTTAGGTATAGGCCTAGCCATTGCTAAAAAATGTGCACGAGAAGGTGCGCAAATATTAATTGCTGCAAGAAACAAAAATGATCTTGAAAAAGCTCTAGTTGATCTTAAGGCTGTTTCGGAGTTGAAGCATCTAGCATATGCTTTAGATGTAAGTGACCTTAACGGTGTTAGGGAATTTGCATATTGGACTAAGAATCAATTTGGATCAATTGATGGATTGGTTAATTGCGCTGGTGTATATGGACCTATAGGAAAATCAACTACCATCGATCTTCTGGAATTTAAGCAAGCAATAGAAATTAACTATTTAGGTTCAGTTTATATGTGTTCGACTTTTGCGCCGTTAATGAAATCAGAAACAAATAAAAAAATTATCAATATTTCTGGAGGTGGTGCAGCTTCACCTTTCCCTAACTATTCTGCCTATGCAACTAGTAAAATAGCCTTAGTAAGGTTTACTGAGAATTTAAGTTTGGAGTTAAGTGATGATGGATTTGATATTAATTGTGTTGCACCTGGGTTTGTGGTTACTAGAATACATCAAAAAACACTAGAAGCTGGTGATAGTTTAGCAGGTGAGAAGTTTTACAATGGCACAAAAGAACAAATTGAGAAAGGAGGAGTTCCCGCTGCAAAAGCAGCTGATTTGACTGCATTCTTGCTTTCTAGTGATTCAGACAATATCACAGGAAAATTTTTATCGGCACCATGGGATCCATGGCAAGAAAAAAGTTTTCAAGACCAATTACGAAACGACAAAGATTTGGCGACTTTACGCCGTATTGATAATAAGTATTTTATAAGTAAATAATGAAGATCTCAATAATTGGATGTGGTTTAATTGGTAGAAAAAGAGCCACAGCCCTAAACGATAATGATACTTTGGTATCTTGTTGTGATATTAATCAAAATATTCTTCTAGATTTTGCAACTGAATTTAATTGTAAGGCCTTTGAAAAATACAAGGACCTTATTGATGAGAATAATTGTGATATAATTGTAGTTGCAGTTGTTAACAAATACGCACTTCCAATTATTTGCTATGCCTTATCAAAAGGAAAACTTGTTCTGGCAGAAAAACCATTGGGGAGAGATGTTTCAGAGGCAAGAAAGATGGTGGCACTAGCTAAAGCAAATGATGTTGTTCTAAAGACTGGTTTTAATCATAGGTTTCATCCCGCCATATGGCAGGCTAAAGACATCCTTGCTCAAGGTAAAATTGGAAAACTTATGTTTATTAGGGCAAGATATGGCCATGGAGGTCGCCCCGGGATGGAAGTTGAATGGAGGGCTTCTAAGGAGTTATGTGGAGGAGGTGAATTACTAGATCAAGGTGTTCACATAATCGACCTTTGTCACTGGTTTGCAGGTGATATCAAGACTGTTTTCGGAAAAACTAAGACAAAATTCTGGGAAATGGAGGTAGAAGATAATGCTTTTGCTCTTATGGAATCTATCTCAGGAGTTGATATTCAGTTTCATGTAAGCTGGACTAATTGGAAGAATATATTCTCATTTGAATTATTTGGCGAGGACGGCTATATGAGAATTGAGGGTTTGGGTGGAAGTTATGGCTCCGAAACCCTTGAATTCGGTCTAAGAAAAAAAGAAGGAGGTAAACCTGATATTCAGTTTTTTGATTATCCCCCAGAAGATATATCCTGGATAAAAGAATGGCAAGAGTTTAAAAGTGCAATCAAAGAAAATAGGGAACCAATAGGTAGTGGAGAAGATGGGTTATATGCGAACAGAATTATTGAGGCAATCTACAATTCATCCGAATTAAAGAAACCAGTTAGTTTATAATTTGACTACACTAAAATAATGAAAATAGGAATTCTCACCGGTGGAGGTGACGTACCTCCTTTGAATACTGTAATTAACTCGATAAGAGAAAGAGTTGTAGATGAGGGACATGAACTGATTGGTTTTCTTAACGGTTGGGAAGGAGTGCTACAACGAAATTTTATTTTATTGAATGAGTATGACAACTTTTCTTCGATAGGTGGTACTTTTTTAAAATCTTCACGAGTAAATTTATTAAGTGAAGAAAATGGAGTAGAAGTTGCTAACTCTGTGTTTAAACAATTAGGTATTGATGGACTCGTTGTAATTGGAGGTGATGATACACTCAGCAATGCTTATTATATTGATCAATGCCCCTGTATTTTAATCTCAAAAACAATAGATAATGATTTAGGTTTTATTGATGAGCATGAGAAGGAATTGAGTCCTGAAGGAATTGTAAATTATTTTACTTTAGGTTACCCTACTGCAGCAAATAAGATAGCCTCTTATGCAAGTCTTGAAGAGGGTTTGAGGACAACAGCTCATTCACATGAAAGAATAATTATACTGGAATCAATGGGTATGCATTCGGGTTGGCTTGCATTGGCCTCTGGTTATGGTGATCCTGATTTTATAGTTATTCCAGAATTCCCGCTTAATTATGAATCTTTTTGTGAGAAGTTGGTAAAATTATATCAACAGCAAAAACATGCTATTGTTGTCATTGCAGAGGGAGCAAAGTTTAACAACAATAAGTATATTAAAGCTGATTACAATGAGAGTGATAATTTTGATAATCCAAGGTTTGGAGGAAGCTCTTTTGCTTTGAGAGATTTACTCAAGAAAGATCTTCAAAAATATTTCGATACAAGGAATATAAATGCTGTGAATCCTTCTTATTTATACAGGTCAGGATCACCGCATAAGATTGACAGAAATATTTCTGAGAAATTGGGTGATCTAGCTTTTGAGCTGCTTATTAATAATGAAGTAAATGATCCTGTGTTCCTTTCAGTAGTCTTGGTTGAAGGTGAATTTGTTCCTGTACCGGTTTCTCTTTCCTTCTTTCAACAAACCGACAATGGACGATTTCCTAAACGCCAGATTAATAAAGGATTTTATGATGAAAAGAATTATCAATTAACAACAAACGGCTATAGTTATTTTAGTAACATTATTGATAAGTCTACAATAGATAATTTCAACAAAAAGAATAAATTTAAGTATCATTATTAATATTACCTATATAAGGAGAATTAAAAAATAGTACCAATATTCCCCTTCTTGAAGGGGTGCAGGGGTAGGTTATTCGCGAACATTTACTATTTTTGAATTTTTTGATCACAACCCAAATTATTTAAAACTCATAACAAAGATAGAATGACATTTACAAATGAATTTATTAAAGAATGCACTTTAGTTCTTGAAAGAATAAATCAGGACGATATTGAGAAAGTTGCTGAAACACTTGCAGGTATTCGCCAACAAAATGGCCGATTATTTATAATTGGGTCCGGTGGTGGTGCCGGTCATGCTTCACATGCAGTTTGCGATTTTAGAAAATTATGCAATATTGAAACATATGCTCCATATGATAATGTTTCAGAACTTACTGCAAGAGTAAATGATGAGGGATGGGATGTAACCATTCTTAATTGGCTTAAAGTTAGCAGGCTAAAAAGTAATGATGGAATTCTTGTTTTCTCTGTAGGAGGTGGAAATGCCGAAAAGAATATTAGTGGTAATATTGTAAAGGCATTGCAATATGCAAAAGAAGTTGGGGCAAGTATAACAGGAATTGTTGGGAAGGATGGTGGCTTTACAAGGAAGTCAGGTGATGCTGTTGTGGTTGTTCCCACTGTTAATGAAGAGCATATTACACCAATTACGGAAGGATTTCAGGCATTAATTTGGCATCTTCTTGTGTCGCATCCAAAATTGCAGGTAAATCCAACTAAATGGGAATCAACAAAATAAATAACAATAAATATATTAAATGAAAGATAATTACAATTTGAAAGTAAAGATATTTGCTGATGGTGCAGATAAAGCAGGTATGTTGGAAATGAATGATAACCCTTTAATAAAGGGCTTAACAACCAACCCTACGTTAATGAAAAAAGTAGGAATTACGAATTATGAGAGATTTGCAAAAGAAATATTAAAGCATATTAAGGAAAAACCCATATCATTTGAGGTATTTGCAGATGAATTTGATGAAATGGAGAGGCAGGCAACGATTATTGCTACTTGGGGTAAGAATGTTAATGTTAAGATCCCAATTACAAATACGAAAGGAATATCTACATTATCTTTAGTAAAATCATTGTCGTCCAATGGTGTAAAGCTAAATGTTACAGCGATGATGTCTATCGCTCAGGTAAAGGAAGTTACACCAACATTATCTGAGGGTGCAGGTGGGTACGTTTCAGTTTTCGCAGGAAGAATTGCTGATACTGGTATTGATCCGGTTCCTGTAATGAGAGAGGTTATAGAGTACCTAGCAGATTATCCTAATGTGGAACTTATATGGGCAAGTCCACGTGAGGTCCTGAATGTAATTCAAGCGGATGAAATAGGATGCCATATTATTACTGTGACTAATGACGTAATTAAGAAACTTAAAACTCTAGGTAAAGACTTAAATCAATTTTCATTAGAAACTGTTCAAATGTTTTATAATGATGCGGAAGCAGCAGGTTATACAATCTAATATTTGATCATACAAATATTTTACATATATCTAATTCAGGCCCGGATACACAATGTATTCGGGTTTTTTTATTAATTTTATCCATTGATGGTAGAAATATGCAAATCTCTATCTTTGTCATCTTGAACGTAACGAAGCCTGCCTGCAGGCTAAGGCAGGGATATCCTTGCTAATATTTTATAGTTATTGTAGATCTTTTATTTTGATCAAATGATTTCTTTTCTAAGTTTTGCAACAATGTTAAATTAGGTACAAAATATGAAACTTTACCGATTCTTATTACTATTAGTATTCACAGCCTTATTGTTCTCCAATATATTTGGCCAGGGAGGAGTATACGTACCAATTTATAATAGTGTCTATGGTTTTCTTGACAGAATGGACACAAAAGGAGTGATAAATTATTCAGATGTAATCAAACCACAAACTCGTCTTGAGATTACTGGTTATTTGAACGAATTAAAAAATAATTCCGAATTATTAACTAAAGTTGAGAATCAAGAGCTCTTGTGGTATCTTAAAGATTACTATTATGAAGAATTAAAACTTTCCGACGCAGATATTAAGAGCAAGTTAAGTTTTCTGAAAACACCTAAAGGTGATAGATGGAACTTTTTTGAATATCAGGATTCTGTCTTTCATTTTGTTGTTAATCCAATATTAGGTGGTGAATTTAAATACACATATGGTGTACCTCAGTTACATAGATGGGTTGGTTTGTCAACTTATTTTAGTCTAGGTAAAAATTGGGGGGGGCAGTTCGATTTTCGGGAAAATTGGGAAAAAGGTGATCATATTGACAGAACAAGGTATTTTTCGAATAAAACCGGGATTGAAATTATTAGGCAGACAGAAAATACAATTGAATATAGTGAGGCTAAAGGATCAGTAACCTATGAAAGTAAATATGTTAATGTATCTATTGGAAAAGAATTTTTCAATTGGGGCAGTGGATACAGGTCGAAGTTAATACTTTCAGAAAAAGCACCTTCATTCCCATATATACGATTAGATATTAAGCCTGTGGATTGGTTTAGATTCTATTATATCCATGGTTTTCTAAACTCAAATGTACCAGATAGTTCAGCATTCTACAACACTCAATATCAAAAAGAAGATTCTACCTACGTTCAAAGGATTATTGACAGGCCTAAATTTTATGCTGCTCATATATTAGAGTTTACAATAAAAAAAAGAATCCGTTTTTCAATCGGGGAGTCGGTTGTCTATAGTGATCAGGGGCCACGAGTTGGCTACTTAATTCCCGTTTTATTCTTTAGGGCTGTTGATCATTACTATGAAGGTAGTGGAGGGTTTGGAAGTGGCAGTAATTCACAGATTTTCTTTGATCTTAATGTAGGACTTATTAAAAAGGTAAATCTATATGCAACCCTGTTTGTTGACGAGTTTTCTATTTCAGACTTCAATAGCGGTGCAAATGACAGAAATCAAACCGGATATACTATTGGTGCTCACGTTTATGATTTGGTTGTAAATAATCTGGGGTTTCGTGTTGAATATACGAGAATCCGTCCCTGGGTGTATTCTAACTTTATTCAAACACAAACTTATAGAAATAGCAACTATCTAATGGGGCATTATATCGGACAAAATGCTGATCAAATTTACGGCCAAATCAATTATTATCCTCTCAGAGGATTAACAATAAGTATTTGGGGTGAGCATATTAGACAAGGAGGCTTTGATAATGTTTCTGAGCAATATAAGGATCCCGGCGAGCCGTTTTTATATGGTGAAGTTAGAAAAGAAACTAGTTTTGGTATTAAAGCTTCTTACCAAATTATTCATGATCTTTATTTTAAAGCTGAATACAGATATACTAAAATATCTGATGAAAACAAAAACAGAACGCCTTCCTATCAATTGGGCAACAATAACTCTATTGGGTTTTCCGTATTCTACGGTTTCTAAACTTTTCAACCCAAACTACCCATAATAGAAAAATTACTCCATAAAAAAACGCTTTTTGCAAGTGATCGTGCGCAAGTCCCCAGATTGAATTATAGTAATAGATAATAATATCTAGTCCAATAAGCCTAGTAATATTTGTTATGAATAGTATAATTAGTCCAATAGGGATGAACCAAATTTTGTGCTTTCCGGGTCCTGGAAAAAACAAAATAATTACTATAAATTGCATATAAGCTTTTAAACCAGAGCATCCATCTACGATTGTTATGGCACTTCCATTATCGAAATACCATGTTAGGTTTTCGATGTAATAATGTCCATCGAGTATAATTGCTAAAAACATGTCTGTTGTGCAAAATGTTAATACAGTTAAGAACTTATAAACTGGTATAAATATTGATTTATCTGTGAAGAATCTAAAATCAAATTCATTTTGCCAAAACTTCCATATAAAATGAAACCCGAATAACAGGATAGCAAAATAGACTACATCAACAATCGGTTGGAGTTTGTGTTTCTTTATGAAGGAAATATAGTTGTGATAAAGGTCTTTAATCATTAGCTCGAATCAAGCTTACGAAAATACGATAAATAAATGAACGCATTATGTACAATCGAAAGTGTGTGGGATTGACAATGATGAAACCACAATAAAACAGTCGTTTAGCTCTGAGGGAGGCACGACCGCGAGAGTCCGAATCGAACAACCAGGATAACCCGACAACAACGATAACCACGAAAACAATGACGACATCTCGTCTAAATAAGTTCTAGATTCTCGCGGCATGCTTACACACAAACCAACCTTGAAATGCCTCACCTGCCTGCCGGCTAGGCAGGGAATTAAACGAAGGTGGGTGGTGTCGGAGTCAAATAATAATAATTCAGTGATTTCTTAACTGTCAGTAAAAGAGATATTTAAAATTTAGTGATTTTCTTAATCAAGCAGCAAATTTGATGATAAACCTCCATTTTCAAGTCATAATTTGTACTATTATCCTGATAAAAGACAGTTTATTAGTATTTTCTAATCATATGTGACTAAAAATATTTTCTTGTTAAGTGAATTATTATTTCACTGTATAGAAACTATTTTTCATTGTTTAGAAATTATTTTTTATAGTATAGAAAATTTATTTCAATGCGGTTGAAATTCAAAAATTTAGACATAAAAAAACCCGCATCCTAAGAAGCTGCCTAAATTTCATTTTTAGAATTTGTTATGGTGTATTTTTTATCAGATCGAGGCATTTTTGAGACGCATAGCCATAGCTACGGGTCAAAAAAGTAACGATGAGATGGCAAAAAAGACACATAATAAAACTGAAGGATGAATTTTAGATAGCTTCTGTGGTACGGGTTCTCAAGACTGTCTGAAGACAGACAATCTAAAAATGAACCACAGATTAGTTTTCACTAACCTTTGTGAACTTAACATTATTAAGCTGATCACGAAACTCAACACCTGGTCTGAATATCAGATTCAAGCGTTTAATGTGAGTAAGGTTAAAGTCATCAGCAATATCAACTCCCTCGCTGGAAATTGTACTTCTGAACGTTCCTAACTCACCGAGCTTAACAATATTACCCTCAAGTAATAGGTCGGGTATAACCTGCAAAAATCCTTCCAACACAGCCAATGTGTCCATCATACTGATGGTTGACTCCCTTGAAATTCTTTTAGCAATTTGTCTAAGGTTTACAACACCTTGATTTTGAATGTAAGCATAATGCTTACGTGGCTCGAGTGGATCTTGTAGATTCACACGCTCCATAATTTTAAATTTAATCATAATAATATAGATTAATGGGTTTATAATATGTGCTGTTTTGCAGGATAACAACAAACCTATGTCTTT
>PJEL010003796.1_pt1 | contig 12695 bp, 7 predicted proteins | sample 1853271 | NCBI WGS metagenome assembly PJEL01 (sample SAMN08108733, study PRJNA415343) | Invertebrate metagenome, whole genome shotgun sequencing project. | host: Globobulimina | place: Sweden: Gullmar Fjord | collected 2015-08 | reverse complement strand
CAAGAACTTTTTACTTCTTTTTTTTCCAAATTCGTTCCGGCCGTGCCGTTCCGTTTCGGAAAGACAGACAAACTAAATGATTCCTCTCACAGAGTCAATACTTTCTTTTATGTTTTTTTTGATGATGTAGTAACTTGCTGTTTTTATTGCTTATTTTTTTGTTTCCTGGTTTAATTTCTCTTATTTCCTCTTTGCCTATTGACGTAGGTGTTAATACCCGTTTTAATAATATGATTTTGCTTTTAATAGACAATGAGCCCAATTCATGGTTAATCCATAACTTGTGAGATGGTGATCATTTTCACTCATTCAAATATATTCAAAACTATAATCACTAAGCCAACTATATAAAGGTTATAATATGAAAGCCCTTATTGCCCTTGAAGACGGTACCATCTTTCAAGGTGAATCTTTCACTGGACCAGGTGAAACATCTGGAGAAATCGTCTTCAACACTGGAATGTCCGGTTACCAGGAAGTATTGACTGACCCGTCCTATAAAGGACAGATTGTTACCATGACCTATCCACTCATCGGCAACTATGGAGTCAATGAGGAAGACATGGAGTCCCGGGAAATACACCCCACTGCCTTTTTAGTTAAGGAATATCATTCTATGCCAAGCAATTTCCGCTCAACCGGAACCTTGGCTGATTTTCTCAAGAAATTTAATATCCTTGGTATTCAAGGAATTGACACCAGGGCCCTTACCCGCCATATTCGTGTTGCCGGTGCCCTCAAGGGCATCGTTTCTACAGAAGATCTTGATGCTGAGTCGCTCATTGCCAAGGCAAAACAATCACCAGGGTTGATTGGCCGAGATCTTGTCCGAGAAGTGACCTGTGATAAAGCATATGGCTGGTCTGACAATAAACCGGCCATTGGCAGCAATTTTTCCACTGCAGCTTCCGGCAAATACAAGGTTGTGGCCCTTGATTTTGGTCTGAAATACAACCAACTGCGGATTTTGACCGATAAAGGCTGTTCCGTTCAGGTTGTTCCTGCCACCACCTCACCTGAGGATATCCTGGCCATGAACCCTGACGGAATTTTTCTTTCTAACGGCCCTGGAGACCCTGCCGGGGTTGAAGGTGTTGTCGATAATATCAAGCAACTGCTGGGCCAAAAACCAATTTTTGGAATTTGTCTGGGACACCAGATTCTTGGTCTTGCCTACGGGGGCTCTACCTATAAGTTGAAATTTGGCCACCGCGGTGCCAATCAACCGGTAAAAGACCTGTCCACCGGCAAAATCGAAATCACCTCACAAAATCACGGCTTTTGTGTTGATCTGGACAGCCTTGACACAAATGATGTTGAACTGACCCACATTAACCTGAACGACTCTAGCCTGGAAGGCATGCAGCATAAAAAATTTCCGGCCTTTTCAGTCCAGCACCATCCTGAACATGCCCCGGGCCCCCATGACTCCATGTACCTATTTGATCGATTTATCGATTCAATGAAGTAAAAATACAGCTTTAAGTGATAGCTGTTAAGCCCAAAAGCTCTCCGAGCTGAGGCCCTAACATTTCAAACTCATTGTACTTAAAACTTAAAATTTAATTCGTAATACATTACACATTATGCCTAAACGAACTGACATAAAAAAAATACTCATCATCGGCTCCGGCCCAATTATTATCAGTCAGGCCTGTGAATTTGATTATTCTGGCACCCAGGCTGTTACTGCCTTGAAAGAGGAAGGATATGAGGTTATTTTAATAAACTCAAATCCTGCCACCATCATGACTGACCCGGAAATTGCCGATCGCACCTATATTGAACCAATTACGGCTGAAATAGTTGCTAAAATCATTGAAAAGGAGCGGCCCGACGCGCTCTTACCGACCTTAGGTGGCCAAACAGGACTAAACACGGCCATCAAAGTTGCTGAAACAGGGGTCCTTGAGAAGTACAATGTTGAACTTCTTGCTGCAGATATTGATGTTATCAAGAAGGCTGAGGGCCGTGATTCATTCAGGGAGGCAATGTACAAAATAGGACTGAAGGTTCCGGAAAGTGCTATTGTTCACACCATTGAGGAGGTGCGGGAATCTGCTGACACAATTGGTTTCCCGATAATTGTTCGTCCAAGTTTTACCTTAGGGGGCACTGGTGGCGGTGTGGCTTACAACAGCCAGGAGCTTGAAGAGCTTTGCACTGCTGGTCTTGATCTCAGCCTCAACACTGAAGTTATGATTGAGAGAAGTCTGCTTGGCTGGAAAGAGTATGAACTTGAAGTAATGCGCGACAAAAATGACAATGTTGTTATTATCTGCTCCATTGAAAACATGGACGCCATGGGCGTGCACACCGGAGACTCAATCACCGTTGCCCCGGCCCAGACCCTGACGGATTATGAATACCAGATTATGCGCGATGCCTCCATTGCCATTATCCGTGAAATCGGAGTGGAAACAGGCGGCTCCAATGTCCAGTTTGCCGTGAATCCGGAAGACGGCGAGCTGATGGTTATTGAAATGAACCCACGGGTCTCCCGAAGTTCGGCCCTGGCCTCAAAGGCCACCGGCTTTCCCATTGCCAAAATAGCGGCAAAGCTTGCTGTGGGTTACACCCTTGATGAAATCAAAAATGATATCACCCAGGAAACATACGCCTCATTTGAGCCAACAATAGATTACTGCGTGGTAAAAATCCCCCGCTTTACCTTTGAAAAATTCCCTGAAACCGATGACTTTCTCACCACGGCCATGAAGTCTGTCGGTGAAACCATGGCCATTGGTCGAACTTTCAAGGAGGCTTTTCAAAAAGGAATGCGCTCTCTTGAAATCGGCTGCACTGGATTTGGAGCACACGCCCACTTTGATCTTGCCGATATGGATCAGCGTGACCTTGAGGCCAAATTGACTATTCCCAATTCCCAACGCATTTTTGCCCTGCATGAAGGGATAAGGCGGGATATGTCCATTGAGCAGCTCTACAAACTCACCGCAATTGATCCCTGGTTTTTGGTTAACCTGAAACAGCTTGTTGATGCCGAGACCCAGATTAAAAAGGTCGGATTTTCCGGTCTTGACCATGACTATCTGCATAAAATTAAACAACTTGGCTTTTCAGACAAACAGCTGGCCTATCTCACCGGCACTAGCGAAGATGACATCTGGGAACTGCGGGTTAAGGAGCAGGAAAAACCTGTCTATAAGCTTGTCGACACCTGTGCTGCAGAGTTTGAAGCGTACACCCCCTACTACTACTCTACCTATGAGGAAGAAGATGAATCCCGGAAAACCGATGCCCGAAAAGTGATGATTTTGGGTGGCGGTCCCAATCGTATCGGCCAGGGTATTGAGTTTGACTACTGCTGCGTTCACGCTGCCTTTGCCCTTGAAGAAATGGGTATTGAAAGCATTATGGTCAACAGTAACCCGGAAACAGTGAGTACTGATTACGACACCTCGGATAAACTTTATTTTGAACCTTTAACCCGGGAAGATGTCCTTCATATTATTGAAAGCGAAAAACCGGAAGGTGTCATTGTCCAGTTCGGTGGTCAAACACCGCTTAATCTTGCTGTACCGCTCGCTAAGATGAATGTGCCCATTATCGGCACCTCTCCAGACTCAATTGACCGGGCTGAGGATCGCGAACGTTTCCAGAAATTCCTGCAAAAATTAAGTCTGATTCAGCCGGACAATGGTATTGCCCGAACCATTGAAGATGCTCTTCGTATTGCCGAAGATATTAAGTATCCGGTCGTTGTGCGTCCATCTTATGTGCTGGGCGGACGAGCCATGCGCATTGTCTACAATGAACGGGACCTAAAAGAATACATGAATACGGCCATTGACGTTTCTGCTGATCATCCAATTTTGATTGACAAGTTCCTCAAAGAGGCGATTGAGGTCGATGTTGATGCTATTTCTGATGGAGAAATAACCATTATCGGCGGTATCATGCAGCATATTGAGGAAGCAGGAATTCACTCCGGCGACTCAGCCTGTGTTCTGCCTGCTCACAGCCTTTCGCCGGGACTGATTGAACAGATAAAAGAAGCAACCCGTGCCATGGCTCTTGAACTTAAGGTTATCGGGCTGATGAATGTTCAGTACGCTGTGAAGGATGACGTCCTTTATGTTCTGGAGGTAAATCCCCGGGCCTCACGGACCATTCCTTTTGTCAGCAAGGCAACCGGAGTTCCTTTGGCAAAACTTGCAACCAAAGTCATGCTGGGCAAAAAACTTATCGACCTTGGCTTGACAACAGAGGTTGAAGTGAGCCATTTTGCGGTAAAAGAAGCTGTGTTTCCCTTTGATCGTTTTGCAAATGTTGACACCCTGCTTGGCCCGGAAATGAAATCAACCGGTGAAGTCATGGGGCTCGACAAATCTCTGGGACTGGCCTTTGCCAAATCCCAGCTTGCTGCCGGACAGACTATTCCAAGTGAAGGGACTGTGCTCTTCAGTGTTCGGGATGCAAACAAACAGGCCATTTTACCGGTTGCAAAACAGCTTGCCGAACTGGGATTTTCCATTTTGGCAACCAGAGGTACCTATGATTTTTTGAGCAGCAACGGGGTAAATTGCAATCAAATTAATAAAGTTTCCGAGGGTCGCCCCCATATTTTAGATAAGATACAGGACAAGGCTATCCAGTGGATAGTCAACACCTCCATGGGTACCCGCACCACTGAGGATTCCTATAGAATTCGCAGGGCAGCCCTTGATTATCATTTGCCTTATACCACAACCACTGCAGGGGCCGAATCCATGGCCATGGCCATTGCCACCATGAAAAAGCAGCCCCTGGAGGTTAAATCCGTACAGGAATATTTTGAGTAAGTTGAACAAAGTCTGAAGTTAAAAGCCTTAATCACTGGACTTTCGCTACAGTCGTTCTTATGATTATTCAGTAAAAATTTCATTATCACCTTGTCTCATTTTGTTTAATTTTTTTTAACAGGAGTCTTTTTTTGAACAGTTTCTATAAAAACTTATCGATGTGGCTGGTAATTGGCCTATCCATGATTTTACTTTTCAACATGTTCAATCAACCCCACCAGGGAGGAGTGATTGAAATGAGTTACAGTGATTTCATGGCCACTGTGGAATCTGGCGGTATTGCAGAGGTCACTATCCAGGGTGATAAGATCATTGGCAACAGCGGCGGGAAGAACTTCCACGTTATCGCCCCGGCAGACAGCGAACTTGTCCCGGAATTACGGAAATCCGGAGTCAATATCACGGTGAAACAGAAAGAAGAGACACCATGGTATATCACCATTCTGGTTTCCTGGTTCCCCATGTTGCTTCTTATCGGGGTCTGGATTTTCTTCATGAAACAGATGCAGATGGGCGGCGGTAAAGCCATGAGTTTTGGCCGCAGCAAGCACAAAATACGGGATGATGAGTCAACCAAGGTGACATTTAAAGATGTGGCCGGAATTGATGAGTCCAAGGAAGAACTTTCTGAAATTATTGATTTCCTTCGTGACCCGAAAAAATTTACCCGTCTTGGCGGACGCATTCCAAAAGGGGTTCTTCTTGCAGGTGCTCCTGGTACAGGGAAAACTCTGCTTGCCAAGGCCATTTCCGGTGAGGCAGAAGTACCCTTTTTCTCCATCAGCGGTTCTGACTTTGTTGAAATGTTTGTCGGTGTCGGCGCATCCCGTGTGCGTGACCTCTTCAACCAGGGCAAAAAAAACGCCCCCTGCATTATTTTTATTGACGAAATTGATGCCGTTGGCCGCCATCGCGGTGCCGGACTCGGCGGCGGTCATGACGAACGAGAACAAACTTTGAACCAGTTACTGGTTGAAATGGATGGTTTTGAAGCCAATGATGGTGTCATTATCGTTGCAGCCACCAACCGTCCGGATGTTCTCGATCCTGCACTTCTCAGACCTGGACGTTTTGACCGTCAGGTAATCGTTCCTGTCCCTGATGTGGGCGGCAGAGAAAAAATTCTCGAGGTGCATGCCAAAAAAGTTCCCATTGCCGATGATGTGGCCTGGAAAGTCATCGCCCGTGGCACCCCCGGCTTTACTGGTGCGGATCTTGAGAATCTTATCAATGAGGCCGCCTTGCTTGCAGCCCGGACCAATGAAGATCAGGTAACCATGGATGATCTTGAGCATGCCAAAGACAAGGTGATGATGGGAGCCGAGCGGCGCAGTATGATTATTACTGACAAAGAAAAAGAAATTACCGCCTATCATGAGGCAGGGCATGCCCTGATTGCCAGGCTTCTGCCGGGTACCGACCCAGTGCATAAGGTGACCATTATCCCCCGTGGCCGCGCCCTGGGCCTGACCCAGCAACTTCCCACATCGGATCAATATACTCATGCCAAATCATACCTGCTTAACACCCTCTGTATTCTGCTGGGTGGCCGGGTGGCCGAAGAACTGATTTTTGGTGAAATAACCACAGGTTCAGGCAATGATATTGAACGCGCTTCGGACATGGCCCGCAAAATGGTGTGTGAGTGGGGTATGAGTGAAGAGCTTGGACCTCTCACCTTTGGCAAAAAGGAAGAACAGATCTTCCTTGGTCGAGAAATTTCACAGCACCGGGATTTCAGTGAGGGAACAGCCATTAAAATTGATGAGGCCGTACAAAATCTTGTGCTGGATGCCAATAAAAAGGTCTTCAAGCTCCTTGGTGAGCACATTGAGGCATTGAAAGCCATGGCTGAAGACCTGCTTGAAAAGGAAACTCTTGACTCTAATGATCTAAAAAGAATCTTGTCAGCCCATGGTATTGGACCTGTGAATGAGCCTGAAAAAGCAGAGGATAAACCGGTGGAGACAGGCATCAAGGAGGAAGAGGCTGTTGCCCCAACTCCACCTGTTGGAGAAACACCAACGCCTCCAAACGTCAGTAGTAGCCCTGGAGCTGCACAGGCATAGAAGAATCTCAAAACTTAGCTGAAATTCTTACCCAGAAAAAGGCACTGAGAGAAAAGTTATCAACAAAAAACTTTTCCCACGGTGCCTTTTTTGGTTAATATAAAATAATGACCCAGAATAAAAGCGTACAGATAATGGGTATTGTCAATGTCACCCCGGATTCTTTTTCCGATGGCGGCCAGGTTGACAGCGCAGAAACTCTTCTTGCCCAGGTGGAAAAAATGGTAGAGGACGGGGCCGATATTATTGATATCGGCGGCGAATCAACCAGACCCTTTGCCCAGGCCGTTTCCCTTGAGGAAGAGCTACATCGTGTTATTTCGGCAATCAAGGCAATACGCAAACATTTTCCCATCCCCATCTCCATTGACACAACCAAGGCAGAAGTTGCCCGTAGAGCCCTTGAGTCCGGGGCTGACATAATAAACGACGTCAGTGCGCTGGCCCATGATCCTGACATGATCACTGTGGCAACATCCCATAATGTGCCTGTTATTATTATGCACATGCTGGGTACCCCGAAAAATATGCAGAACAACCCCACCTATGACGACGTTGTTTCTGACATCAGCAGTTCTCTTGCCCAGCGCATCGCCTGGGCCGAGGCCAACGGCCTCTCCAGGGACAAAATAATCATTGATCCGGGCATTGGCTTTGGCAAAACCATTGATCACAACCTGACCATACTTAACAACCTTGCCCATTTTAGTTCACTTGGTTGCCCGGTGCTGGTCGGCCATTCCCGCAAAGCATTTATCGGAACCATTCTCTCTGAAGAGAACCCCAAACAACGTGATGAGGCAACAGCCATCATATCTGCACTTTGCGCCATACAAGGCGCGGCTTTTTTGCGAGTCCATGATGTGAAGCGCACTGTCCAGGCTGTGAAAATTGCTCTTTCAATCGCGAGCTGCAAGGTGTGCTGATCCGACATGCGAGAAAAGATTAAAAGATACCAGACCTATAATAAAAACCGTAAACTCAAGGCATTTAACTTTCAGTCGGCAAGCGCCACCCTTTTATTTAAGGTCATTCCCTATCTTCTGCACTGCAACTATCCTGATCTTCCCGGATATACCAAAGACCCTAAGTGTCCCTATGGCATATATCGCTTCATGCCGGAAAAGGTTGTTGACAGTGAGCTTTTCAGCCGCTTTTTCCCTGACTCCAGTGCCCGCAGATACAACACCCCCTCTCCATATTCACGCAAACCCTTTATCCACTCCTTAAAAACAATCGGCAGCATAGGCACCATTGCCCAGTCAGAAAAATCCGATTGTGATTACTGGATCAGTGTCCGCTATGAAGAAATTGGAAAAAAAGGGCTGCAGCTACTGAATCAAAAATGCCGGGCCATTGAAGAATGGGCCATGGACGTCCACCATCTTGAAGTCCATTTTTTTGTTATGGACATTGACCAGACCAGGGAGAATAAATTTGATTCAGCCGCTGAAGAAGAGTCAGCCGGATCAGCCTTGAAAATCCTGCTCAAAGACGAACTCTTCCGGACTCATATTCTGGTGGCAGGTAAAATGCTGCTCTGGTGGCTTATTCCTCCGGGACTGACAGACAAAGAGTACCGGGCATATGTGGCGGCACTGGTCGAAAAAAGAAAGCTCAACCTGGACAATTTTGTTGACCTTGGCTACATATCCGACATCCCCAAGGCAGAAATATTCGGCGCCTGTCTCTGGCAGCTTAATAAAGCCCTTGACAGTCCTTTTAAGTCGGTTATCAAGTTTGCCTACCTGGAGCTGCTGCTTAAATACAAGTCAAAAATTCTCTCTCTCTTTTCGACCAAAATCCAGTGTCTTGTTACCTTCCCGGAGCGCCTGCCCAAAGGAGAGATCAAGCTTCCCCTGGCCCACATTGACCCGTATCTCCTGCTGGCCAAGGACATTGTTGCCTTTTACCAGAAAAACAAAATTAAAGACGAGGATACCCTCATCCGGGAATGCCTGTTTTTCAAGACTCTGGAAGGGTCAAAAACCAAAGACCGCCACCTGGAAACCACTATGCTCCTCATGAACAAGTGGGATCTCCTGCCCCCTGATTATGAACACATGATCAACTGGCACCATTGGAAATACCACGAACTGATCTCTTTTGGCACCAGAGTCCATGCCTATCTTCTTGACACCTATAACCGATTACGCTGGTTGAGAAAATCTTTTCAGGATGATACCGGCCATACCATCAGTGATCGAGACCTGTCTATACTGGGCAAAAAACTATTCAGCTTTTATGAGGAAAAACAAAATAAAATCAGCTACCTGCGCACCCTTTCCCGACAGGCCATGGAGCAGAGCGATATCACATTTCATGTAAGCCGTTACAATGAAGAAATCTACTATTACGTTTTCCAGGGCAAACTTGAGGCAGAACAAGTCAGTACAAGTCAGGAGGCCCAGATAAAGCGGGACACAGATCCGATCCATCTCATTCTGTGGTTGATCATGAACGGCATCATCCAGGAACAGACCAACATCCACCTGACAAAGAACTTTCTCTCAGTAGATCTTTCCGACCTGCAGGGACTGGCAAACGTTATAATCAAAACATTTCCACTTTTCAGTTTTTCTGATGTTTCAGCAGAGGACCTGCTGCGTAAAGAAACGATGGCAAAAGCCCTCGTAATCGTCAATTTTGAAAAATTACCGGTTAAAGGTTCCCAGGAACTTCATTCGGCCATTATCACGGTGAACAATTACGGGGAACATTATCTGCATCGTTATACCACCCATATCCAACTGAAAAACGCCATGCGCCTGCTGCTGACCCAGCACTTTGTCAGCCGCTGGAATAACAATCTGGAAATATACATTCCTGAACAAACGGAAAAATACTATCTGCAGACATTGCTGGAGAGTTGATTAAAAGAAAGTGCAAAGTAATGGTATTTGTCTTATTAGATATTTTTCTCAACTCACACCGAAAAAGAAAAAAATGAAAATCATATTCTACAAATCAGCCCTCTGACCCCGATGTCATATGGTGGGCCGGGTGCTCAAAAAACTCCAGGAAGAATTTCCTGATCTGGTTATCGAAGAAGTTGATGTGGTCACTCACCCTCTAGTCAGCTTGCGGCGGGGGGTGAAAATGATTCCCACCCTCATTGCAGGAGACAAAAAACTGACAGGGATCATTCTCAGCGAAGAAAAAATCAGAAATTTCATTCTCACAACAGAATAGCTGATTCTGTCGGTCTGTCTTTATACCGCAAGGGCACTATTTTCAGTACCCCTTGAGGGGTATAAGTCTCGATGTCTCGCAAACTCGCTTATCGGTGAACTCGTTTATCTATTGAAGCGGACGCTGCGCACCGCTTAATTCAGCTTTATACCGCAAGGGCATAAGTTTCATTGAAGCGGACGCTGCGCACCGCTTAATTCAGCTTTAACGAGTCGCCTGTACCCCTTGCGCCTGTCTTTTTTAACACGTTCTTTTTTCTCAGTCTCGCAGACAGGAAAAAAGATATGAAAAGAGGTGCCCTTACCATCTTTCGACTCAACAATTATGGTGCCATCATGCTTTTTGACAATGGAATAACAGATGGAAAGGCCAAAGCCTGTTCCCCTTCCGTTGGCCATTGATTTGGTGGTAAAATAGGGATCAAATATTCTTGGCAGGTTTTCCGCAGGAATACCCACACCATGATCGGTAATGGTAATCTGCAGATATTTCCCCGGTTCCAGGTCAGCCACTTCGTGCTCGCTGATTGCTCGATTTTCCACTTTGAGCTCTATCTTGCCCCCGTCAGGCATAGCTTCCCTGGCATTCATGACCAGATTATTTACCACCAGCTGCATTTGATTTCTGTCCAGATAAATATCCCACAGCTGGTCAGGTATCAGAAAATCGCATGCCACATTTGAACCACTCAAAGCAATACTCACGGCATTTTTAAGGAACAAGCCCACTGGGATGCATTTTTTTACCGGTGCCCCGCCTTCAGCAAAGGTCACAAATTTTGCAGTTAACTCTTGCCCCTGCAAACATACCTGCGACGCTTCCTCTAAAATTTCAAGCTGCTCATTATTTGCAGGTAAATTTGATTTAACCATGGAAATAACACCATGGAGCCCTGTTAAAATATTGTTAAAATCATGGGCGATGCCTCCGGCAAGCAGCCCGATCGCCTCAAGCTTTTGTGCTTTCTGCAGCTCTCCCTCCATCCTTTTGCGCTCGGACAGATCTCGAAATATTCCTCGCACAGAATAGGGTTTGCCATTGATCATCCTGCAATTGCAATTCCCTTCCACCAGAATTTCCCTGCCGTCCGTGCCAACGAAAACCGTTTCAAACTTTCCAACATCCTTCCCTTCCATAATATTTTGAAACTTGCCCATGCAGTGTTCGTGGTAATCCGGATGAATGAGATCAAACAGGGAAAATCCCTCAACGTCCTCTTCAGAAAACCCCAGGGTTTCCCGCCAGGTAGTATTAGCATAAATCACCTTTCCGTCTGGAGAAACACTCTGCAAAAGATCACCGGAGGTATCAAAGAAATCCCGATAACGCTCTTCACTGACCGCCAGAGCCTTCTCTGCTTGAAGCCGGTCTTCCATTTCCCGGGTCAGCTCACGGTTGACCTCTTCAAGTTCATCAGCACGTAGGGCCGCCCTCTCCTGTAGCTTGCCAACCAGAAAACCCATAATTATCCAGCTGAGTATACCGAAAAAATGTAAAAAGGAATGTTTATCCAGCTCCATAACCCGCAGGTGGGTCACATGGACCAATAAAGCAAGAAGTCCTCCCCCAAAAGCATATAAGAGACTTACTGGAATTCTCAAGATAGGAAACCCATTAGTAATAAATGAACATCGATCGTCAGGTAAGCGATGTCCGACATCGAATTTTTAAATAAAAAACAACAGGTCAAAAGACCGCCTAGCTCAATCCCAAGCTTTGATTGAACAAGATTCAAACTCCAATTTTTAGTATCTAAAATTACTAACAAGATTTCAAACTTTTTCTACACTCTTCCAACCATTTCTTAATGCTCTTCTCAAGCAGGAGATGATAATGATCCACACCTCCCAGGCCTCGGCAGCGAAAGCAGAAATTAATTTCTAAAAAGAGAGGCTCCGCCTCTGGGTCATTTTCACGAAAAAGGAAATCAAATCCAGCCAAGTTAATCTTGCTCTGTCTACAGAAATCACGTAGTTCATCAACTGCTCTTTGTTGTAAGTCAGGGAAGGCAGTATAGTCAATGACCGCTCCCCTGGCTAAATTAGTATAAAAACTCCCCCTCTCAGATTGCCGCCAATAGGGATAAAAACTGTCCCCAATGACCACGACCCGCAAACTGCGCCCGCCAGCTTCAATAAATTCCTGCAGAACAAAACCGCTTCTCCCCTGTTTTTCCCAGGCAACTGCTTTTTCAAGACATTCGGAAAGATCCGCAGTCGAATTGAGGAGAAAAACATTAGCCCCCTCACCTCCCCAGGAAAACTTAAAAACAACCGGATACGTCAGTGCCGAGGGTATAGCGGTGAAAGAACTGACAGAATGAAAAGAGTAGGTGTCAGGGTGGGCAACCCCGTTTTTTTTAAAAAGAGCATCCTGCCCGGTTTTGCCGGGAAAAGCAAAATAGGCATCGTAATTAGGGAAAACATGGTCACAATAATGATTTGCCAAGCGATACAGACTTTCTTTACTTGGCTGCGGCAGGATCACTGCATCAGCGGCTTTCAGAGCATCTTTATCATCTTCTGAAAGACGACTGCTATTCGCAGCCGTTACAGTGACAGAGGCATGACAATGAACAGAATGTCCGCAAGAAACGCCTTTGTGCTGATGGCCCTGCTGGCTGGAGCGGTCG
>PJEL010003795.1_pt1 | contig 12700 bp, 2 predicted proteins | sample 1853271 | NCBI WGS metagenome assembly PJEL01 (sample SAMN08108733, study PRJNA415343) | Invertebrate metagenome, whole genome shotgun sequencing project. | host: Globobulimina | place: Sweden: Gullmar Fjord | collected 2015-08 | reverse complement strand
GGGAGGACCAGGATCGCCGGGATACATGCCCAGAACGTTCAAAACGTCGCGGAAATTGATGCCAACAGCACGGACCTCCAAAACAACACAGCCAGAAGAAGCAACCGTATCGACTGCTTCAGCCCTCAAATTGCTCAGGGCGCCACGAGGAACAGGAACAAAGTGATGCGCAGCCATCCTTTTACTCTCAAGTGCTGATGACACAGTTTCCAAACTAGGCTTATAAAGTACGCTTCCTTGTCGCAAATTTCCATAGGGAGCCTGCTTGGATACGTTCTCAAAGGAAAATGTGTGCTTGGCTCCATCCACCATGGAATATCTGACGTTTCTGTTGCGTTCCTCCAGTTGCACGGCCTTAGCCAATCCAAACATTTCGTTCTTCGTCACATCAGGCTTTCCGGGATGAATGCTGCCAATATTGCCAGGGGAGCTGCTCAAGGAAACACTTCCATCTAATGCCTGAAGCAAGGAAATAGCAGATGAGCAGGCTTGTACACCGCTCATCTCCTTCAAATGAATAGATCTGGATTCACTTTCAGCCATCCCATCATGGCAATCAGCCTCCCAGGCTACTTCGTAGGCTGGGAAGTACTCAACGCTGTTATCCACCTGGTCAGCCATATTTCTCTTACCAAATGCTTTTGCTGTCATGTCCTTGACATTTGCCACGTTCTCGGAGTGAATATGCAACATGAAACTACTCTTCTGTGAATTGGATGACTGTTCCTGGACAGAGCATACAGCAAAAATCTCATTGCGCTGAGAGAAACTACTGCTGGTATAAGCACCAAAAGCTGTTGGGACCTTCAAGTGAAACACCCCAGAGTTCTGGAAAGGGATTGCACTCAGATGGAACGAGGCGTCGACAGCAGCTGGATCAGTGCCAATGTATGCATAATCCGAGTTTTTCCTTCCTGCAACTTCTCCCATGTTGACTGCAAGGAAGCTTGATGGTGCAATAGACCTCACGGTACCCCACAGGCATGCCCTTGCAGGTGCATGATAAGCTCTGTCAATCTTCCCAAAGCTAGCAAGCACATGCGGCGAAGTAAGAACAGACGAAACGATTTCTATTTTGCTCGTCAACGAATCAACATTGACTGTGACTTCGGGATATCTTCCCAACTCGAGGACCAATGGAGCCATAATGGATACTCCCGTAACTGCACATGAATTCCAGACCATCTGCAGCCCACTCCCTAATGCTGCCTCGAGGAAGCCAGCACCTGGGAATAGCACTTTATCTAAGACTTGATGATCCCATAAGAATGAATTTCTCTGATTCGAAAGATTCAAGCTAAAAGATACGATGGGAGAATTAACCATTGCACTTGCGACAAGAGGATGGGTATCTGGAGAGAACCACACTCTTGAACCATGAATAGGAACATCCCACAGCTTCGACCTGGATCCCTGTCCTTGTGAAGAACGAGATAGTACAGCATGTGCATTAGTTCCTTGAAACGCGAAGGCACTTACTCCCCAAGTCTCGTTTTGAACCATTGACCGAGGACCCTCTTCCCTGGGAATGAGCAGGCCACCAGACAGTGCATGGTGCAAATGGAGGTTTACACGTCCCAAATGCAAGATAGGCTCATTGAAAGTTCCTGATATGGCTTCATGTAGCAAGCATAGCCCTACAAGTCCAGATGCAGGTTCAGAATGCCCAATAGAGGTCTTACTGCCGAGGAAAGTAAAAGGTAAACGCTTGCTCTGGCCAACACCGTAACAAGATACCGCGGCACCTACTTCAATCGGGTCACCAAGACCTGTTCCGGTCCCATGAGTCTGCAGCCCTGTAACATCTTTCACTGAAATAGAGGAGCCTGAGAGTGCCTCCCGTATCACTGCTTGCTGACTAGGACCATTTGGAGCAGTCAGAGAGCTTGATCTACCATCTTGATTTATAGCAGCACCGCGAAGCAGAACTGCCCCCTGAGTTTCATTATGACACGACAATAGCATCACAACACAAGACTCAGACCGTACGTAGCCATTCGCCGACTGGTCAAATGCTTTGCATCGTCCATCTGGAGACAACATTCCAGCCTTCTTGAACATGTTGGTAGTTTCACCCTTCAACATCATGTTTATACCACCAACGACAGCTCCTCCGGCAGATTTAAGAGTATAATCTCGAGCACTAGTCGTTGCAACGAGACTAGAAGAACAAGCTGTATCCATTGCAACGGATGGGCCTTTCAACCCATAATGGTATGAAACACGGCCAGGACAAACACTCAACACTGCTCCTTGTGCGGTATACGCCGTCGCTCCGTTGTTTGCCACCGCGTTCAATTGAGAGTATTCAGTCCAAGAAATTCCGATGAAAACTCCCGTGTCCGATGACATCCCGCCTGCAGAGTGCTGATAGAGAGCCTGCCCAGAGAGCTCAAGTATTAGTCGGTGCTGTGGATCCATAGAGAGAGCCTCAGATTGACTGATACTGAAACCTGAATGATCGAAGCGATCGATACCGTGCATGAAACCTCCAAATTGAGCTGATAAACTCGCTTTGTCACCCAATAAGGCATCAATGCAGTCCAAATCCCACCTTCCTAACGGAATGGTTCTGATGAAATCTCCCAGTTGCCCAGAATGGCCCACTAGCTTGGTGCTTGCCAGAAGCGCTATATCACGCTGCATAGCATGCATATTCACCGCATTTATATAGATATCAGGTACCATATGCTCGGTTGAAAATTCAGCAAGCTGGTGTGGTAAACTCATCAGGGAAACATCACTATCATCATCCGATTCTGATGCGTCTCCTTTGGGCAATTGCTCGAGCACAAACTGTGAAATCGCCTTGATTGTGGGGTAATCAAATACAAGAGTACCTGGCATTTGCATGCTGAATGACTGCGCCAAAACATTCGCAAACTCAACAGACCCCAGGGAATCAAGTCCAGCAGACATCAGAGGTTCATCATCTTCCACCTCAGCACCAACGACTTGTTCAACAGCGGCACGGACAGAGGCCAATACGTATTCGAGAGACATTTGGACCTTATGGCGCTTGGAAGATCCAGGTTTGCTCATAGATTTGCTTGACTTCGCTTCTGCTGCTCCTTGAACCTTGAATTCAGAGAACATTGAGGGGGAAGCGTCAGTGAGATATTTGCTCCATTCAAACTTGTTTACTGCAACAACGGGCGAGTATGCCAATTGATCTAAACAAAGAATCCTTTCCAATGATGAAAGTCCTTGTTCTGCGGTAATCATTCCCTGGCCGATCCTTTCAAGCCTTCTCAGCACTGCCTCAGAGGCCATTCCTGAAGAGGACCAAGCACCCCATTGAACTGCTCTGACATGAACTCCACGATTCTGAGATTCAAATGACCAGCTATCTAGGAGAGAATTTGCCGAGGCATAGTTTCCTTGCCCTGCACCACCAAGTAGACTGGCGACTGACGAGAAAAGGGTAATCGTCTCAAAACATGACAGGTCAAAATTCTGTGACAACACTCTGGTCTTGGGTGCAAACACTTCCTTGAACGACCTCATGCCCTGTTTATCGAGCAGTGAATCTCTAAGGATACCACTTGCATGCATATAGTTTGACATGATATTTTTGCCGAACAATGGAACCATATCCCCAGCAAATCCGGTATCAAGCAGCCTGACTGAGATTTCTGAGCCTGTATCCCTCAACTTCTGCCACGATGCAGCATCTGTGATTTTCCCACTCCTTCCTAAGAGTGAAATCTTTGTATGGGCGTATCTGCAACAGATCCATTCAGACATCATCAGTCCAAGCCCGCCAACACCACCGGAAACTGTTATTTTCTTCTCCATTTCCAGTCCATCCCTTGACCCGAGTCGATCCACAGATGCAACCACCTTTCCAACATGGCTAGCCTGAGAAAGTTGTCGCATTGCATTTGAAACAGATCCCATAGTGTGACTTATCTGGCGAAGTGGCTTGATTCTCCCAAGGGCAAGTTGAGTTGAGATATGAGTCAAGGTAGCATGAAGAACTGATGGAGGCAAGAAATCAACAGCCAAGAGAGAATAACCGACGTCTGGTCTCTCCTGCTGGAATCTCGATGTACTCCAAATGTCCCTTTTACTGATTTCAACAAAGCGCCCACCCCAAGTGAGGGCTGACATCGAAGCACCGATCATACCACTGGAGGTTAAGCTGTTCAACACAACATCCACCCCACCAAGAAGGCAAGCTTCGTCAGCAAACTTCGTATCTCGTGAACCAAGAACGTGACGAACACCGATATTATGCAAGAGTCCTCGTTTTCCAGGACCACCCGCAGTGCTTACTACCTCTGCACCAATAGTGTTGGCGACCTGGATACCTGCAAGACCAACACCTCCAGCCGAAGCATGAATCAAAACCCTTTGTCCAGAACAGAGTTTTGAGGCTACATTAAATGCAATATGAACAGTTGTGAAAACAGTGGGCACTGTACACGCCTCGGCAAACGATACATTGTTAGGCATTGGGACAACCATCAAGGCAGGTCCGACAACAGCAGTCCCAAGACACCCGTGAGCCAGACCAAATACAGGATCGCCAGGCTTCAAATGCTTGACATTAGCTCCTGTTTGAAGCACTATTCCAGCGCAGTCACTTCCTGGAGGACCAGGATCTCCAGGATACATTCCAAGCACATTCAGGACATCCCTAAAATTGATTCCCACGGATTTAACAGATATAGCAACTTGATCTGCCATGAGCTTTTTGGAGTCAAATGGCTGGCACACCAGCGAACTCAAAGATCCTCGAGGATTTGATCGGAGTTGTACCAAATCGGCACTTGGCATGGAATGGCAGGTGCGCACAAGTGATGGTAAAGCAATGCAGCCGCGGAAAGACCTCAAAACCTGGGAACCATCACCGACTGCCTTTTTACCATCATTGACATCATACCCAACAAACGTGCTCTCTGTCCTTGCTCTCTCAGTGGAAATCACTCGCATCAAGCCCTCAATAGATCCAATGCGGCTAGCATTCGCATTAGGATTCCCCACGCATAGCTCAGTGATGCCATCACATGCCTCAACTGAAACCGCCTTAAGAGACTCTACGTCGTAGCCTTGGACGGCACCAAGGAGTGATAGCCCTATGGCGTAGTCTGGTGAAGACTTTGGATTGATTTGTACACTTTGTGACCTGCCTTCAACGCCCGTGAACCTCGCCGACACCATCTCACCACCAGAAATACGTTGCCTATTTAGTGGCATTGGCTCGCTGACCTGATGATTTTGCACTTCATATAGATAGTCAGCGATAGGAACAGTCTTTAACAGCGCCCCTGAAGCCTTCATAACTTTAGTTTCCAAATCACTGATATCAATCGACATGCCACTGTGCAGACCAAAGCCTGCCACATGAAAAGAAGCTACATCAAACTCTGATGTAGGAAGGCAGTATTTTGCCCCTGTTGAAGCATACATCTGCAACCCTGGCTCGACTTTTCCATCACAACCAAACTTTCCAACACTTACCGGAACTTTAGCTGGGCAGCGAGGAACACACACTCCCAAATGCAGGCAGGCATCAGAAATTGAAGGAGGTGCATTGTATGAGTCAACCTCCAAGTCCCTGCGGGCAACTAGAGCCCCTATGGCATTAGCAGGATGATCTTGCAGAGATCTCAGCGATAGATACTGTTTCGAGAAAGATCTCAGTGTGTTGACACGGAAGTGCACCGCAGCCCTCAGGTATTGTCCCTTTGCATGTGACGTGGCTTGAAGTCCATTGGCACTTCCCAGCTCAAACTCCCCATCCACTGTGTCCACCATTGCTGCCAACACAACACTTTGAATGGACTTGTCCGTTGGTATAACCAGCGGACTACTGATAGCCATATCAGAGGCAAAGAAATCACTTCCTACGCCATCCATGAGGGTCTTACCTGCCGATAAGCAGGTTTCCAACATAGCAGTGGCAGGGAGTAATGGCCGTCCAAGTACGACATGATCATTCAGATGATTCAATCGCAAAGCACTGAGTCTTCCTTCCAATCTCACTGTTCTTGAAGACTTCACACGTCCCCCGAACACCTGTATGATAGGATGAGAAGCAGGCAAAACCCAATGCCTTGTCTCTTCCAGCTGAACAGACACCTGGTATGCTGATACAGCCTCAAAGGTCTCAGTTTGAACAAGTGCATGCGCATTTGTTCCTTGGAAGGCAAAGGCACTGACTCCACCATTTGCACGCATTCTCTCACTGCACACGGGCATAACCTGTCTCGGTGCAAGTGCAGGCATTGTTCCAAGAGTAGCACTCACATGGGGATTGACATTCCTCAAAGTGACAAAAGGATCCAGCACCGAACTTCCCAGCATCTGACTCAGCCTGCAGAAACCAACGATTCCAGCTGCTGGTTCGGCATGACCCATGAAAGACTTTGCTGATGTCAACTGGAGTGGCGTTCCACGAACATTGCCTTTCATAAACACGGCTGTTGCAGCACCCAATTCGATTGGGTCACCAAGAGGTGTACCTGTGCCATGCATCTGAAGATGATCAACTTCACTCGCAGAAAGATCGCCAAAGAGGAGTGCACTGCGGATCACCTCTTGCTGGCTAGGACCATTCGGTGCAGTCAGGGCACTGGATCTGCCATCTTGATTGACAGCACTCCCGACAAGATAACCTAGCACTGAGGCTTCTGATACATTGGGGGACTCAAGAATCATTGCCATTGCAGCTTCAGCTCTCACATATCCATCTGCTGATGCATCCAAAGTTTTACAACGGCCATCATCCGCAAGCATACCTGCCCTGAGGCATGCCCTCGTCCATGAATGCACCAGGGCGAGATTCGTTCCCAATGCGCCAGCTGCTTTGCACAGGCCCTGGTAAATGGAATTTGATGCCAGATGAATTCCTACCAGAGAAGAAGAACATGCAGTATCCACAGTCATTGCTGGTCCCTTAAACCCAAAGGTATATGAGATGCGACCTGATGTAACACTGAGATGAGATCCTGTCGCATAGTATGTATTCAAAGCACTCCCTGTTTCGTATGCAATCCTGGCATAATCCAGTTGTGAAACACCAACAAATATGCCTGTTTCCCTCGTGAACTCTCTTGTCTGAGTGAATTCACTCCAAGCATGCAGAAATTCTGTCATCAGCATGCGTTGCTGGGGATCCATGAGCAATGCCTCAGCAGGAGAAACATTGAAGGACTTGGCATCAAAGAGGTCGGCACCGTCAACAAAAGACCCAAACTGCAAATTCAACTCTTTCAAATTATCAACTGGGGCCAGATCAATGTCCCACCGCTCCAAAGGCACCGAGCGGATTCGATCATTACCCCTGTGGCTCGTGTACGACAGCTTCCCTCCTGGCACATTACCTGCAATAGAAACGACAGAACATACATTCGCAACGGAGAAAGTTGGCTCGGCGACCTTATTTTCCAGCACTTCAATTATTTGATCCGAACAAATGTCCTGAATGTACTCAGAAATCTCGCGGATCGTCGGGTAATCGAAGACTAAAGTTCCAGGCAAGTCCTGTCCTGCAATAGTCTCCAAACTGGAGACAAGCTGAACAGCCATAGTTGAGTTGACTCCCAAACTCATAAGTGGAGAGTCGGGGTCAACAACTCTCCGATCCAAAGCATCTGATACAACTTTTTCCACTGATTTCATTATATCATCGAGACCCTGCATGGATTTGACAACTTTTGTTGCGACAACACGATCAGCATGCAAACGACGCACCTGCCTCTGCATTCCATCCGATGGAATGGCCACGGGCTCTACATCCGATGACAGCTCCCCAGAGAGAAAATCCACAAGTTCTTGAAGAGTTGGATAATCGAAAATCACTGTTCCTGGAACATCAATTCCCAAGGCTTCCTCAAGGCTTCCAACAACCTGGACAGCAAGTGTGGAGTTCACACCTGATGCCATAAAGGGCTCACCCGTGGAGAGCTGATGAATGGCAGTTTCGTCCAGAGATTTTGACAAAGCCTTTAGTACTACACTCTTCACATCGATTCCAGGTACCGAGTCTGTCTGAGATTCATCCTTGCCATAGAGGATCCCTGCAAACGGAGGCACTTGGGTCCTTGCAGCAGAAAGTGCAGTCCTCAAAAGAGTGTCATTCTTGGATTCGAATAACGAGGAAGGCACACAAAGCAAAACAATTTCAACTTCTCTGGAAAAAGATTTAAGCCTGGCCAAATCGCCATCTTTGGGCTTTTCCATGAGAAGTACGACCACATGGCGGATCCCCAAGCGTTCCACTGTGGCCAGCATGTCCCATGAGTCGGGGAGGGTTCTCAGAAGGAGTAGATATGAGCCAGTAGCAGCAACACCAGCTCCAATATCAACCTTCATACTCTCTGTGATTTCCGTCTGACTCAAAGAACCTCCTGCTGCTTTGCTCACAAGTGATGCCATGTCGGCAATGCTTTTGGGAGTAACAACAACCGCATCATGTGGGCGGACAGATGGCTTATCTCCGGAAAACATTTTCCTCAGCTCGGTTTTCAAAATTTTACCAGAACCAGTAGTTGAAAACTCATCCACAACGTGGACTGCGATCGGAACTTTGTAGTCAGCGAGGTACTCCCTGCACCAACCCACAAGTTCTTTCCCAAGATCGTGACCAGGGATTTCCACATGTTCCGGCTTCAACGTCACAGCAGCACACACAAGCTCTCCCATAACTTTGTTGTCGATACCAAACACAGCTGCTTGTCGAACACTCGGATGATTATGCAACACATTCTCAACCTCGGTCGTGTAGACATTCTCTCCTCCGACAAGCAGCATATCCTTCTTCCTATCAACCACATTCAGATAGCCATTGGGAGATTGATAAGCGAGGTCTCCAGTATGGAACCACCCATCATCAAAAGCTTCCTCATTGGCCTCAGCAAGATCACGGTACCCGTGAAACACTGTTGGACCTGAAATGACGACCTCTCCGATACTCTTGCCATCCTGTGGAACATCATTCATGTCTTCATCGACAATCCTCACATTCATCAACTCAAATGGCCTTCCACTAGTACAAACAAGGTCCAATTGTTGCTCTGGAGATAATTCATCCTTGTTTTCTGGCAGAATACTCATGGAGATCTTGCCACAACACTCTGTCATTCCGTATGACACAAAGAATTCACACCCAAAGAGAGCAATGGCCCTTGTGACCACAGCTCTTGACTGAGGGGATCCTCCACAAGAAATCAGCCTGAGAGAAGAAAAGTCCACCACGTCAGCCAGAGGATTGTTGACCATCATTGCCACCATAGTCGAAGCCACGTTTGCAACAGAAACACACTCTGTCTCCATCATTATCAGAGCATCCGAGGCAGAAAACACAGGCATGGTCACATGCCTCCCTCCAACCAATGTGATCGCATAGATGGCAAAAACATCCACCAAATGAAACATTGGTGCGATGTGACCCCACACATCGAAAGCATTCAGATTCATCTCTTTGATTGTTCCGATTGCATGGAAAGCAACAATTCTGTGACTGAGCTCAACTGGCTTTGGCCTACCCGTAGTACCAGACGTGTAATACAGGTGAAAAACATCATCCAATGACCTATCAATCACATCAGGAAGGTGATGGACGGCGCTGGCAGACTCGCTAAGAAGGCTGCCAAACTCAAATCCAACTCTGGCCTCCTCGTCTGCAACCGTGAGGCCCCCCTCCACATGAACCCAGACCATCTCAAAGTCCAATGTGCCCGAAAGATTCCCACGGGCTTCCACCAAAGATGAAGCCACTCCAGTATCAACAAAACACAGTTTTACCCCTGAATCAAGAAGAATATATTCCAATTCCCTCGATGCCAGGTTCACATTCAGATTCACAACAACACAGTGCAATGCAGCAGCAGCAAAGTGAATCTTCATGACAGCACTGCTATTACGACAATGTACCCCAATAGAGTCTCCTCGTTGAAGTCCATTCTCATGCATCCAGCAAGCCAATGCAGTAGCCTGCTGAAACAGTTCAGCATAGGTGAGAATAGACTCATCTCCCTTGTCAATAACAGCAATGGAATCAGGAAAATGTATGGCAGCAAGCTCCAGCATGTGCCACACATCGTAGTTACATGACTCCATTTCATCCATGGCTAACAGCCAATCCTCTCCCACAAGATGCAAAATGGAAATGCTCTTGCGTTTCCGTTCTCACAGAGAGAGACGTTCCGTCCCTCTACCACTATATCACTAAAACTCAATTCCTTGATTGAGTATACAACTCTATATTCTAATAATGACAATAAAACTGCAAAGTAAAAAGGATATCAATGAGAAATTCCACACAAAAGGTCGTGTCAGTAGTTTCAAGGCCACAACAAGATGGAGTCAACGACGCCAGTCACGAGGCCGTTCACGCGTGATATCAAGACCGCGTTGCAATAATTATCTTTCTATTTCATAAATACTCAGAAATTGAAGCAGGATGCTTCATTTCATCCAGAGAAATCTGTGAAAGGAGTCGCACATGATGTCGATCGAATACAAAATTCTCACGTGTACGTCTCGTTTCCGACGTCGACTGAAGCCAATTCCGAATTATTATACATCCTCATGGATACTATTGTCCTCCAGACCAGATATACATCATTCATCGTCGATATTGATGTCCAGACACGAACACGGATGACAACGGCGTCAACAGAGGACTGGTATCAACCACATACCTTGTCACTTGCAATGCACGATTTCTCACGTGACATATACGTATAAAAAATGATTAATTGACCGGCTACTGCCATGTATTTTGATATACTGGATCGGTTCAGGATGAAGTGGAGGAAAATTCAAATCCCATATCGTGGACTGATTTGACTCCTATTGGCCAGGCCCTTTGATGGGAAAGACTTGCAGCCTTTCCTCTGAGGAGAAAATCAATGGGGTGTGCCCGAGAATGTCCAGATGGAGGTCAATCTGACATCCAAGGTTTCTTACTAACTACTAACGAATGTTGTTTCTTTTGTTTGTACATAGAGGTCCATGACCTCTGATCTCGCATTTGGTGCAGATGTCAGCTCACCTGAATTTATCTCAACTCACTGAGTACCACTGAGAGGCATATGATAGATGAAACCATAGATGTTCAATGGTTTGCGCTATTGCAGGCGGAAACCATTGTTTACATTCGGCGGTGGCGGCGTCATCACATCGCTGATGGGGGCGGAGCGTGGACTGTACCGGATAGTACTCGAGTCTAACGACGTTGACCGTTGACCGTTTTCTGCAGACGTCAAATCATGCGGGGAAAAAAAATTAAATCGGTGAGGTGACGTCTGCGTTGACCGTTGACCGTTGACCAAGTCCGTTATCAGAGGCGCGGGGGGGAATCCACTCGACGATGACCTGGCACGCGTCCTCCAGAGTGGGAGGAGGAGTGTGACAACCAACTGCTCATGATGGAGCAATTCTACTTTTACAATAGAATAAATAGATTAAGCATAGTTTATGAGATGAATTGCTAATGGCATGAGTCGAATGCCTTCCAAGCCACGTGAATGACTGAAAGAACCCGGGGGAAAGCCCACGGCCAGGCACAACCCCAGGATGGAACAAACGTTCCCGGATATTTCTCCAAGAGGATCAATAGATAGCAATGGTATGTGTTTCTCCATTCACAACTGAAAGACACTACCATAGTAGTCGATCCCCTGGTTGCGTGCCTCGTGATTTGGTGTGATGATGGATCCTAATCTCCGAACCAACCAGTTTCTCGACTGTTGGTTTCTGAAACATCATCTCAATTGCTATCTGATCATAAAAAGGTCTTCAAACGCTCGAGCACCCACCCCTCCGAATCGCGTCGCGATGGTCACAGAAGACCTGTACATACTTCTGTAGAAGTCTTGCCTATAGTCTTATCATCATTTATTCTATTCTTCTTTGTAAAACTACTACTACCCTATTCAGTGTGTCTGAATAGAGTCCCTTTGTATATTTTTTTTCGTTTGCACATATATTTCCCTTTATATGACTGTTATATAGTATTTGAGCGTGTTGGTTGGCAGCGCACGACGTTTTATGGATGTTTTGTTTGACTATGTTCGTTTGAGCCCATATGCCAAGAGGTGACATATGTGTGTTGTCGATGCCAGCTTGCTCTGAGATATTCCAAGGACCCTGATTTTGAAGTGGTGTCTCTTTTCACTATGTTGGTCTTTCTTCTCCCGCTTTTTATTAGTGGATCGCCTATTCATTATATAGATATAGTATATATTGCATTGTGTGGATTGAAAATATTGCTTGACATGTGATAAAGCCATTTTTTGTGTGTTGTTGGCAGCTTTGTGTCAAATGTCAATCGATGCTGACTTTTTGTCGTCGTCGTCTGTGGTCTGGTTCGGTGCAGACGTCAGAGTTTGCTTGTGTGTGTGAATTCGTCGTCATCGCATCTCGTCGCGGTTGAGCACTGAGTCATATCTGCTGGATAGCTGAAACCCCGACCAATCGTCCATAGCTGAAACTCACAAACGTGACGGGCTGGGCCCTCGTCCGTGGAGGTCGTCACGTTGCTTGGTTTCCGCTCAGCCTGATTGCCCTCATCCTTGCTTGCTTGGACTGTATTTGAGCGTGTTGATGGGCAGTGCACGGACGCTTTGGGATGTTTTGTTTGGCTCTGTTTGTTTGAGCCCATATGCCAAGAGGTGGCACGTGTGTGTGATCGATGCCAGCTTGCTGTGAGATGGTCCCAGGACCCATATTTTGCAATGGTGTCTCT
>PJEL010003794.1_pt1 | contig 12700 bp, 15 predicted proteins | sample 1853271 | NCBI WGS metagenome assembly PJEL01 (sample SAMN08108733, study PRJNA415343) | Invertebrate metagenome, whole genome shotgun sequencing project. | host: Globobulimina | place: Sweden: Gullmar Fjord | collected 2015-08 | reverse complement strand
GTCCACCCTCAATGAATAACTGATAATTCGGGGATTTCATGGCGAAAAGAGAAGAGTGTATTGTATAATATTACGTGTCTGGGGGAGATTTTATTTCCTCTCCCAACGTTCAACCTACTCAACCAATCACTCAAAAAGGGGGGTTTCAATACGACAAACCGAGCGCCGTAACGTGCCATTACTACTAGTTTTACACCTACGGGTTTTTTTTGTTGTTGGTTGCATTATTTCCGTTTTACATTTTAAGAGTGTAATTTTGGCCTGCAATGCTCTACAGCAAAATCAGTGTTGCAACGACACTGTAACACGGGAACCACAACGAGCCAACAAGGTAATTAGTAGGTTGACACAAATGCTTAGGTCGGTTAGGGTTAGGGTTAGGGCCAGGGTCAGGGCGAGGGCTAGATATTATTTTGAGTTCAAAAGTGGAAATGGCAGGGCAGAGGAGTGCTTTTGCTGTTTGGATTGATCTCATTGGTTATTCCACTTCTGCTTCATGCAGTTCTGCTTCTGCGTCTTCTGAACTGGGGCCTGTTTTGGTGTCGTGGATTGAGTGGAGGAGTTTAGTGGCAAAGAAAAAAAAAAAGAAGAAAAGGAAAAGCATTTTTTTCCATTTCTGACGTATCGGCTGCATGGGTGGCGGCTCAACATGTAATGTAAAGGCTGTACGTTGTATTGGAGCGGCAATAATATAATTGCTGTAATACTTATAAAGATGATCTCTGGTTGTGATTAAAAGCTACTCTCTGGTCAGTTATAGCCTCAACTGAGATGATGGAGGAGAAAGGTTTTTGTTTTTTACCTGGTCGCACAGCTTCTGCTTCTGAACCATTGTAAGGCATTGTTGGTTATAGCTTCCAGGCCCAATTCTAAGCGTGATACGACGTGATGGCTGTTCATGGAAACCAGCAAGAGGTGGGAGTGATGAGAGGTGGGACGGACATTCAGCGAATGATAGACCGCTTCAGATACGGTACTTCCACTTCAAGGGAGGAGAGAGCGGGTATGTTGAAAAGGTGAGCATGGTGTATTAGACGGGGTTATTTAGTTTTCATTTCACATACGTGGTACTGGCCCTCGTGTACTAAGTGGGATTTATATAGTTGTTGATGTCCCGTGTTCTGGTTATTACTTGCTGCTACATTCATGCACTATGCGAGCCTGCTACTTTCGTAGTTATGCTTCACTTATTTATTTTTAATGGTTAAACGTTGGAATGCAAGTATAGCAGCTCTGAATACATTTGTGCACTTGTGGTAGGGGTGAGCTAAAGGAACTGTGGTTCGCGAAAAACAATACGGTGACTTTCAATTCTTTTCAATTTCCATTTTGCCCAATATACTGAACATATTTAACACCACACGTGTAGAAGAGACTGGATGTGGCACGGGGGCCTTTGATATCTCAGAGCGAAGCAGTAGCCTACTGTGGCAACTCCTCCAACCAAGAAGCAAGTTCACGAAGATATAGACTGCCAATCAGGAAGGTTGTTCCTCAACCCAAACCCCAATTCGAGACTTCAAACTGCTACATACCACCTTGTCTGGCCATGGATAAAAGTATTGACACGTCTTGTTCCCGGAACACGATTAATTCTACAAGTTCTGACGAAGGTTGGCAACATTTAAGTAGAATGGGCTACCATGACTCAGGAGGTACGCAGGTGCACAGTTCTATTCAAAGGGGTGGCCCTCTTGAAGCTACATCTTATGAGGTGGGGGGATGTATTGACTCTGCTTGCATTCTTGACCAGAATTCCTCCAACAAGCGGGTTCGTTCATCTCCTACGAAAAATGCATCCCCCAATCATTCTATTCACTCTTCACCAGCTGCTTGTTCGGAATCAGTCAGGGTAGTGGTCTCCAATTTAGACCTTGTTGTGACCCGGCTTAAGGAAGGTATTGGTGCTGGCATCATAACGGATTCTACTACGTCTCCCATACCACATTATGATGACAAGCCAATGAGCAAACGTGTCTCGTCTCCCTCCATTACCCTGCCAGAAGTAGCAGAACGATTAGAGGCCGATCTACTAGAGTTTAAAAAAGCCGCGGAAGAGAGAGAAAGGGCGGAAAAAGATCGGAATGATGCGGAAGAAAAATGGCGGGTTCAGGAACGACAAAAAATTGAGGTATCAGTTAGGAGCGAAACATCGTATGCTTTGTTTCAAGCTGTAGGCCAGGTAGCAAGGCAGCAGTTCAATGATGACAATTTTGGTAAAGGTTACAAGGGACGTACCTCTATCATTGACAATAATCTTCAAGGCTATAGTCAGGACTGTCACAATTATGACAACGGTCCTGCAGACGGACTTCATCACTTAATATCACACATTGGAGACCAGATCTCAGGAGTTACTACTGCTGCAGCCGTGAGAAGGAACGAGATCAATGCTATTACGACATTGAAAGAAGCAGGAATACCTTCAGAGATTATAGATGAGGCCAGGCGTAGTGCTTCCACTAGCATATTTGCACGCACATACGTTGCCAAACAGCTGTCAACTGCAGTAACAAATATATGTGGGAAAGCTGCTGTCAACTGTGCTAGCATGGATGAGATAAAGAATAGTAAAGCTCTAATAATATCTGAAGGGACCACGGAAAGTCTCATCAATGCAGGAAGACAAATTTCGGATACTTTAGATGCCGCTATGAAGCGCTTAGAGAGTATTCTGCCCAATCAGGTGCACAAGAGTATACTCAACACGACGACAAAAAGCCCTTCACATGCTGCAGCAACTAATCCTAAGGAGAGAACCGATTCCATGGGTGAAATTGCTACATCTTTTACTACAAGTCAAAGAGTAGAAAGTTCTGAAAAGGCGGCAGTCTTTCGGGACAAGATTGCAATGGACAAAGCTAGATTTAGCCAGGAACACAAACCTTTACTGGGAGGATCAGAGAAGGTGTGCCCTCGTGGTGCTGAGCTCCATGCATTCCAACCTACGACATTGTACAGTTTCGATAGATATATGGGACTAGAAGAAGAAGAAGAAGACTACCTGCGTGGAGTTGTTCCACCACCAGCATATCTCCAATATCTACATTCAGTGCCTTCAAGTGTGGATTTTAGCTTTGAATCTTACTCTGGTGGAGATTTTCCCGTCTTTAAGGCTGGTCAATGCGCTGGTGGGGCTAATACAAAGCAGCTCTGCTGGGAGAAATATCCCTATGCATGCAGTCATCATTTTAGCTTAGATACTCACAAGTATTTCCACTGTTCAACTTGTAATAAAAATGTAGCTATGACAGTCACACCTGACGAGGAGGTGTTCGGAATGGTGAAACCCAGTGCCCCTCCTGCTCCATTAAATAGTGCAGAGCAAAGGGCATTAGCTTCCAGCATAGCAGAGCACAGTCATGAGCTTGCAACGGACCGGGTTCGACGTCAACAACAAGAGATGGCTACATTTTTTGCTGGAGATAAGACAGCAGATAGACAGTTCAAGTTTCAGGATGTACCACCTATGGACACCCGCAATAAACTAGTGTCTCAGGACTACCACTTTGAAAAAGAGACAAATTGCAAGCAGCAGGCAGCCACAGTGAAAAGTGGCATGACGTTGGAGGGAGCTGCAGTTTTAGCGGCACGAAGAAGGATGATGAAGGAAGCAGAGGAAAGACTGTATTTGAAAGCCAGACAGAACGATTCTGCTCCACCAAGAACTTTATCATGTCAAGGAAAGACACTCGGGGGAGCTTTTAATCATGGAATAGAAGGCAATGAGGTGTTGCACAAGATTGAGAGGGAAGGATACAGTGCCTTCAGTGCCAAACTCGCAGAGTATAAGCTCATGAGACAAGATTTGGTGTCTAGTATTACTTGAGGCTATAGTGATACGATACACCAGCTGGCAAGGCCAGTACAATGAAGTGGTGTACCTGTAAAGTCACTTATGAAGGGAAAAAAGTGTGCTTTTGCCTTTACCGTTTGGATCTTTGTTCTGGAATAGAAGTGTACTTCTTTCAACTTCTTCGTGAGCAAAGAAAACATGCCTGGCCTGCACTTTTTATATGGGCAAAGGATCTTGTCTGGCCATGTAACTCGATGAGGATGAAGCCGTTCACTCCCTAACAACAAATTCCTGCAGTCTAGGGGTACTCCTATCTCTGTACCATATATTTTGTGCTGCAAAATGATTCCTAGAACTGGAATGAATTCCCTTCAGTTTCCGAAGAGACTCTTCATGAGTGTGACAATTTCGGAGATTCAGATAACTGCTGGCGCAAGCGACGGTTTGTTGGTCTGTTTCGTGGAGTCACCTGGGGATAAATTGAAGAAGTATTTTGGATTGGCATTAGCCATGTATCTTTTACGAATAATAATAATAATAATAACTACTCAAGTTTATTCTCCCTAAGAACTGAAATTCCCAGGCCGCAGCTTTCTGCGCAAGCGACCCCGGTTCACAGACTTTCATCAATTACATCGCTCGTCTGCTCCAAGTTACTGCTCGTTCATGGCAGTAACGTTACACCAGACACTAAGAAGAAAAACTAATCCCTAAAGTTTGTGTCCCCATCAAAATCACACCACTGTGTTAGCTTTACTTGCATCAACCCTCTTCTTAACTGTTACTTGTGCCAACGATTACGGTTTTTCATTGTCACATATTTCCTTGTACATTCACAACCCTAGCCGTAAACCCGGACCCTAACCCTAATCGTAGCCACAACCCTAAACCCTAAACCAAGTACTATGTACACCTCTATTGATGTAATTACACTCTACTCTAACCCTGAACCTTAACCCTAACCCTGACCCTAATCCTAATACTAATCCTAACCCTAACTTTAACCCTAACCCTGACCCTGACCCTGACCCTGACCCTGACCCTGACCCTAATCACAGCTCTAACCCTAACCCTAACCCTAACCCTAAACCCTAACCCTAAACTTTGGTTTATTGTTAATTGGCTGTGGCTATAGCCAATGCGGCGTTCATGGTGTTAAAAAGTTACCTGAAGTACGTCGGGGGTGGGAGCTTTGGAGTTATCTGTAGTGGAAGTGGTGGAAATGCACTTGTGAGACGGAGGTGGGCAGACAAGCAAGGGGGGAATGGGGGGGAGTGGGTGGCCTACTCGTGCTGCCTGGAAGACGTACTGGTATGGGATATCAGGAGAGGGTTACTCGTTGGGGGGTTGAAGTGCAAGCCTAGCGGGAAAGAATCTGGAGCGACCAGAAAGGGCCAAGCCACATGTGAGTAGTTAGATTTATTGAAGTTTGTGCTAGGATTAGTGTAATGAATCGTGTAAAGCTGCCACTTCAGATCAGTGTGATGGATTGTTTATCCTTTTTTCAACTATACTCATACTAATATTTGCACTTAACAGGTGTTGTACTATCTGACGATGGGAAAATAGCAGCCGTGGGGTACAGCTCTGGTTTTGTTCGGTTGTTCAATGCCAGTTCTCCTTATGAGGAACGAGTAGCCTTAGCCGGGCATTCCTCGTCTGTTTCTGCTCTTCGTTTCGACTCGGGAGGTTTTACTTTGGTATCAGGTGCAGCTGATGGTGCTGGCGTGCTGTGGGACACAATTGCTGAACGGGGTCTCCGGCGTTTGAAGGGACATAAGGGCCGTATGACAGATGCTTTATTTGTCCCCTCCTCTTCTTCAGCCAGCCCCAAACTTCTTCTTACCAGCTCACAAGATACCCTTGTGAAGGTTTGGGATGTGGATGCTGGACACTGCCTGCAGACTGTTGTGGGTCACCGCAGTGAGGTACGGAGCTTGGACATTGATTCCGAAGGATCCCGGGTTGTGACCGGGTCATCTGATGGGGAGTTAAGGGTTTGGAGCGTATCAAGAGATGTCACCAGCAATGAAGGTGGTGAAGTTTTGAAACTTTTGGGATTGCTTCCTCGCAAATCAAAAGAGCGAACTTCTCGAGTTCGCTTCGGCGGAAAAGATGGACGTTTACTGATCGTTGCACAAGTCCATGGGTTTGAGTTATATCAGCAGGCTACTGGAAAAGAAGCCGCACGCCGACGAAAAAAACGTGCTAGGCGTAAGAAAGTAGCCGCAGAGAATCCAGAAGCCGTTGTGGGCATGAACGGTGCTGTAACCACGGACGCTGTGCCTTATGCTACGGATGAATTCAAACATATTGAACTTGTATCAGTGGATGGTCGGCTAAAACATCTAGATGTTTGTGGAGATAAGGTATTAGTCTCCCTTGGTAACAATACTCTAGAGGTTTACGCAGCTGCTGCAACCGAGAGGTTAACAACGTCTCCTGTGTGCTCTTGCGAATGTAAGTTGGAGCTATATGGTCACCGTAGTGATGTGCGTGTAGTTTCGATTTGTGAGGATGATTCAACAGTGTTTGCCACTGGTGGGGGTCATTCTGTAAAAGTGTGGAAGTACAACAATCGAGAAGCCTCCGGCTCGGTAACTGCATTTCAACATATTACCTCAATCTCAATTCGGTCCCCGTTGTGTATGGCATTTCTGCCTGGAGGTTCTCATCTTGTGGTTGGAGGAAAAGAAGGCACTTTGGTAATTGCCAAAGTGTTTACCGGGGAGGTCACGTCAACGCACCGAAATGCTCATACTGGTTGTATGTGGTCGCTCGATGTGAGACCTGATGGTGCTGCACTCGTTACAGCAGGTGCAGATGGCCTAGTGAAGCTATGGAATTTGGACGTTGAATGCCCTGATGATGCGCTCAAACACACAAGAACCCTCAAAGCGTCTGAAGACGTCCTGAGTGTCCGATACAGCCGAACGAGGAGTGCAGCCAAAAGATTAATTGCTGTCGCCCTTCTCGATCATACTGTCAAAGTGTTTTACGAAGATAGCTTGCGATTCTTTCTTAGCCTTTATGGCCACTCCCTTCCTGCCCTAGCAATTGATATAAGTGATGATGGTGCACTGCTAGCTTCAGGAGGGGCGGATCGCACTTTAAAGCTGTGGGGATTAGACTTTGGAGACTGCCACAGGAGCATAATTGCTCATGAGGTACGTGCGTGCGCGCGCTCGTAAAACCTATCCTTTTCAACATGTATGTGTGTGCTTCCCGCTAGTGTAAGGGGGCTGTAGTGTGTATGTACACATTTATTGGTGTAAATATACTCATGCTCCCTAATTGTATGCCTATCATCGATTCTGTTCATCTTTCTCTTGGGATTATTTTCTTTCCCCCTTTACGTATAGGGCTGCTGCATGTCTCCATATCCCTATAATTCTATGTTGACTGCACTTCATTCATTATTACCTCTTCTTAATGTCTCACTGGACTCTTGCGATGCAGGATAGCATAACAAATGTAAAATTCCTTCCAAAAACTCATCAGGTTATTACAGCTAGCAGGTAGTACTACTACCCTATCATGTGATCCAATGATTGATAGATATCCATTGAAAATACGAAACTCTCAACACTCAACCAAATGTATCCGCCATGTCTGTCCAGGGACGGAAGAATCACACAATGGGATGGAGATACATTTGAGCGGATTCAAATTATCGGTAGACATCAGGTTGTGTGAGAACTGCGTCTGTTAATTCCTTGCGTGTTGTTAAAATGCAGATGTCAATGAATTTCTTCCGTTGGTGCATTGTACCTTTTTCTTGGCATTAACATATAATACAACACACGTACTGCTGCTGCTTTTATTCTTTTATGCTCTAGTCCGAAGTGTGGAGTCTGTGTGCTTCTCGTGATGGAGGGATTATTTTAACGAGTGGTCATGATCGTTCAATCAGTGTGTGGATGAGATCTTCGGAGTTGGTGTTTCCTTCTGAAGAAGCAGAAAAGGAAGCAGAGGCTGCTTATGATAAGGAGGAAGAAGACAGAACAGCAGCTTTTCTAAACAGTGCAGTGGATGCTTCTGAAGAAGCCGTCAATGCTGCCAGTCTCCCAGGGAGGCGAACTACAGAGTATGTTGGTTATTTAGATTTAGCGCTAACACTATTATAGCGCTGCATTAGTTAGTTACCTAGAACAACAATGTGTGTCTAATCCCTACGTTGATGATGATAACCAGGGCTGTTACGGCTGGTGAAAGGCTGCTAGAAGCAATGGAGATATTCTCTTCCGAGAGGGACAGATTAAATCAACAGTCACATGCGGAAGGAGGAGTAGTAACACTGCCCCCCAATCCCCTTTTACTGGGCCTTTCTCCTCTTCCTTATCTTCTTAGGGCACTTCAAATGATCGGCCAAGCAAATCTTGAGCAAGCCTTGCTTGTATTACCATTCTCAAAAGTCAGTTATGATTATCATCTTTGTTTTATATGCCGCCGCCTAGAATAATACTGCTGCTATCAACCCGTCTAGTTTTTCAGCTTTAGCATATACCACAGACCACCTACCATCACCCTAACCCTGCAGCTGTTTATACAATCGTGATAGGTGCCAGAATTTGCTGAGGCCCTTGTGGAAATGTTACAGTTAGGAACTGATGTTGAACTCTGTGTTCGCTGTGGGGTTTTTCTCTTGAGGTACCTCATCAGTATCAGACAACGTTTTCTTCGTACCACTTTTACCTGTACCTCTCATTTCATCTCACTGTAAATTGTCCGAAAAACAACTTCAGAGCCCATCTTGCCCGGCTATGTGCATCAGGTGTCTACTTAACAAATTTATCACATTTATGCAATTTGAACCACCTGGCCTCGGCCCCCGCATTGGCAGTGGCCAGCCATCTTTTGAACCAAACCATTCTACTCTAGTAGTTATTCGGTGTAATAACTAATTTGCAATTAGTGAATGAATTGTGTTGACTGCTGCTGCCTCACTGCTGCTGCAGTCTTCTTCTTCACTAATACATCCTCCCGTCTTAGGCATGGCTTCTCCTGTGCGCGCTCTCTGTGAAACTATGAGAGTCCAGCTAGAGGATGCAAGAGACAGGATCGGAATTAACATGGCAGCATTAAGAATGCTACAAAAGCGTCGGAAAACAAGTTTATAGTTCGTTTTTAATTTGATTCTGCCAGAGAAATAAGTACATAGCCTAGCTTGCGCTCGATTACGTTGTATCCACATAGCAATTCAGAATATAGCAGCTATAGCACACGCAAATTCTTTAAGTGATGAGGTGCTACCGCTGTATGCACACACCCTGTTCGCCGCCTCCAAGCCAGGTGTTTTCTGTGATATTCCTAGTGCTATATCCTACTCCTCAACTTGACGTGTGGTACTACTTGCATCTGCTGCCCAAGTGGACAGGTTCTTTAAAGAACGTTCCTCTTGTTTTCCATCATCTATCTCTCCTCCGGCAATTTTCTTTCTGCATACCCCTTTGGTTCTGCTACTCTCATCAGCAGAGTCATGATCAGAACCAATGTTTTTATACCCCCAGTACACGACGGCACAGATGAGGATTGCATTCAAAATGGGAATAACCACTCCAACGGCATGAATGCGTTCCATCTGATTGTACACCACACCTGTCACAATAACAAGCACAGTTACCCCTAGAGGGAATGGACCATCCAGCTTGATCCCCTTGAATAAGAAGAAATGGGAAAAATAACACAATGAAAGGGAGAGTTAAGATATATCTCATCTCGTCGTAATAGGTCAATTACAGTTACACTGTCTGAGTGGATGTATTGCACCTTTTACCCCTATCAAATGCAAAACATTGCGCGCTAATGGACTTACAGGTACTGTGGAAGCATCACGCTTTTCTCTTAGTCGCCTTGCCTCAGCCATAGCCTGCCTTTCATACCCCTCCATCAACTCAATCGCCTGTGGAAGAATGACAGAATTCATAGTTAGTTAATCATTCATCAGTTGCCAATCAGAACAACTAGGGACAATTCAGTTGAGAGTGAAGAAGATAGATCGATCCAGCCCAGAAACGGGTGCAGAGGAGTACAGGCAGCTACAGCTCTACCATGGCAATTCCATTGTGTTCTGCCATTTTCTAAGAATATAGAGCAGTGAAAATATGCAGCAGCACACGTATCAGGCGCAACACAAGCTACGAATAAGATGAAGAACGTAACCAAATGCCTTCACGGTCGGTCAATAGCCACCATCTCACACTTTACGCTAACATGCAAACCCATCAATAGCAAAGGTGAAGGCCCAGGCTCCTACGAGTACAAACCCAATATTTTTGTTTCCACATACCTCATTTATTGCAGTAGAAATGTCTGGTTCGGATTTTAAAAAAGCCAAAAATTGGGAATCTTCCTTGACAATTTGATCTAAGGTGCAAGTACGGTTAGAGCATCAAAGTGCACCATTATTCAAGTACTATTGTGATGTCTTGGGTCGCTACTAAATAACTGCTGTTGCTTGAATACGAATAACATAGAACCCCCCATTCGTATCATAACTAGGATCAAGCAGGAGGCCGGTATATCCTATCCTATCCTATCCACGTGAGTACCAAAAGGAATATGCTTTCATCTTTACAACGACGACTATTTTGTGGTGTAGTGTTAGAGAATAAGCTTGAGGTTGCACTGGACCCACTGAAAATTACAAAGAACACCAACGTGCAGCGTACCAAAGTGGGTGGCTGTAAAATGTAAACATGTTTCACGAAGGCAATGAGCCTGAAAATAGGAAAAAAATAATAAGGGGTGGGGGGTGGTGGGGCAAATGAAAGGGGGGGGGGGGGTCTTGTAAACATCTGCCAACTAATACGGCAGTTACAGGGGGGATTGAAAGTAAGTGAGCAGGCGGAACTTGTTGAATTGAATACTAGAGATGTACACACACCACACCCAGTGATGGGGGGGGGGGGGCTATATGACATTTCATAATAATCGGTAAAACTCTAAGATCGGATTCCATAATACCACTGCTGATGAAGACAGCATCGATCGAACAAGGCTCAGTGTAATTTGTTTAGCCAGAGCACTTTGGCACAGCCGCTTCATATCCAGTAAGTGGTATCTGGTTTACGATTATTGGTTGTTTGTAAGTTGTTGAGACAAACAAGCAGCAACAAGAAATAATCCAGTTAGTCAAAAGCACTCCATTATATGTGAGGAAATCAGAGTCTGGGGCGGCATTTTAGCATTAGGCCGCCTCGCAAACGTAAGAAGCAATTTAGATACGCGAACGCAAAAATAATAATTGTGTGTGCTTTACCTATCAGCAGCTGCCAGATCTTCTAACCTGTCTTTGGGTCCTCCGGGGGCCAGACAACCCGTGTAAATCTATAATGGTTACAAGCCAATCAAGGTTCAGGCAAGCATAACCACACAACATAGAGAGATGCTGCTGTTACGCAGATAGTAACCAAAGTAGTAGCCGCCTTATTATTAGTCAAGGGGACCCCCCAGATAGTGTTATTGGTGGTACATAGACCACCTAATTTCTTACCCAGAATAGCGTTCGCACCAGCGATGGTCTTGAATCGGGAACAACAATCTCAATCGTCCCCTCACCTGATGTAAAAAGTATAGGAAAACCAATCGCAGGCAATACGTCACTGCTGTAGAGTAAATGATACATGCGGTGTGCATATATATACTGCAGTACGACATGAATACTGCTGCCACTTACCTGCAGACTCTCGCATTCCACTTTCAAGCATGGCACTGAAATAAGAGCTTCTTGCCTGCAAAATACAGCGATGTGTGGAGATTGGCCTTCCTGAGTTGGGGATGAAGCTCACATCTGAATAAGAGGGATCTCCTATAGCAGGGGCAAGGCTGGAGGCAAGTCGATTTCTCTCGTTTACGCCTGCATCCTTATCTCGGTGACCCAAAACTGCCCACAATAGGCCAGGAAGAGAGTATTCTTCTGCAGCTGCGGCCAGCTCAGGTATATCCACACCACTATGCATTTTAAGGGTGTTAAGGTATATGATGCATTGTAGGTGCAGAAGTAGAAAGCAGAACTTCAACATCAATACAGCAGCGAGGAAAACAACACATTACTGGAGGAGCGCTTCGTACGGAAGGGTCAGTATATAGAGGATGAGAAGATTAGAATGAATGATTCAACGTTTAGCAGCCGACATCACCTTTCACAATCAATTCTCAAACGTCCAGTGTAAATCCAATGAACCATTGCCTGCATCACAGGAAACGAAAGGCCTGGTAGGATAATTTCCTCTGCAATTCCAGCGCAATATTCACGACTGAGGATGATTTGGGCACCAAATGAGATTTCGTGACGGCCACACATGAGTTGTTGTTGTTGTTGTTTGTTTTTCACAATTCTGTAAATATAGTAACGAATTTGATAGTGCCCACCCTGCAATCAAGTTGAAGTTCTTCTTCTTTTTCTTACTTGATAAGATCCCTCAAAACAGGGGATCTCATTGAAAGCATCAATTTGTGAGCGTGAATGGTTCCTCCACTTCCTAAAAGGAGTACATCCGGATATGTACCGTTGCCTACTTCCTGGATTTCACCCGTATTTGGGTCATCATTACCACTGCTACTTCTACTTTGCTGTTGACTTGTTATCGCTGTTGTGCTCAGCTGGGGACGTCGTTCTAAAAGCCTTGAGAAGTTCAATCCAACAGCATCACCTTGAAGACAGATAAATGTGTTTGTGCTACATTTTTCAAAAATATGAACGAGGAAAACCTGTGCAGAACTATTCTCCCACCAGTTGAAACAAGAGCAACCATTGTTCCTCCGCCACATGCCGCAGTTAATACCTTGCAGCCTGAGGATGACGGACGTATTTTCAGCTTGCTGCTTACATTCCCAGCGCTAGTTACTTTTACTTTTTAATAGAAATAATGATCATGAAGTAAGTCTATTCAGGGCGTGTCG
>PJEL010003793.1_pt1 | contig 12705 bp, 11 predicted proteins | sample 1853271 | NCBI WGS metagenome assembly PJEL01 (sample SAMN08108733, study PRJNA415343) | Invertebrate metagenome, whole genome shotgun sequencing project. | host: Globobulimina | place: Sweden: Gullmar Fjord | collected 2015-08 | reverse complement strand
GATCCCTTAAACGATTGTATCCAAAGGCGTTTAGCCCAACTGTACTCTATCGATGAGCCATTTGGCTCACCTGCTCGGAGGCGCTAGTGACCGCCGCCCGCAGAGTGGTCGTGACCGATGTGGGCCGCGCAGCCGCCGCAGTAAAATTTGCCGTCCGCTTCGGTCATGTTGGCCTTAGCCATGGTCATGCCGCAACCACCGGCGCAGTCGATCTTGGCCGTGTCGCCAGTCGCGGATTCAATCTTGGCCGCTTCGCCTATTGCGGATTCCATCTTGGGCGCGCAGCCCTTGCAGGCCGTCTTGCCGCCGACCTCGGCCGCGTCGGTTTTGGCGATTGTCGCCTTGCAACCATCGCAGGTCACTTGGGCGTCGGCCTCGGAGCCGCACCCGGCGAACATGAGGGGCAGCGTGAGGACTACGACGAGCAGCAACAGAATGCGTTTCATGACTCTCTCCTTGTCGGGATCGTTTCGGTTCGTTCCGTCATTGGATGCCGGATCGCGGCGTCGCGATTCGCCGCTCAGGGTCGCCCGAACCTAATCCAATTGCCGAAGTCTTGCAAATTGTTTGAAAAGAACCGCTTTCCCATCTGCTGCTCCCCCATTTTCGCGGTTTGCGGCCGCTTGGAGGCGCCACGACGGCAGCTCTACTTGATGAGGTTCATCTTCACCGAACTTGCCCCGGCGTCTGTTTCCAAGCGAGATAGGTAGACCCCCGAATTCAGGGGCTCGCCCGACGCGTCGCAACCATTCCACACCGCGCGGTGCGAGCCCGCGGGTAGACGGGTATCGCTGAGTAGTCTGCTTACCTCCCGGCCGGCGACATCCAGGATGCGCAGGGTGACCGTCCCGGGCTCCCGCAGATTGAAAGCGATCTCCGTCGTCGGATTGAAAGGATTGGGCACGTTCTGCAGCAAGACGAAATCCGGCTGCAGCGGCAAATCTTCGGGCACGCTCGACGGCCAACCGTCCACCGAATCACCGTAGTGCTCGAGCAAGAGGACAATTCCATTTTCAACGGAGAAGAGCCAGAAGTGCTCAGAGATGCAACCTGCGGGGCAGTCGCCCCAACCCTTGCGGAAGAGATAAAGACCCACTTGATCGGAAAGGATGTCGTTGCCGTCGCCTGTCATGTAGTTGGGATCGGCATAAATGAGATCAGGATGCGGTTCGTAGATCTCCCCGAGATTGAAATAGTTGTAGCAGAAGGGAAATTGGATGAGAAACCACTGCGCCAAACTCATCGGAACCATGTCGGTCGCGCCGTAAATTGCGTTCAGCGAATCCAAGCCCGTGTAGGTTCCCGCTAGGTACTCCTCATACGCATCGGCGGTCAGCTTGACGAGCATACTGCCCGAATCCCATACGGCCTGCGCATGCAGGTCTTCGAAGTAGAGATTGAACTGCCGGATGTCGCTCAGATCACCCGCGACCTGATCGACGAGATCCGGATCCGGCAGTAGCGCATCCTCGTCAATGTCCATCACAACCCAAGCCGCTTCATCACAATTCGCGTAGGCCAGACCTCCGCACAGGATCAATACTCCGGCCATCAGCAATCGCTTGATTCGCATGCCCAACCTCCCCTGGATTGTTGGTCGATGGGACAATCGACCGCCCCCAATCAATGATATCGGATCTCGCCGGCGGGATCAAATGCGGCCAGTCCCCCCGGGGGGATTCCTCTGGGCGCAGAACATTCCGAAACACTGGCAATCCACCCGGGTGGATTTCCGGGCGTGCAAAAAAAATCCCCCTCCGAAGAGGGGGATCTACGCTGTCGATTGCCGCTGTAATCGAATCAGTCTGCGTGTTCGGAGAGCTTCTTGCCGACCTGGCTGTTGCGGATCCGGCTGAGCGCCTTCACCTTCACCTGACGGACGCGCTCACGGCTGATGCTCAGCTCTTTGCCGATCTGCTCGAGCGTCATCGGCTCGCGGGCGCCGAGGCCGTAGTAGTTGCGAAGGATCATCGCCTCGCGCGGGCTCAGCGAATCGAGCGCCTCTTCGAGAAGCGTGACGAACTCGCTGGTGTCCAGGTTCTCGGCGGGATCGGGAAGATCCTCATCCTCGATCGTATTGAGAAGGATGTGATCCTCTTCGTTACCGAGAGGCTCGTCGAGGGAGCGATAGGTATTTGTCGCAAGCTCGATCTCGTTGATGACGTTCTCGGGAATGTTCATCGCCTTCGACAGCTCGAGCTTGGTCGGGGCGCGTCCCAGTTCCTCCCACAGCTTCCGACTGCGCTTGCGGATCTGATAGAGGATGTTCGCCTTGTTCATCGGCAGGCGCACGATGTTGCCCTGCTCGACGATCGCTTGCATGATCGATTGACGGATCCACCACACCGCATAGGAGATGAACTTGAAGCCCTTCTTCTCGTTGAAGCGGTAGGCGGCTTTGATCAGGCCGAGGTTGCCCTCGTTGATCAGGTCGAGCAGACTGAGGCCTTGACCCACGTACTGCTTGGCGACGGACACGACGAACTTGAGGTTCGCGGTGATCATCTCTTCAAGAGCGGCTTCGTCCCCTGCGCGAATCTTGACGGTAACTTCGGCTTCGCGTTCACGCGAAAGGCTCTGAAAGTCACCAATCGACTGAAGATAAGCGTTAAGGGTCTCACTCTCTGCTTGGTTATAAAGTGCTCCTGCCATGGTCAGGCCTCGTCTTTATCGGGGAACATGCCCCTCGGTTCCGGTTTACTGGGTCCGTTTGTGAACGATATCACAATTCGGCACCAGAATTATCGCGTTTCCTGAGTCTCGTGTCAAGCTTAAAGCAAATTCCCGGCCTGTTGTTTAACAAAACCGGAATTTCCAAGTCTATATAGGAACTGGACTTGGAACTCCGCAGGTCCTCCAAGATACCTGAACTGCTACACTATGACCTTAAATTTGCTCAATTATTATCCGAATTGATGACCGAATTGAGCATAATCGGGCACGGTTAGGCTTTTTAGAGAATTACGGTTTAACGGATTACTCTAGACCCCCGCCCGCCTCGGTCCAGATCCACGATCCGGTCAGGAGATTTTTTTCCGCGAGGGCTGCGAGTTCTTCCGGGCGGCATTCGCGCTGCAAAGCCGCTCGCTCCTCCGAATCCGCGAAGGGATCTTCTCCCAGATGCTCCGCAAGACCCATGCTGTAGGCCTGGTGGATACGCGAGAGATGGCGCATGAGTTCCCGCCCCCAAGCACCATTGACCGCGCGGAAGATCTCCTCCTCCGTCGGCGGAGAGTTTACCATTCTCTCGATCTCCATTTCAATCCCCGCCTTGGCGCGCTCGCGATTTTCCGCGCCGGTCGAGATCTGCACACTGAGCTGGCCGAACCCCGGATCGGCCTCGCCGAGTCCCGGCGTAAACCTCAGCCCCGCGCCGAGCGAGTAGGCGAGCCCCTGCTTCTCCCGCAGCTCGAGCGCCATCCGCGACGACAGAATGCGAACGAGCACGGGAAGCTGTGGATCCGTCTCCCCCTTCGGAGGAAGCAGGCGCGTTCCGAGGATGGCGACCTGAGCCTTCTCCATCGGGTGGACGCCACTGTGCGGACCCGTTGCCGCGAGAGCGGCGCTCGGCAACGGCGCATTTCCACGCTGCAGACCGCCAAAGCTGCTCTTTACCATCTTCTGAAGATCGCCGAGCGTCCTGCTGCTGACGATCGAGAGGATCATATCAGCGGGATCGAATAGCTCCGTGTGGAATTCGCGCAGCGCCGCCGCATCGATTGTCGCGATGCTCGCCGCCGTTCCGCCGATCGGCTCGCCCCTCGTCCCACCGCCGAACAGATGCTTCGCTAGATTCTGCCTGGCGATCTCCATGGGCCGCGGGCTGCCCATACTGAGGCCCCCGATCATCCTTCCCTTGGTCTTCTCGACCTCGGCATCCGGATAGCTCGCATCGGCGAGGAGCTCGCCGAGCAGCGCCAACCCTTCGGCCGCGGACTCGTCGAGCGTTTCGAAGCGGATAAACGAGAAGTCCTCGCGGGTGTAGTAGTTGTCGAACGGGATCCAGGGGTTGTCGTTCGTCTTGAGTTTCGCCACCATCGCGGAGAGCGCCGCGTCAATCTCCGCGCCGCTGCGCTGCGATGTTCCCGAAGCAAGCAGTTGGTGCGCAAGGGTCACCATCCCCGCCTTGCCCAGCGGCTCCTTGGCCGAGCGGCCTCTGATCAGAAGATGCGAAGCAAAAACCTCGCTGCTTGGGTCCGAGCGGAGCAAAATGGTGAGCCCGTTTTTTAAAACGAGTCGCTTCTCCTTGCGCTTCGACGTCCGCTTGATCTTCGCCGGCTTTCTCTTATCGCTCTTCGCCCCTTTCGCCTTGTGGGTTGCGACGAGAGTTGGCTGCTCGAGATCGGTGCGGAACGCTTGCGCCAAGTCGTCCGGCAGGGCCTCGAGCCCCCCCTCTTGAGCGCTCCAGATGATCCTCGGCGGCGAGGCGAGCAGACTCGATTCGAGCGCTTTGCGCACGCGCGCCGTGTCCATCGTCTTGAGGTCTTTTTCGTACTCGGCCAGGAAGGGGTAACCGCCCAGGCTGAGTTCCGCCGATTTCATCATCGCGTAGTAATGGTAGGTGTCCTTCAGGAAGACCTCTTCGACGCGCAGGGCATGCGCCGCCTCCTCGGCCAGCTGATGCCCGACAACCCAGCTTCCGAGAGCATGGAGACGCTCGGCCAGGAGCGGCAAAAGCACCTCGGGCTCCATCTCCCCCGGATCCACCGAGAGCGTGAAGACCGAGAAGTCCTCGTAGAGTTCGATGTGGAGGCCGAGATCGATCGTACCGCCCTCACCCTGCACGAGCGGCGAGCGGTGCTCGTCGTTGAGCAGGCTCGCCAGGACGAGCTGCGCCGCGTAGTCGCCATCGCCGATCGGGGGCGCCGGCCAGTAGAGCTCGAGGGAGGGCTTGCCCTCCTCGGCGCGATAAAGCCGGTAGTCGGTTGCGCTCGGCCAGCTGAGCGCAACGGAGGGCGGCGGCGTAACGGGTTTGCTTTCGTAGCCGCCGAAGACCTCATCCAGAAGCTTCATCGCCGCCCGCCGCTTGAAGTCTCCCACAAGAAAGAGGCGGCAGTTGGCCGGCTGGTAGCGCTCTTTATAGTAGCCGTAGACCTGATCGCGGGTCAGTCCGGTGATCGTATCGACGGTTCCCAGGATGGGATGCGCGTAGGGGGTGTTCTCCATAATGACGCCGTTGCGATAGAGCTGGCCGCGATAGCTGCCGCTGTCGGTGTCCTTGTTCATCTCCTCGAGAACCACGAGCTTCTCCTTGTCGAACTCGTGCTGCGGCAACGTGGAATCAAATAGCATGGCCGCCTGGATCTCGAGTCCCTCTTTCAGGTAGGCCTTCGGGATGAGGAGGACAAAGCTCGTGTACTCGCCGCGAGTGAACGCGTTGATGTAGCCGCCGTAGCCCTTGATCCCCTCGTTGATGTCCTCGCGGGTGAAATGCTGCGTTCCATTGAATGTCATGTGTTCGAGAAAGTGGCTCGAGCCGAAGCTCGTCGCATCCTCGAAGCGGGCCCCCGCTCCGACGGTGACGATCGAGGCGACCATCGGCCCCCCGTGCGCCTCTTGCATGAGGATTTCGAGGCCGTTGTCCAGATGCTCCTGCCTCAGCCCGGAACCCGCATGGCACAGAGAGGGTAGAAGCAGCGCGAGCAGACACAGAGCGACGAAAGAGCGGTTCTGGATCGCAGACAAGACAGACCTCCGGTGAAAGTGTTTGTTCCCGAGCGGGGAAAAAACTAGAATCAGCCCAGGCTGACACAAGTCCCCGACCGGATCAAGCGGGACGCCACCCGAAAGGATCGCCATGCCGCGAATTATTCTTGCCGCGCTCTTGCTGATTGGGCTGTGCGCCCCATCCCTCGCGGGGGACGCCGGCCACGAGGTCCGTCTGCTCGACGGCACCGTGCTGCAGGGGCGGGTACTCCTGCTCGACGGGGACAGGCTTGTGATGGCGACCGCCTTCCAGGATTCCCTCGCCATCCCGAGATCGCAGGTGGCCGTCATTCTATTGGAAGCGGGCGCCGCCCCGCCTCCCGCTCCGGCGGGCGATGCGGCATCCATCGCAAAGACCAAGCCCGTTGCAAAGAAGGCTGAATTGGGGCGGGTCGAGATCGCCATCAAGGGGGATCCCGTGCGAAGCTCCGCCCGCTACCGCAGGAAGGAGGATCGGCCCGACGCGATCGAGCTGAACACCATCCATCTGCGAGTCTTTGTGGACGGCGAGCTCGTGCTCTCGCGCAGCGACGACACCATTGAGAAGGATTTTCAAGAGTCCAACTGGCACTACCTCCGCAACACGCATCAATTCGAAACCGTCTCCTTCGATATCCCCTCCGGCCGTCACGAGGTGCAGATCGTGATCGGCAACCGCATGGATCTGCTGAAGCAGGGGGAGAGACAGTCCGAATTGGTCTCGGCAGAATTAATCCTCAAGGAGATCACCGTGCGGCCCGGGCAGACGACGCGCGTCGCCATCAAGGGCAAGGGAAGCCGGTTCAAGTACGGTAAATTCGAAATGGAGCTGCTCAGCAGCCGCTAATTGTCGCCGTCATTGATGGGCGGGGTCTCCCCGGCAGGGACCCCCTCCTCGAGCGGGATCCCCTCGATCGCCGTCGCATCGGGGGGCGGGATGAAGGAGCGGAGGATGCGGAAGCCGACGCGGTAGTCATGGAGATCGCGGTCCGACTGATTGCCCAATGTCGTCTCGAAGCTTAATTCTGCACGCCAGAGCTCCGTCCAATCGACGGCGAGCGCGACACCCAGGCGGCTCCAGGTCGCCGCTTCGTCCGATACGCTGATTCCCCCCTCGCAACGCGCCTCGAATTGCTCGCCGATATCGCGACCGAGCTCGAAAAAGGCGAGGTAGCGATTCGGCCAACCGGCATCGAAGGTGTCGGGTCCGATCCCCTTGAGCTCCCACCGGTAGGCGACGCCCCCACGCAGGCGAAAACTCCGCAGATCCGAGGCGCCGATCAATGCCAGGCGCGCGAAACTGCGACGCTGCTGTAGTGGATAGAGCGCATCATTGGAAAAGGGCAACCAACCCTCGGTGAGAAGCCCCAGATAGCCCTTCGCGTCGCCCGAGAGGCGGATCGAGCCCCCAGCGCGCAGGTTGTCCCTGCCGCTTTCACCGGGGTGCTGGTAGGAGGAGTAGAGCCAGGGCAGGGAGATCGACCAGCCGACGCGCTCGTTGCGTGTGCCATCGATACGGAAGGTCTGCCGCATGCCGGTCCAGCCGGCGCCGAAGAATTCGCTGCTCATCTCCAAGCGACGATGGCCGACCTGCCGTTCGGGAAAACTGCGCAGCGGATCTTCAAGCAGGAGTAGGCGTGCCTCGACACTTCCCAGGGGGAAAAGCAAGAGCAGCGCTCCAACGATGAGCGCCAGACGGGAACCGAGGGGAGCTTGGCTACTCCTCTTCGGTGACGTTCTCCAGCAGATTGACGTTCCCCTGATTGAGAAACTTGACACGGATGGCCCGGCGATCGCCCGGAAGCAGGATCTTTTCGATAACCTTGCCATAGTCGTTCCAGGAGCGATGATAGATCACGTCGCCGACGACGAATTCGCGCTTCGAATCGTATTCGACGACTTCGAGGTCATCGATGGCCTCGAGTGTCAGTTCTCCCTCTTGGACGGACGGCTCGCTCGAAGCCTCATCCCCGTCAAGCTTCATGTATGGAAGGATGCCTCTGCAGCGAGGACACTTTAGCCAAGTGACCTCTTCCTCTCCGCCTTCCTGGACCACCTCCATTTCAAGGTGGTCCTTGCAGACGGAGCAGTATTGCTTCATGCCGATCCCTTCCAAGGGAGAACTCATTTCACGTTTTGCGGTAATTTGCAGCACGCGTCCGCTTCGTCGAAGGTCATGAATCGCATTCCACAGACAGGACACCGATAGCGTCCATCGATTCGACCTTCTTGTTCTGCTTTAGCCAAGAGTCTGTGGTACTTGACGTATTTCTTGCTGGAATCGAGATCTCGCTCCAAGAATTCGGGAGCGGTCCCATTTTGCGAAGCATTACTCATCGGCTCACCCTTCCGTTTGAGTAAGTTCGTTTTCAAATCTGGTAGGCGCACTCGCTTTCTAGATGTTGTGGGTCACTGCTTTTATTCAAGCGCGAGCCCCTAGATGTGGTGCGAAATTATACCAAGAGGCGAGAGCTGTCAACTCCAAACTTGAATGTTCAACTTCGCAAACCTGCATGCGTGTTGAACAAGCGAGTTCACTGTTTTGCCAAGCTTGCGCAAACGTAGTCACCATCAATGTTTCCCGAGTGCGCATGCAATGTTTTAGTTTTGTGAGATGGATTCGAGCTGCCAGGTTTCCTGTGTTTGCTCCACTTCGCCCGCAAAACTTCGCCCGGAAAACTCTGTGGTTTTGCGCGCGTCGCGTCGCTCTTCGTAACGCACCCAACCACCGAACGGAACGTCGTCGCTAATCCAGAGGTGTCCGTACGACCTCGTTTCGATACTCAGGGTCACGGTCTCGCCGCGCTGCACGCTTGTGCTCGAGTCGGAAAAGCTTAACGAATGGCAGGCAAGTGATCGGTTGCTTACATCGATCGTCGAGTCGGCGGCGGCGGGCATTGCCGCGACGCGCGCTTCGATGTCACGCAGTGTCGTGAGGACTTCGACATCGTTCAGAGCGCTCTCCCGCCAGCCGGAATCCCAGACCTCCAACTTGACGAAGCGATGATCGGAGAACACGGGACCGGGCCCATCGGCCTCGTAGAGCGCCCTATAGCGCAGCTCGGCGCCGCCGAGGATAAGTTCGATGTTCCACAGGCCGGAACTGCTCCGATCGCCGACATCGACGCGGAGCGTCTCGTCGCTGCGCTGCCCCTCGCTGATCATCTCCATGCGATAGACAAGAGAAAGGCCCGGCTCCAGCAGGGGTTCACCCCCTGCCGGCCGGGCCGAAATCGCAATCACGAATACCAATGAGCAGAAGCTCGCCAATGAGAGAAGGCGCATGCTAATGGGCGATCTTCTTCCAGTACTCGTCGTAATTGAAGCCTGGGCTGTTCTCCGCATCATGGCATTTCACGCAGGATGCCTTCGCATCCACCATGACGTTTTCGCCGGCATTCCCGCGATAGTGAGAAGTTCCGTAGCCGTGACAGGCCTCGCACTGAACATGCTTGAGCATGTCCGAGGTTCGGTTGTTGATGCCGTAGCCCCCCGAGATCTCCCAGCCGGTCACATGGCAACCGATGCACTCGGGATTCGCCTCCTGGTACTCGTCCTCGAGAGAGACCATCGCATCGGCGTGCGACGTCTTTTCGAAGGCTTCATACTCCTGCATGTGACAACGCGCGCAGATATTCGAACCAATGTAGGTGTCGGGGACCGCCGTCGTGCTGTACTCCTCGGCGATCTGCTTGACCAGCTTGGCCCGCTTCTTCCGCTCGTCCGCCTCTTCGTTGTAGACATCGAGAAGCGCCCGAATGATGGGATCTTCAGGGTAGACCTTATCAAGCTCATGGATCTTGATCGGGGAGACCTCCACCGAACCGTCATCCTTGAGCTTGAGCTCGATCTCGCCAAAGTCCTTACCCCGCGAAGCGGCGGTATAGATGGGAACGCCGGATTCGGTTTCGGTCGGCACCCTCTGACTGATCGACGCATTGCCGAACAGGATCAGATCGACATCTTGAATGTCGTTCAAGCGCTCCGTTACCTGCTGCCGACGGCCTCCGTAAAGCAGGACGATGGCATCGCAGCCCTGACTCTTCAGAGACGATACCCCATCGAGCAGTGCCGGCATCGGATCGGTGAAGGCGAGGCCTTCCGGCATGTCGCGAGTGCTGTGCTGGAGACCGGGATCGGTGACGACGAGGATTCCGAACTTCTTTCCATCGAACTCATACACTTTGCTTCCGGGAAAGATCGCCTTGCCGTCCTCTCCAGCCAAGTTGGAGCAATAGAACGGAAGATTGTGATCCAAACCGAACTGCTGCAATCGTTCGAGGCCGAAGTAGAGATCCATGCTCTGCACGGCGCAGACGTCCGGACTCAGTTCACTCAGCATCTCCATCATGAAGATGGTCTGACGCTGTATTTCTCTATCTTTGCTAGCCGAGATATTGTCGCCGCCGGAAAGAATCAACACATGATCGTTCTCGGTGCGAAGTTTTTCGATAAGGGCCGCCCTCCGGGCGAGCCCGCCTTTTTGCTTGGATTTTCAGCCACACTCTTCGATCTCGCCTTGGTTCCGTGTCTCGTAACCGAGAACCACGGAAACTTCGGCGAGAGCCGCGCTCACTCCCATCAATAGGGTGAGCAGGAGGACAAGCCCCCCAAGGTAGCTTTTCCGTACTCGCAACCGATGCATTTTCAACTCCTTATAAGTACTGTTCGCGCGCTCTAGGACGCGTAGCGCTCCTTGAACGGCTTACCTGCCGAGAAAGCGGGTGCGCGGGAGGCGGGAATGTCGATCGCCTCTCCGGTTCTGGGATTGCGACCCGTTCGCGCTTTGCGGTCGCGCAATTCGAACGTTCCGAAACCCGTGATCTGCACTTTTTCGCCGGCCTCGAGCGCGCTGGCGATGATCCCGTTACGCGGATCCGTTGCGAAGATCGCTTCGATAGCCTGCCTGGCGTCCTTCTTATCCATTCCACATGCATCCGCCAAACGATCGATCAGTTCTGCCTTGTTCATTGACCTCTCCCGGGATTAAAGGGGTGGGGCCCCCCGAATTAGAAGTTACTGAAACCCGCGCTCCGATCACCGGACTCGATCTTGATGTCTTCAGGGTGGGCCTTCAAGAAGATTCGAAAATAATACTGTTCGCGGCCCTGGAAGACAAGACGGGAGAAGGTCGCTTCCCAGCAATGCAAATCCCGTGTCACATTGAGGGTCTGGCTCCCTAGTACGCCATCATCCAGCCTGAGATTGGTCCGATAGTCGATGTGCCAGTTCTCGGTCAACGAAATGCTGCCTCCGAGGGCAACGGAAGGGCTCGGACGACTCGTCGGTGTCTGGTTTAAGCTGAAACTGAGCCCAAGGTTCCAATTCTGAGCACCACTGGAGGCTCCTCTCCCCTCATCGCGCTGTCCTCCGAAGGGATTGAGAGGATCGAAACGGTCTTCATCTTCCGTATCATCGCTCCAGCCATCCTGCAACGAGTCCGCATGCGCCTTGGCGCGCTCGTCGGCAATGATCTCCCCCTCGTGGGAATGGACGACATTCGTGTTTCGTTCATCCTTTACAACAGCGCCATAAGTGATTGCACCAGAAAAGTTTAGCGAACTAGAGAGAGTTGTGTTCAGCTTCTCTCCTCGGTTGGGATCGAAGCTCTGGCTGATCTGGAGCGACAGCCCGGGGATGGGGGAAAGCCGGAGCGAGCTGCTCAGGTTTTGCCAAGGGTGCTCGCTCTTGTCCTTCGTCAGATCGAGCCCCGTGCGCAGGCCCCAAGTGAGAACGCCTGTCTTTCGGGTAACATCCTCCCCTTCTCCGAATTTGAGATCGATGGTGTTATCGACCGAAAGACCGAGAGTCCGGCTCAGGGAGAAACGCTCCCCTCGGCTCTCACTGTAGTTCCAGCTCGCCGAAGGCGCGATAGTGTGACGGACCCCTGAGAGCTTGCCGATCTTGGGGTAGAAAATGCCATAGAGCCGGGTCGAGGCCGAGGTCGATGCACTCCAACGATGGGCGAACTCACCCGGCTCGATGATATCGACGTTCGTTGTCGAGAGCGGTTCTATCACGCCCGGCGTTCCGATCGGCGCCGAATCGAAGGGGCCGTCCCCCAAGCCGAAGGGGACGGAGACCGTGCTGCTGACGGGTGTCGTGCTGCGACTCCAGTTTTCGGAAGCGCTGACACTCGGCCTGATGTTGAGGAAGGCGAGATTGAAACTGAGGCCGAGACTCGTACCCGTCGAAGCGGTTTCGGAGATCGCGTCGTTCGCTTCGTAGCTCTTCGCTGTCCGGCTATAGCGGAGGCTGGGCTTGAGCTTCAGCTTGCCGAGCGCTCCCCGGATGCCGGTCTGATAACCGCCGGGCCAGAGCGGAATACTCGTCGTTGCTACAGTGATCGGGATCTTTTGCTCGAGCAGCAGGTTGTTCGTCTCGGGGTCGTCGTCCTCCTGATTGAGGATCTGCGTTCTCGAATAGCTCGTCGTCAGCGAGACGTCGTCCCACTTATGCGAAAAACTGAGGTTCGAGCTCAGTCGCTGATCGATGGTCTCCTCGACCGTGTAGTTATCGACGTCGCGCAAGCTCTCGCTGCTCACGAAGTCGACGTTGGCCGAGAGGCGCGTTTTGTCGCCGAAGTTTTGAGAGTGCGTCCCCCGAAGTCCCCATGAGAACTTCTCGCTCGAAAGCGACTTGCTCACATCGTAGTTCAAGTTGCTGCGCACGGAGCCGCCCATAAAGTAGCGCTTGTAGAATCGGTAGCGCATCGAACCAAACAGCGATTGGTCTTCGATGAAATCCATCTCCGTCGTCAGATCCGCGTAGTCGCTGAGCGCGAAGAAGTAGCCGATGTCGCGGACGAATCGGCGCGGCTTGTTGTCGTTCAGCGAGATCCCGAACTCGAAGTCCGGCTGAAGGAAGCCCGAACGCCGACCGCGCTCGAGATTCGAGAAGATGTAGGGCAGATAGAACAGCGGGATGTCGCCCAAATAGAAGCGCACCGGCGCGCCGACTATCTTGTCGCCCGTCTTCATGGTCATGCGATCCGTCTCGAAGTGGAAGTGCGGCGGATCG
>PJEL010003792.1_pt1 | contig 12706 bp, 12 predicted proteins | sample 1853271 | NCBI WGS metagenome assembly PJEL01 (sample SAMN08108733, study PRJNA415343) | Invertebrate metagenome, whole genome shotgun sequencing project. | host: Globobulimina | place: Sweden: Gullmar Fjord | collected 2015-08 | reverse complement strand
GCATCCATCGGAACAGAGAACTACACATACGCGACCATCGCAAACTTCCTAACACACGCGACTGGGCAGACGTGGGAGATAGACCGAACACGTGATCTCTTCGGCGCTCACCAGACGCGTCGCTACACATGGACCGAAATCGTCGCCACTTCGGAGGTTTTCGGCGTCAGCATCCTGGACATTGTCGCTCCGGATGAAGACACGGAACCAGCGGCTCTTCGCGTGCTCTCCACAGCGTTCGCCCTTGACCCGAGCTTCATGACTGCGACGACGAGGCATCAACGACTCAAAGGCGTCCGACTTCAGAAACTCGTCAGCGAAGCCTATGAGTTCCACCCAGATGCGAGGGATCTCCGAACTGAACTCCTAGACGCCTTCTGGAATGCACACCCAAGCCGATCGGGATGGACTGACGAGGTGATCGGCTTGCTTAGGGGCTTGGATAACAAGCACCAACTTCTCGTCGAACGTCTCCGCGCTGATCCGAACGTACCCAACCCGGCGCTTTCTCCCACCCTCCAACGTCTAGCAACAGCGGAAACCCACGTGAATTCAGATCTGAGGAACGCTGAAATCGCGAACGAGATTCCCGACGACGCAGACCCATACGATGTCTGGGACCGGGTCTGGGCAGAGGCCGAGCAACACGAAAATGAAAGAATGCGCTGATGGCCACCTATCGAACACGCGATGGCAAGACGCAGGTACGGATCGTCACACCCGATGGCAGACAGGTAGCGAAGACGTTCCCGAACAAGACCCGAGCGAAGGTTTGGGCTAGGGCGAATGAGGTCGATGTCGCCAGAGGGACGTGGGTGGATCCAAGGGCCGGAGACACGACGTTTGCCGCGTACGCCGCTGGGTGGCTAGGCGAGCGCAAGAGCCGACTCGCTCGTTCAACGTGGCAACGCGATGCCTCGTACTTGCGTAGCTTGATCCTCCCCTACTTCGGAACCTACCCAGTGAGGGCGATTCTGCCATCCGACCTGAGCGGCTGGCTCGGTGGACTCGAGGTAAAGGACTCGACGAAGGCGAAGGCACTCCAGATCGTGCGGTCAGTCCTCGAACGAGCACGACTCGACAATGCGATCGCATCGAACCCGGCAGATGACGTGCCGAACAAGCCGAATCCAAGACGGACTCGCCGCCCAGGACGCGCCCTAAGCGACACAGAACTCACAAGCGTCATCAGTGCGGCATACGACGTGAATGAGACGTCAGCGTTGATCGTGGTGGCTATGGGACGGCTCGGGCTACGGGTCGGCGAGGCCTTGGCACTACGGAGAGGCGACTTCGATCTGTCGGCTGGGCTGGTCACTATTGAACGTTCTCGCGACCGTGACGGCACCGCTCGCCCGTTGAAGGGCCGCTACGAAGGCGACCGGCGCGTGATCCCTCTCCCCCAGTCGGTACGAGACGCCTACGGCCGCCACGTCGAACTGCAAGATTCGACGCCGATAAGTGGCGACCTCTTCGTCACGTCAAGATCAACGCCATTGATCTACAACAATTGGCGCAAGCGTCAGTGGACGCGAGTCGTAGATAAGACGGATGTTGGGCATCTCGTGCCGCACGATCTGAGACACACTTGCATCACTCGTCTGTTCATTGTGGACCGGTGGACACCGGCTGAGGTACAGGCGTTCGTGGGGCACACAGATGCTCGTGTGACGCTCGAGATCTACTCCCATGTGAACCCGGCGACCCTGCCGGTTCCGTCCGATCTTGAAATCGGAATAGGACAAGAATAGGACAAGGACACCGCTTGAACCACACAATGCAGACCCCGAATAGACAGAAACCCCTGCAGCCGCAAGGGTTTCCGTCTAGTGGGCGATACTGGATTTGAACCAGTGACCCCTGCCGTGTCGAGGCAGTGCTCTGCCGCTGAGCTAATCGCCCGGGTCAATGCATGTTAATGCCGAGGCGACGCCGGGAATCGAACCCGGGTTGAGGGTTTTGCAGACCCTTGCCTAGCCACTCGGCCACGTCGCCTAAACGTGAGGGCGGTCAAAGCGACCGCCCTCACTCGAGCGGACGACCGGGATCGAACCGGCGACCTCAACCTTGGCAAGGTTGCGCTCTGCCAGCTGAGCTACGTCCGCATAGGGCGGGATGGTAACACGGGGTCGGCCTTTTCAGTCACCCCTCACGCCCGTCGAACCGAACCCACCAGAGCCTCTTGTCGTGTGCTCAAGCGACTCAACAGCGGCATAATCAGGCCGCTCTATCGCCAGGATCACGAGCTGCGCAATCCGGTCTCCGACAGCAATTTCGAAGTCTTCTGGGCCATGATTGATGAGCGCGACCCTGAACTCACCTCGATACCCGGAATCGACCAGACCCGGGGCATTCAGTACGGTCACCCCTGACCGAGCCGCAAGACCACTGCGCGGAAGCACGAATCCCGCGTGACCTGAGGGAATCGCCATCGAGATACCTGTCCCCACAACCGTCCACTCCCCCGATGGGATCGTGGCTGCCTCGCTTGCTGTGAGATCTGCTCCTGCGTCGCCGGCGTGGGCAAACGCCGGCAGCGAGTGCGTCGGATCTTGACGAACAACGGGTATCTTCATGATGCGGTTCTCCTCCGGAAGCGAATTCAATGGCCGATCAGGACGGAAACAAAGGGTCAGGAAACGACGGTAGCTGGTTCCTTGAAGCTGTAGGAGCGGTTGCTCCTGCCCCCACGCCAAGCGAGTCGGTCGCGTCTCTTGAGGCGGACAACACGGTTCCCGGAATCGGCGTTGTTGACGAATCCGTGAAGAACTCGGAGGCCTACTCCGCCTTCGATGGGGACACCAGTACATCCACGTCCACATTCGAGTCTCCAAGGGATCCCGTCTCGCTCAGCGATGATCCCACCGGTGAGATGAAGGCAATCGTCGCGCCGACCGTGATGACCTATGACGATGCCGACGACCTCAACCCGATCCTCAAGACCCGCCGTCCGTTCCGCTGGCCTGCTCTCGCCTTTGGAATCTTCATCCTCGTCGTTGTGGCGTTGGCGGCCCTGTGGCTTCCGGCCGCGCTCAAACAGGACGCCGTTGTAGTAAAGCAGTCGTACGCAGACGCATCCCTCGACCTCCGAAGAGAGCTCCCCGTCGGCCAATCAGCACTCGACACGATTACCAACCCAGACTCGGCCCCTGATGAGATTCTTGCCACGATCCCGATGATCTCGCAGCTTGACAGCGCTGCACACGCCCTCTCGGTTGTCGCTGCCGAGCCACTCCCGACACAGCTCCCATTCTTCCCTGTCGCAGAGATCACCGCTCTTGAACCCCTACAGGACGCCGCTCAGATCAACGCCGCTCATGGCTCAGACATCGCCAGGAACCTCGGATACGCGTATGTCTATCGCACGACGATCCCCCTGCTGCTCACGACCGGCGACTTGCCAACATCTGCAGATGTTCAGACGATCAACGCCCTCAGCGTGATGCTCGCCTCGTCTCTCGTCGACGACTCGACAGCGCTCAGTGATCTGCCCGTGACCGAGGTCACGGCAGATCTCAACGACCTCGCTCACGCAAGTGTTGAGCGATTCGCTACGTGGCAGGACGAATACCTCACGACTCTCAGCGAGGGTGACGAAGAGGCTGCCGCCGAACTGATTGCGGAACTGGATGCTCTCCGGTCAGGACTCGCAACAGAACTGGACGCTGCGATGGCATCGATGCGCGTAGAAATCGATGTCCAGATCGTCGAACTCGCAACGGACCTCGACGAATACCTCGCCGAGCTCACTCGTTAGACGGTTCCTCGCTGTCCAAGGCAGCGGCTTCCTTCTCAAAGTCGCTCGCCTTCTGGAACTCTTTGTAGACAGAAGCAAATCTGAGATACCCAACCTCGTCGATGTCCCTCAATCCATCAAGCACCAATCTCCCGATCTCATCAGCGTGAATCGATCCTTGCGACGTGTACGCGGCACGTTCCACCGTCCCGACGAGATCATCGATGGCATCTTGGGGCACTGGTCGGTCCGCCATGGTTATCTCAACGCCCATACGCACCTTGGATGCATCGAATGCTTGGCGCCGTCCATCTCGCTTCACGACGACGACCGTGGTTGGACGTTCGAAGGTTGTGAACCGATGTCCACAACGAGGGCACGAACGCCTCCGTCGAGTTGCACGGCCTTCGTCAGCGGAACGCGAGTCAACGACTCTGGTGTCGTCCGTCGTACAGAGGGGGCAGCGCATTGCGCCAGCGTAGTTGACCAGCGGTATCAGCGTTCAGGAGGAAACGACTGGGATCTCGATGACCTGACCGGCCTGGAGAGCTCCCCCATCGATCTGGTTCAGCTTCTCGATCACACCGATGATCCGCCGAGTATCAGCGTTCTCAGGTCCGAAGTCCTGAGCGATCTGCCAGAGCGTGTCGCCTGGCTTGACCCGGTAGTCCCTCGTGTCAGTGACCTGGCCAGTTGCCTGAACAGCAGAGGAGAGGAAGATCAATACCACAATGACCGTGATGGAGATGATGGAGAGCGCCCGGATTCGAGCGCTGGTTATCAGTGTCATGAGATGTTCTCTCCCTTTTCCTCTACTACCCAGTTGTCGGGCCTCAGCCTGCCCGGGCATCCCCGGGAGCTTCTGCTCGTGTGACCGACGGTATCGGCCGGGTGTGACACGATCCGATGCCTTTAGGCGCTGCACCGGTCGATGGGACTTCTTGGGGAGATGGCCCTCACACCCGACCGAACACCTGTTCGGTCATGACGTAAAGGTATCGAACATGTGTTCGTATGTCAAGTCTTTCGCCCATGCACCGCATGCAAACCATGTTCCCAATCGTGACCATCAGCCACATCGAACATATGTTTGGTCGCGAAGCGCATATGCGCTAGCCTGCTGCTTGCGAACAGGAGGAAGCGTGCCAGACAGAACCAGCCTTACGAACCGCCAGCGGGAGATCCTCGATCTCATCACGACAACTGTCTCCGATCGGGGATATCCGCCAACCGTCAGGGAGATAGGCGATGTCGTGGGGCTCAGTTCCCCATCGTCAGTTCACTCGCATCTTTCTACGCTCGCATCTGAGGGATTTATACGCCGCGATCCGACGAAGCCTCGAGCCATCGAGGTCGTTCACGATGACGGCGCAATCCCCATCAGTCGGGCTGCCGTCCGCGACGTGCCCCTCGTCGGCAGCATCGCAGCCGGTTCTCCGATCCTCGCAGAAGAGGACATCGAAGAGGTCTACCCACTCCCGACTGAACTCGTCGGTCAGGAGCCTGTCTTCATGCTCAAGATCCGCGGCGACTCGATGATCGATCTCGGCATCTTTGACCGGGACTACGTCGTCGTCCAGAAACAGCAAACCGCGAGCAACGGCCAGATCGTTGCGGCACTTGTCGAGGGTGAGGAAGCCACCGTCAAGACGTTCAAACGAACTGGCAACGGTATAACGCTGCTTCCTGCGAATCCGGACTACGAGCCGATGGTGTTCACCGACGGTGTCGAAATCCTTGGCGTCGTTGTTGCGGTCCTACGTCGAATCGACTGATCAGTCAACCGATCCTGAGAACGAGTATTCGGCGGACCCCTCCATCCAGGCGCCCTCCTCGTTGAACCAGACGCTGATCGTGCCGCCTGGTAGCGATACGGTGACAGGTGTTGGAACATTGCGAATCGTGTGCGCTATGTACGCCGCGGCAGTTGCCCCCGTGCCGGAGGCCTGCGTCTCACCCACTCCCCGCTCCCAGACCCTCGTGCGGATGCCTCCACCGTCTGGTACCTCCACGAACTCAACGTTCGTACGGTTCGGAAAGATGGCGTCGCCTTCGATGAAGGGCCCCACTTCTTCGACGTTCACCTCATCGACGCTGTCGACGAACAGCACGGCGTGCGGATTTCCGATGGCGAACGGATGGACCTCATAGTCACCAATCGCGAGCGTGCCCGTGCGGAACGGCGCAGGCTCGCCAACGAAGGCCACGACGGAGTCCAGCTTGACGGCGACAGCGTGATCGCCAACAGCCGACTCGATGACGAACTCGTGTCCGTCAACCCATTCGCGGTCGAAGGCGTATCGGGCGATGCAACGCAGGCCGTTGCCGCACATTTCCACCTCTCCCCCGTCGGCATTCCAGTAGCGCATGGAAACGCGGTCCGACGAGAGGGCCGTGGCAACCAGAACACCGTCTGCTCCAATTCCAGTTCGGCGATCACACCAGCGCACCACGTCGTCAGCGGGCGGTGCATACGGCCCTTCGACGATGATGAAATCGTTTCCTGCCCCTTGCATCTTCACGAAGTCCATCCGGCTACCTCCCCGATGTGATCCACTGCATCATCGATTCTGCCACGTTCGCCATCCTGCCACGGAATCCACTCGATGCGGGGATCTCGCCGAAAGTACGTGCGCTGTCTCTTCGCAAGGGCGTTCGTGGCCAGAAGTGCCTCGGAGCGTGCGCCACTGAGATCGTTGACTCCACGTGCGACGCCGAGAAGTTCCTTGTACCCAACGGCCTGGGCCGCTGTTCTGCCAAGGACTGGCGCGAGGGATTGAACTTCCTCAAGAAGCCCGCCGTCGAGCATGGCATCGAACCTCCGCTCGACCAGATCGTGCAAGCCATCCCCTGCATCGACGCCGAACGAGACGTGGTCGACTGTTGCTTGATAGTCGCGCAACGCCATCGACTCGGATGACGCCGCACGCTCCGTTGGGGTCCTGAAGGTGATGCGCCACACCTCGATGGCCCTGATAAGCCTGCGCGGGTTGCGCATGTCCACGACGTTCGGTGCGTCATGATCGACGGCAAGAAGGGCCTGCTGCAGGTCGCCGAGAGACATCTCCTCAAGTTCGGCGCGGATCTCCGGATCTGTTGGCGCGAACGTCATTGGATCAACGAGCGACCGAAAGTGGAGGCCGGAGCCACCAGCGATGACAATCCGCTCATTGGTGTGCTCCGCAGCTTCCAGGACTTCTCGACCGAGGAACTGGAACTCCCTCACGGAGTACTCGTCGCTTGGGTCTGCGACATCGATCATGTGGTGAGTGACGCGCCGTCGCACTTCCGGAGGTGGCTTCGCTGTGCCAATGTCCATCCCTCGATAGACCTGCATCGAATCCACTGACAGGATCGAAGCACCGAACCGGTCTGCAACCGCCTCTGCCAACGTGGACTTTCCAGACGCTGTTGGTCCCAGGATTGCTACGACGTTCAGGAGACGAGCCTTCCCTCGAGATAGTGAGGCGCCGCTCTCGTTATCTCAGCCACGATCATCTGGCCGGGCTGCCACTCCCCGGCGACATGAACCAGACGATTGCCTCGCGTTCGAGTGGTCGCGACCGTGGCATCCCGCTTTGAGGGCCCTTCGACGAGTACCTCAAAGACTCTGCCAACCTGCTTGCCGTTGTTCTCGAAGGTGATGCGATTCTGGAGCTCCACAAGCCGCTCGAATCGTTCTTGCACGACGTCGCTGTCGACCTGGCCATCCATTTCTGCCGCTGGTGTACCCGGTCTCGGTGAGAACTGGAACATGTATGCATTGTCGAATCGAGCCCGCTCCATCACCGAGAGTGTTGCCTCAAAGTCGCTCTCTGTCTCGCCAGGGAATCCAACGATCACGTCGGTAGACGCTGTGAGGCCGGGAACGATCGAGCGCATCATCTCAAGCTTGCCGAGAAATCGTTCTGCTGTGTAACCCCTGTGCATGGCGGCGAGGATTCGATCGGACCCTGACTGCAGCGGGAAGTGAACCTGCTCACACACGGCATCGGTCTCCGCCATTGCGAGCGCAACGTCCTCACCGAAGTCCTTCGGATGCGGACTCGTATACCGGATACGTTCGATGCCCTCGACGCTCCCCACTCGGCGCAAGAGATCGGCGAATAGCGGCTTACGTCCATTGAGATCTAGATCGCGACCATACGAGTTCACGTTCTGGCCGAGGAGAGTTATCTCCTTGACGCCGCGGTCGGCGAGCACCTCGATCTCGCTGATGACGTCGGCCGGCCGGCGGGAGACTTCAGGGCCACGCACAATCGGAACGATGCAGAACGTGCAGGTGTTGTTACATCCGACCGTGATTGTCACCCATGCGGAGTGATCCGACTCGCGCACGATTGGCAGCCCACTCGGAATGTCAGTCGCTGGCGCTGGCCCGTCGAGAATCTCTGTGACGGGGCCCAAGTCATCCGCGTGATCCAGAAGATCAACCACCCGATGAATGTTGTGCGTGCCAAATACCACATCGACCCAACCAGCACGCTGCTGGATGATGTCGCGCTCCTTTTGCGCAGAGCATCCCCCGACGGCGATCTTCAGGTTCGGATTCTTGATCTTTTCCCTTCGCAGTGAGCCGAGGTAGCCGTAGAGCTTCGTATCGGCGTTCTCGCGGATGGTGCATGTATTGAGAACGATCAGATCCGCACCATCTGCAGATTTGGAGGGGACCATGCCATCGGACTCAAGGAGTCCAGCAATCCTCTCTGAGTCGTGCTCATTCATCACACAACCGAAGGTTCGAATGAAGAACCGCTGGCCCTCGCGTGAGCGCGGCCGGTTCTCCTTGACTCTCGGCATCCCGAGCAGGGTTGTCTCCGTCATGGTGCCTCGCGGATCAGCGGGCGTAGTCCTTCGCCCGGTATTCACGGATAACCGTGACTTCGATCTGACCCGGATACTGTAGATCGTCTTCGAGTTTCTTCGCTATGGACCGTGCAAGGGACTTCGACGCAATGTCGTCGAGCGTTCCAGGATCAACGATGACCCTCACCTCTCTGCCGGCCTGCAGAGCAAACGCCCGCTCAACACCATCGAAGTCCATGGCGATGCTCTCAAGTTTCTCGAGCCTGCGAACGTACGAGTCAAGCGCCTCACGCCTCGCGCCGGGGCGAGCCGCAGACACTGCGTCGGCAGCCTGGACGAGAACGGCGGTGAGTGTCCGGGGTTCAACTTCGTTGTGATGCGACTCAATCGCATGCACGACAGCCGCGTCCTCTCCGAAGCGGCGAGCGATCTCTGCACCTATCAGGGCATGGCTTCCGCCTACCTCGTGGCTCACAGCCTTCCCTATGTCGTGGAGGAATGCGGCACGCTTCACTTCGATCTCGTCGATTCCGAGTTCGGCCGCAAGCATCCCCGCGATGTGAGCGGATTCGACGAGATGGTTGAGGACGTTCTGGCCGTAACTCGTGCGGTATTTGAGACGGCCGAGCAGCGTTACAAGCTCAGGATGGATGCGAGTCAACCCGACCTCAAGCATTGCCCATTCGCCCGAGTCCTTGATCGACTGCTCGACTTCATCCTTCGCCTTCTCGTATGCCTCTTCGATTGACGTCGGATGGATCCGCCCATCCTCAACAAGCCTCGTGAGCGCGAGACGGGCAACTTCCCTCCGCACGGGATCGAACGTCGACACAGACACAGCTTCTGGCGTGTCGTCGACGATGAGGTCAACACCCGCCACAGCCTCGAATGTGCGAATGTTGCGACCGTCACGGCCGATAATGCGGCCTTTCATGTCGTCCGATGGCAGCGGCACAGCGGACGTAGTCGTCTCAGAGACAACCTCGGATGCAAGACGTTGGATGACTCCGGCAAGGATTCGACGTGACCGACGGGATGCCTCTTCCCGTGCCCGTGTCTCGATGTCACGAACGAGGACCATGGCGTCACGCCTGGCTTCATCCTCGACTTTCTGCAGAAGCTCTTCCTTGGCTGCACGTGAATCGAAACCCGCGAGCGCTTCGAGCTCCAGGCGGGCCTCTTTCTGAGATCTCGCAGCTTCGACGGAGGCATCCTTCGCTGCGCGCTCCGTGTCGATGAGCAGTTCTTCACGTTGAGCGAGGTTCGCCGCGTGTTGCTCGAGTGTTGCTGTCCTCTGCTCGATCGTCGCATTCTTGGCGTCAACTTCAAGACGTCGGTGTTCTAGCGTCGCGTCTTCGCGGTCCCTGTAGGTGTCTGCGTACGTCCGAGCGTCCTCTTCGGCTCGCGCGAGGATGCGTTGTGCATCGATCCGCGCTCCCGCAATGATCTCCTCGGGTGCGGGTTGCTTCGCTAGCCGTCTGCCGAGAAGTAGTCCTCCAAGGAATACCCCCGTAACGACCAGCCCAGGTATGAGCAGACTGAGCATCTGTTCCATGGCGGTCCTCGTTCCTCTGTCCCTGCAACGCAGCATGCCGAGCCATAGCAGGCTCGGCACACACACGACATATCCAGGATGTTGGCGCAGAACGCCCTATCTCACCGTGTATCTCGTGTCTTCTCGTCCACGCTCAGGGTCTCAGGTTTCAGTAGTTTCGTGTGCCTAATGCGGCAATCCTACCGCATGCCACCGCGCTCGGGAACGCGAAAAACGGGAAACCTCAGACTTCCTCCTCTGGCATGCCAGCTTCTGCACCATCGAAGGCCTCTTCACTCTCTTCTTCGTCCTCCTCATCGCTGAGAACGCCGACAGCTCGAAGCACCTGATCCTGAAGCTGCATTGCAAGCTCCGGATTGTCCCGAAGGTAGCCTTTCGCCTTTTCGCGGCCCTGACCGAGCTGGTCGCCGTCATAGGTGTACCACGCCCCTGCCTTCCGCACGATGTTGTGCTCCACCGCAACATCGATGAGGCTGCCCTCACGCGAGATGCCTTCGCCAAACATGATGTCGAACTCAGCAAGCCTGAAGGGAGGCGCCACCTTGTTCTTGACGACCTTGACGCGCACCTTGTTCCCGATGTTCTCGGTGCCGACCTTGATCGCCTCGATGCGTCGAATGTCCATTCTGACGCTTGAGTAGAACTTCAGTGCACGTCCACCAGGAGTGGTCTCCGGAGAACCGAACATGACACCGATCTTTTCACGAATCTGATTGATGAAGATCGCTGTTGTGTTGGAGCGGTTAATGGATCCCGCAAGCTTTCTCAATGCCTGGGACATGAGACGGGCCTGGAGACCGACGTGCGTATCTCCCATGTCGCCTTCGAGCTCTGCGCGTGGCACGAGCGCTGCTACCGAGTCGATGACGACCACGTCAAGGGCACCGGAGCGGATGAGCATGTCAACGATCTCAAGCGCCTGTTCACCGGTATCTGGCTGAGAGATGAGCAACTCGTCAATATCGACACCGATAGCATGGGCATAGATGGGATCGAGCGCGTGCTCTGCGTCGATGAACGCTGCGGTGCCACCATTGCGCTGAGCCTCGGCAACGATGTGCAGGGCGAGGGACGTCTTTCCTGATGACTCCGGCCCGAAGATCTCAACGACCCGGCCGCGTGGAACTCCGCCTATTCCCAGGGCGAGATCGAGCGACAGGGCACCGGTTGGGATGGAGTCGATCTTGCGGATTTCGTCGGTACCGAGACGCATGATTGCGCCCTTCCCGAACTGCCGCTCGATCTGAGACATCGCTATCTCGAGGTTCTTGTCACGTTCGCTCTGCTTGTCAGCCATCTACGTTCCCTTTCGTCGATTACCGTCACGGTACCGAGTGCCTATGACAGGTTACGTCGTGAATCACACGGTTGGTATTCGGTGGTGCGTTCGCAAGCATACTCGAACACGTGTTCGATACCGTGGATTTGAGCCCACGAACCGTTCCGTGGGCAGCAGACCGGACTGCGTCCGGTCCAAGGAATGCCTGAGGCGTTCCCAACCCTTTGGGTTGAGATCAGAGGTGGAGGACGGCCTCGAATTCGCCACCGTGCTCGACGCCTGTGTCTTCGTATCCAAGAGACTTGTAGAAGCGTTCAGGCCCACCGTCTTCGGGAACGTAGCTCAGATAGATTCGGTCTCCTGCAGGCCGCAAACGGACATATTGGTGGACAAGCGTCATCGCCTGACGACCGTATCCGAGACCTTGGTACCGCTGGTCGATCATGAATCGCCACAAGTAGTAGCGGGGCTTGTCGGCGTCGTCGGACAGCATCACGAAGCCGACCAGATCATCGTCGGCGTATACCGCCCTTGCCCACACCTTCGTTGTTGCGAACGCCTGGGGGAGGGAATGCACGTTCGGAGCAACGAACTGTGACTGATCGGGTGAAACCGACAAATCGATAACGGCTCGGACGTTGTCGTCGTTGACTTCACGGAGGGTCACAGTGGCGTTGGAAGCGGGCACGGCACCGAACGGTAGCCGTCGCGGTTCGCTCCTGTGGGCGGGAACGCCGGCGGCGTTCCTTGGGAGTGGCGGCACGCCCGGGGCGCACCTCAACTCCACGTGATCTGAACGAACGCGACAACCCTGGGTTGAGAGATCAGAGGGGGAGGGTGTCGATGCGTTCGTAGTGGATGGCGGTGCTGCGATTGTCGCGCTTTCTGCGGGTACGGAAGAGGGTTACGTCCCGTACAGCAATGCGGACGCGAAAGTCGTCCCACGACGCAAAGGTGTGGCTCACATCGACAGCCGGGCGAGCTCGCGACAGTGTGAGGTGGGGCACGTAGGGGCGTTCGTCTGGTTCGAAGCCCGCGGCAACGGCTGCGTCATTGCACCACATCGCGAGTCGCCTCAAGGAACCCTCGGGATCGCCAATCGCCGCATACAACACACCTGCCTTCGATGGTCTTGGAAACGCGTCCAGTCCTGAACACCACACCGATCCGGTCTCAACATCAACGGATTCTTCGAGCGTGTGCATGATCCGTTCTGCCTGGAGGTCGCTGCACTCGCCGAGAAACCGAAGCGTGATGTGCCAGTTCTCCGGCGGAGTCTTGCGACCGGGCAGCCGTTTTCGCGGATTGGCTGCAGTGAGTGCGGCTGCGG
>PJEL010003791.1_pt1 | contig 12711 bp, 8 predicted proteins | sample 1853271 | NCBI WGS metagenome assembly PJEL01 (sample SAMN08108733, study PRJNA415343) | Invertebrate metagenome, whole genome shotgun sequencing project. | host: Globobulimina | place: Sweden: Gullmar Fjord | collected 2015-08 | reverse complement strand
GCAACCGAGGCAATCACCGGGCGCAATTGAGCCAGAAGTGCTGTTCTGTTCTCCTGCAGTGAGGTGCCGGAAGGTTTTGCGATAAAATCAAAAGCCCCCCGCTCCAGCGCCTTCATGGTAACAGCGGCGCCTTCACTGGTGTGGGCGCTGACCATAATAACCGCCACGTCTTTTTTCAGACGCTGCAACTCACGGAGTGTTGCCAGCCCATCCATAACCGGCATTTCAAAATCCAGAGTAAGAAGGTCCGGCTTTAACTTATCAATTTTATTTAAGGCAATTTTTCCGTTATTTGCGGTGCCGACCACCTCAACTTCTGGAATCATGGCCAGAACATCACTGATAACTTTCCGGTAAAGGACCGTATCATCCACCACCAGAACCCTTACTTTTTTTTCATTCATAATTTTTATTACTTTTGACTTTTCATATCTTCTATAAGAGATATAAGCTTATCTCTGACGATTGGTTTTGTTAAAAATTTATCCATGCCGACATCATAACATTGCTGTTCATCTTCCTTCCGGGCATGGGCGGTAAGGCCAACAATGGGAATACCCTTTTCTCTGCCTGCCAGAGCTTGATACTTTTCTTTTTCATCGCTGCTTTCGAGTTTTCTAATCTCCCTGGTAGCCGTGTGGCCGTCCATATTGGGCATCTGTACATCCATTAAAATCAAATCATAAAGATTGCCCTGCAGTTTTTCCAGGGCTTGGATCCCATCACCAGCCAGATCAACCTTACACCCGGCTTTTTTCAACAACAAGGCAGCAAGGCGCTGGTTCACCATATTATCTTCTACGACCAGCACCCGGAAAACAACGGATTCACCGGAAATCTCCTCAGGCGCTTCTTTTACAGACACAGCGACTTTTTCTGCATAAACTCCGGTTTGATCGACACTTTTTTCCTCTTGAGCTCTCTCTACTTCTGTAAGATCAAGGACAAAACTAAAGGTACTTCCCTTGCCAACTTCACTTTCAATCTCGACACTACCACCCATAAGCCCAACTAGCTGATTGGTAATAGAAAGCCCTAAGCCCGTGCCGCCAAATTGTCTGGTGGTTGATCCGTCTGCCTGGGTAAATTTCTCAAAAATAGCCTTCTGCCTTTCCGGAGGTATACCTATTCCAGTATCACTCACCCCAAATTTGATGCTCAATTTCTCTCCAGCCCGCTTAATTAAATCCACAGAAATTGTCACTTCACCATCTTGAGTGAACTTCAAGGCATTGCCAACCAGATTTACCATAATCTGGCGGAGCCTGTTCTCATCTGCAATAATAGAATGAGGCAAAGAAGTGTCCAGTATGTAATTCAGCTTATTTCCTTTCTCCAGAGCCTGTGAGCGGAACATTGCCTCAACACTTTTCCCAAGGCCATTAAGACAGAAAGGCTCTTCATCGATGTCTAATTTCCCCGCCTCAATTTTAGCAAGATCTAAAATATCATTAATAAGCACCAGTAAGCTCGCCGCAGCTTTGCGGATTGTTTCAGTAAATTCTTGTTGTTCATCTGTGAGTTTGGTTTCAATCAACAGCCCGCCAAAACCGATAATGGCATTCATCGGGGTACGAAGCTCGTGACTCATGTTGGCAAGGAATTCACTTTTTAAACGGCTGGCATCTTCAAGTCGGGTATTTGTCTGCCGAAGTTCCCTGGTCTGCTGAGCAATCTCACTTTCAAGCTTCTTGGCATATTCCTTTTCTTTTTGCTGAATTAAAAGAAACTGTTTGTGATTGTCATCAAGAAGCTTTGCATGGTTTGAGGTGAGTACATCGATGCGGCGGTTAATCTGCTCATTTTCAATAACCGCTTCCTGGTGGGTACACTGAAGCAAAGCAAAATCTATGGAATTTTGATACAAGGAAGCCAAAAGCTGCCCACCACTAGCGGCTTCATCTTCCTGGCCAGAAACAAAAAAACAGAGAAAGGCCCCCCCAAACTCATCAAGTTTTTTTCCAAAAACCATCTTACCTTCAGCCTGGGTATAAAATCCGAGTTCACTTGAACCGCCAAACTGCTTTTTGCAATTTTCAACGATCTCGTCAGCAAGAGTAAACTGAGTAGAAGAAACCTGTGTTCCATCATCTGCTAAAAGAGTAATGGAGGCATGCGGTAAAATTTCAGACAAAGCAGAGTGAAAATCCCTCAGCTCCTCATCACCCTCCACGAAATCTGCAAATATGTCATCAATCAGATTACTCATTCATTCTCACTGTCTGCTTCATACAGCTCTTTTGCCTTAGCCATCTCTGCCGGGAACGATTTAAGCAACACCTTATAATCGGCCACCCGGCTTTTCATGTGAGAAGTCAGGTATTTTGGCAGGGATTCGCTCCGACCTGTGACAACGCCATATTTCAGTTTACAGGCCATAAACTCGGAAATCTGCAAAATACTGATAACACTTGGGATGGGGTATTCTTTATCTTTCCGATGGTGAAATCTGATGGCCTCAACCACCTCATCCGGCAACTTCCATTCTGCAGCAAGCAAACGGCCAACTTTGGCATGGTTGGTACCGATGATTTCATCTTCAATGGTTGAAATACTAGGCTGACCTGATGCAAAGGCTGAACAAGCCTGTCGCAACTCTTCACCGGCCAACTGATCCTCTACAATCAATCCAATATCATGAATTATCCCGGCCAGAAAAACATTTTCTCCATCTATTCCAAAAATACGACGAGAAATCATCTGGCCTAATATTGCCACTGTGGCAGAATGCACCCAGAGATTTTTTCTGGAAAAGTTGGGATTATCTTCATTATCTTTAAATAATGTGCGCAAAGCCTCAACGGCAACAAGATTCCTCAGCTCCTTCATACCGATAAAAACAACGGCTTTGGCAATGGACTCAACCTCATTTGCCAAACCAAAATAAGGACTATTCACCAAACGAAGAAGGCGTACCACCAGGATTGGGTCAAGCTTGATAACTTCTTCAAAATCGTGCATGGTGGTTGATTCGGAACCAGCCATTTGAGTGACCTGGATGGCCACATGGGGCAACGTTTTCAAGTCATTGAATTTACCAACAAGGGTGCGTGCGGAAGGCATAGGTCTTTATATATTCTTAAATTGTTCAAGGAGTTCTTCAAGTAAGGGAAGATACGATTTCGCTTCCTCTAAATCCCCGGCTCGACCTACTTTCTCCAGATCAGCGGCAACACTTCTGATACCTTCAATACCAAGACTGGCCGAAGCCCCCTTGATGCTGTGAGCCGCATCACCCATAGCTGCAACATCAGCACTTGCCGCACCTTCTTTAATTGCAGCAAGATCACTGGCGGATGAATCATGAAACAAATCAATCAGTTCGGCAAGCAACTCTTCATCGTCGGCAGCCTGCTCCAGAGCAAAATTCCGGTCCCATTCTACTTCAGCCATTCCTGTCTCTCCAATTTAAGCATTTAACAAAACGATACCTCCGGGCCAATGATTCTACAGGGCAAATCAGGAGGTTATAATATATTGGTATGATTCTGTTATATAAAAAAAAGGGCACAAGAATAAAGTTATTTCTGTAAACACTGTGTTATTTCTGAGATGCTGATCACCCCATCCCTGATGAGAATGGCTTTACCCTGGTTCATACCAATCAAAGTTGACCCTTTACCACCCGGCGTTTGACCTCCATCAAGGACATAATCAAGGCCAGAACCAAAAAATCTTGCCACCTCTGCAGCAGTTACTGCCGGAAGGTGTCCTGAAACATTGGCACTTGTTGCGGTAATCGGTTGTCCTATCTCGGCAACAAGTGCTGTAGCAAGAGCATTGGACGAAATTCGTGCGCCAATGGTATTGGTAAGACCACAGACAAAAGGAGAAAGCGAAGAAAGAGCCTTGAAAATGAGGGTGAGTGGCCCGGGCCAGAAGCAATCAATCAATATCTCATATTGAGATGGAACCACAGGAGTAAGGCTGCTAAGCTGGGATTTTTCTGAAACAAGGGTAAGAAGAGGTTTTGCTGATGGTCTTTTTTTTAAGCGGAACAAACGTTCCACTGCGGCAGGATTAAATGGGTCTACAGCCAATCCGTAGTAAGTTTCCGTCGGGAAGGCAACGATGCCTCCCTGACGAATTACTTCTGCTGCTTGAGTTATATCAGCCATTAATTTTTTCAATCAGCTATAACAGTTGGGCTACACAGCGCACAAACAACGAATCAAAACAAATTAAGAACCACGAAACACACCGATAAGCGAAGTATGAGACATCGAGATACTCGAAAAAACTTTTTGTGTGTTTTGCGTATTTCGTGGTCATCCGTAAACTACTTCAGTATGCGTTAATACTCCAAGTTGCGATCTTTCTCCTCAACCTGTTGTACCATCTCTTCTTTAAAATCTGCTAACTTTGCAGCAATATCAGCATCTGACACTGCCAGAATCTGAGCTGCAAAAATAGCAGCATTCTTGGCGCCAGCCTTACCGATTGCCATGCTCGCCACTGGAATCCCGGGAGGCATCTGCACCGTGGCAAGGAGAGCATCCATCCCTTTTAGGGGAGAAGCATCAATGGGTACGCCAATTACCGGCAGGGTGGTATGTGCGGCCAAGACCCCAGCAAGATGGGCGGCCATACCCGCTCCGGCAATAATAACCGACAACCCCCTTTCTCTGGCCGTTGATGCGTACAGAGAAGCCTTGGCAGGAGTACGATGGGCAGAAGCCACCGTCATTTCACATCCAATGCCCATGGATTTCAAAAAGTCGCTGGCTGCTTTCATGATCGGCAAATCAGAATCACTGCCCATGACGATTCCAACACGGCCAGATCCACCTGCCCTGCGGAGCGCCTTTTGTCCAATGTCCCGCCGGAAATAACACTTTTCCCAAGAGATAAGATCAACAGCTTTATAGGCGTTATCAATGGCAGACTGTAAATTTTCCCCGGTGGCAGTTACTCCAAGAACACGCCCACCAACATTGACCAGATCAGATCCCTTGGCTGCAGTTCCGGCATGAAAGACAAATACATCATCTAGCTCTGCCGCCTGATCCAGGCCGCTGATCGCCTTCCCCTTTTCATAGGAAGCAGGATAACCGCCTGAAGCCATAACCACACACACAGTCGGACGTGGGTCAATATCCAGGGTGATATCTGCCAGTCTGTCGTCAATGACGGCATCAAAAATTTCTACCAGATCGCTCTTTAAACGCATAAGAAGAGGTTGTGCTTCCGGATCGCCAAAACGACAGTTAAATTCCAGCACCTGCACATCATCCCCATCAATCATCAACCCGGCATAGAGCATACCTTTGAATGGTCTACCCTCAGCAGCCATGGCTTTGACGGTGGGCAGCATGACCTTGTCCATAACCTGCTGATGGATAGCGTCGGTCACAACCGGAGCCGGCGAATATGCACCCATGCCCCCGGTATTTGGGCCCTTATCCCCTTCGAACACGGCCTTATGATCCTGGGAAGTGGGCAGGGGAAGCACTGTTTTACCGTCAGTAAAGGCAATAAAGGAGGCCTCTTCACCTTTTAGAAACTCCTCAATCACCAGCTCTTTGCCGGCATCACCAAATGCCTTGTCTGCCATGATAAGAGAAACAGCTTCTTTTGCCTCTGCAATGGTTTGTGCAACAATCACTCCTTTTCCGGCTGCAAGCCCATCAGCCTTAACAACAAGCGGCGCTGTGACAGTATCAAGATATGCCATGGCCTGCTCCTGGTCGGAAAAAACCTTAAAAAATCCAGAAGGAATGTCATATTTCTCCATGAGATTTTTGGTAAACACCTTGCTGCCCTCAAGAATCGCCGCCTTACTGTCCGGGCCAAAGATACGTAATCCCTTCTCAAGAAAGCGATCAACAATACCCAGGGTAAGCGTTACTTCCGGGCCCACTACAGTTTGATCAATATTGTTATTTACGGCAAAATCAAGTAAGCCGTCAATATCTGAGGCACTCAGATCTACACATTCAGCAAGTGGGGCAATACCTGCATTACCCGGTGCACAAAATATTTTTTTAACTTTTTTACTCTGTGCCAGTTTCCACACAAGAGCATGTTCTCTTCCACCTGATCCAATTACCAAGATATTCATCACATTTTCTCCCAACCCAGCTCAACTGGAATATTTTATTAACCCGCGATAAACTTTCAGCGATAAACTTTCAAATAAACGCAATTTAATCCTTGACAGAGAGAAATGCCCTCCCTATCATAAGGAAATAGAAAATGAAGCACTATTCACTTAATGCAAAGTTGCTAATACATGCAACCTTAAAACATTATTGATAGTTTTTCTTCAACTGTATTTGACTCAACAAAAGCACAACAACAACAATCACCAATAACATATTGATTTTACGTTATTATCCTATGACCACTTATGCATAAGCATAGTTAATCATTTCAAAAAAGTAACACATAGACCTACTGATGAGAGTTTCAGACAAACACCAAAAAATCACTCAGGCCGCTGTCAAAGTCTTTGCCCGTAAGGGTTTTTTTAACGCCAGAATTTCAGACATTGCCAAAGAGGCAAAAGTGGCTGATGGGACAATCTATCTCTACTTTAACAATAAATACGATATTCTAATTTCTCTTTTTGAAGATGAAATAGGTAAAATTATTGTTAAGGTAAAACGGCTCCTTGAAAAAGAAAGCGATCCTCAAAAAATGATCGAAATTTATGCTACCCATCACCTGAGCCTCCTCCAGGATCAAAAGGATCTTGTCGAAGTGCTGCAGATGGAACTGAGGCAAAGCAATAAATTCATCAAGGAATACCGTAATACCAAATTTATTGAATATATCGATATTATTTCAGATATTATTCATAAAGGCCAAGAAGCGGGTATTTTCCGCGCTGATATCAAACCAGGCATTGTTAAACGGGCTCTTTTCGGTTCCCTTGACGAGATGTCCCGCCTCTGGGCTTTATCCACAACCCCCCATTACACTCTTGAGGAAACCGCTGTGCAAATTAGCGATATTTTCCTTCACGGCATGGTGAAGAAATAATTGAGAATTGATAATTAAAGAATTCATCGGACTAGACACTTCCCGAAAATTTTCAATTCTCAGTTATCCGTCACGCTGTTTTTCCTGGCTCTATATCAAGAACTTCCAGATTTCGCACACCGGCAGGCACTTTTACTACAAACTCATCCCCAACAGACTTACCGATCATTGCTTGCCCCCAGGGTGACAAAACTGAAATACTGCCCTTTTTCACATCAGATTCTTCCGGCCCTAAAAGTTGATAGACCAACTCTTCACCACTGTCCAAATCTTCCACAGTAACAACTGTACCGAAAACCGCTCGTTCACAGCTCACGTCAGTGCAATCAATGATCTCAGCCCGGCCAAGCTTGTCTTTCAGTTCCATGATACGCCCTTCGATGTGTCCCTGGCGATCTTTGGCAGCATGATATTCGGCATTTTCCTTTAAGTCTCCATGCTCCCTGGCTACCTCAATAGCCTTAATAACCTCCATGCGATCTTTCTTCTGCAGCCGAGACAATTCTTCTTTAAGCACAGCATGGCCTGTTTTAGACATTGGTACACGTTGAACCATTTACTTTAACTCCCAGTTCGGCTAATGCCGGACATTAATTATTGATACTACGATAAAAATTCAGTTTTTTTGATCCTTTCAACTTCAAACTACCAGCGATACACTACTGAAAAAGTAAAATCCCTTGCCCGGTACTCATCAGAACTGACAAAGTCAACAGCGGATTCCACCATAAGATGTTTGGTCCACTCAATAAAAAAACCACCTTTTATTCTATGGATGGCATGGCCGTCTGAGTCATAATCAACGACGTATTCAGCAGTATAATAACTTGGCTTGCCACGTTCAAGGGTATCAGCAGACAATTTATGCTTCCAGAAAAGACCAACGCTATTTTTCCAGTAATTCCTTGGGGTCCAGTAGGGGTGATCATCTTCCCTGAACCCATCATCAAGCATCAGTCCTGTTCCGCCCTTTCCTTCCATGGCATCTTTAAACTCATATTTTCCTTTCAACTGCAGAAAGGTTGGTTCAGTAAAAAGAATATACGATGCCCAGAAGGAATAACCTTTTATATTGTTTCCATCTGAATAATCGGTGTAATCGTATCCACCACCGGTTAACAGGCGGGGCATTATGCCAAGCATAAAACCGGCCTGAACATTATCGGCAACTATATTTCGTGTCAGGCTTGCCAGGGTATCGTTAACAACATCACGGGAATAACTGACTTCACCTCGAACACGGTCTCCCACCTTCCCCTTTACTTCACATTGAACCAAACCGGTATCACTATAGCCATTCTCAAGGTCCTCAACCCCGCCGCCCACACGAACATGAAGCCCCTGGACGACACTCAGTTCATAATCCACAAATGAGCGGTTGGACATAATACTGTCACTGTTTTCAGTTGAACTGTATTTGATCCTTGAGAAAGTAGCACCAATATCATCACCAGCAAGTACCGATGTACCGAATGTCAAATCAGCACTATCAGTATTTAAAGCCTTATAACCATTCCGTCCTTCCTCTTTGCCGTAATGATAAGCCAAGCCAAGGTTTGGTTGACGTTTCAATCTGTTTCGCTCTGATGCTTGAGCAAGCCCGGGATAATCGGGATCAATACGAAAAATCTCCTTATACAGCAATTCCTCTTCCGCAAGCCTTCCCTGTCTGCTGTAAATTCCAGCCAAATCAAAGAGTATCGATTCATCCCCCGGATGCATTGCAACAAGTTCAGCAAAAAGATCCGCAGCCTGGAAATAGTCTCCTTTTTTGACCGCCTGTCTCGCAGCACGCTCCCTGGCAAAACGACCCTGCCATTTATACTTTGAATAAAGTGGAACAGCAAGCAAACTTATCTTTTCATTCTCTGGGGCGGCAACATAGGCTGGACTCATGACTCGCTCAACAAATCCCCTCTCATCTGTCTTAGCCAGAAGTTTCTGCCAGAAAGACCTTTTTCCTGTAATGGGAAAATGCAGATTGGCGCCAGCGAGCCGCTTTTCCAAATCCTCTTTAGTAGGCGGAGTCAGATAATTTTCATAGACATTTAACGAATCATTCCACTGGAGCATAGTCCAGAAAATTCGCCCTTTAAGTAAATCCATATCAGCTCGGTGAGGCTGTCTGGCAAGAACAGAATCACAATAGCCCAGAGCCTCCTGATAAAAACCCAACCGAAAAGTGGTGTGAGCGGCCAAACTTTCCAATGCCGGATTAGCCGGACATTCATGCTGCAATGCATTAAGAATGTCACGGGCATGGGAAAGATCGCCAAGTAAACTGTGTGCTTTGGCATGCAAAAGAGAGGCATTTAATGAGTTTGGTGCTATTTGTGAGGCCTTTAAAGCCGCACCAGCCATTTCCCGAGGCCATCCTTTCTCCTGATACAACCCTACAAGGTCAAGCATTCGGCCAAGATCTTTTCCAGCAACAGCCATGCTCTCTTTAAAGACGCGATCTGCCCGTTCGTCTCCTGCGGACTGATAAATATCCTGCAGAAGAACAAGACTGGCCAATTCATAACTCTTACCGGCAAGAAGCTTTAAGATTACTCTTTCCGCCTCCTCAATCTCGCCAAGACCCAGTTGAGCTTTTCCAATTTCAAGCTGCAGGTGCCGCTCAAGCTCATTGACTTCCCTTGGCCGACCTTCATCAATGGCCCGGGTCAGTTGAACCTGCAGTTCATACCCTTTTCGTAAGGCCGCTTTATATCTTTTCGTGGCATTAAACCGCCTGATCTCGAGAAGTTGGCGGTTCCATTTGACGAAACCTTCATCCGAGCCTCCGTCAACATAGAGCAACTGAGTCAACCACATTCCGGCTTCGTCATAATCACCGGCTGAAAGCATCAGTGAGATCAGACGTGAAAGAACGTCAGCATTGTTAAAACCATTCAACAGGGCAAGCCGTAGTGATTGGTCAGCCTCATAATAAAGGCCCTGCTTCTCATAAGAAACTGCCAACTCCACATGTGCCTGCCACCGGATTACCTGGCCTTTTGACGGGTCAACTATAATCTGCCGGTACAACGTTTCGGCTCGTTCATAATCAAAACCATCCCTGAAGGCATTGGCAATGACTAAAAGCCTCTTTGAATCAAGCCAATGAATGGGCAGTGAATCAAAGTGGAACATAGCACGCTTGACCATGCCCAATGAACCTGCAAGCTGCAGACATTTAATCTGCAAGTCAATTGCTCCCGGACGGGTGCGAAGAATATCCTCATAATCTTTCAGTGCATGCTCTCGCATCTGCAAAAAATTGAAAATCTCAGCTCTGAGCAGAAGAGACTCAGCAGAAAAAATCTCTTTATCTTCCACTGTCTGAAAAACAGCCTCACCTTGTTCACCGTCACCTGAAGCCAGCAGTGTTGCTGCAAGCTGTAGGGTGACCCGGTCATCTTCCGGGTCAAGCTTATGAAGTTTTGGTAAAACATCAAGCAACTCTTTCTGCCGGTCAAGCTTTATCAACAGATCCATCAGAGAGCGATAAATTTCTTTATCATCTGGAGATATCCGGGCCAGTTGATTCCAGATTTTTAATGCTCCCTCATCAGCACCAATTGATAAAAGGTCCTCAGCCAAGGTGGCGAGTACCTCCGGGTCATTGGGTGTTAATTCGAGTAAACGGCGGTAAATGGGAATTGCATCATGATATCTGCCAGCGGCATCATAAATTCGGGCGGCCTGTTTTAAATTGCCGGGGGTGGGTTCAGATTCAAACTGGAAATATCGTTCAAGTGCGGCCAAGGTTTCATCGCCATGACCAAGTACGGCATGGAGGTTGATCAGGGTACGGATGATTTCTTTGTCATCGGGGGTGGTTTTCAGATATTTTTCAAAATAGGAAACCGCAGTGGCCGGTTCATTTATTTTTTGATAACAGTTGCCGGTGCGAAGAAGCAGCTTTGCCGATTCCTTGTTTTCCTGCAGTAGAACATGAAGGTGAGTCAGTGCCTCATCGCATCTGCCCCCTTTTTCAAAATAGGAGGCTAACCAGATATGGGAAGCGATATCGTCAGGTACAGTACCCAGAATTTTTTGCCGGTACTCAGCCGCAAGGTTATCAAGGCCAAGGCTCCCATGAACCTCTGCGGCAAGCTTTAAACCGGCCAGCGAAGGATTTTCTTCACCAGCAAGTTGCACCACAAGGGGACGGGCTTTGTCCTCCATACCTAGCTTGACATACACAGCAGCAAGAAATTCACGCAGGCCACTATTGTCACTATAGAGAAGAGAAAGTTTTTCAAGATAGGGCAGGGCCAGGTCTTGCCTGCCAGTCTTAAGCAGCGCCATACAACGACCGGCCTGACTAAGGATATCGTCAGGCTCACCCTGCAGGGCAAGCTCAAAGAGTTCTGCAGAACGACCAAAATGACCAGTTTGATACATTACGTACCCGAGACTTGTCAGGTACACTACCTTTTCCGGCTCGTTTTCAAGCAGTATTTCAAGCTCTGATGCGGCCTGATCAAATTTGCCCTGGAACAAAAGTATGGAAACCAGTTCCCAACGGGCCTGGGAAACACCTTTTTTTTGCTCAAGAAGCAGGTCATACTTTTTCAGAGCAGTATCGTAGTCCTCTGCCCTGCTGAGCTGACGGGCCTCTTCCCAGAGCAAGACCCATTCAGACAAGGTACCGGCAGCCACAATTTCCTGCCTCGGAACCTGCGGACTTGCATAAAAATCAGCCAGATCCAGCGGAACTGCTGAAGATCTCGATGAAAGCCCTAGAACAAGAAATGAAAAACATAAGCTTACTGGGATTATGAAGCGTTTAGCCCAGAGCCTCTGGGAATTTTGATAAGAACACTGGACTCTTTTTAGTACCCCCTTGAGGGGTATAAGCGCCTTGGAGGTAGAGGCAGGTATGTAATTTAAAAAGATTTTTTTAATTTCTTGTTTTTTTTTACATACTTTCATGGGTAAGGCACTAATTTTTATAAAAGGCACAAATCTGCTCAACCACGTAGTCTTGCATCTGTCTGGTTAACTCCGGATAAATTGGCAGTGCCAGAGTTTCACTTGCTGCTTTTTCGGCCTGCTTAAAAACCTGTTTACTGACAGGAAGATCCGCAACACACTCTTGCTGATGCAGGGCAAGAGGATAATACACTGCCACCCCTACGGATTTTTCCAGAAGAAAATCCCTTAAACCATCACGGTTTGGAACCCGGATAATATATTGGTTGTAGATGTGATAATCAACATCAGTATGGCCTGCAGCTCTGTCCTCAAAAACAGCCTGTGGAGTCTGGACAGAACCATCTTCCACAAGTCCTGCCTGGGCAAACAAGGTATTATAATATGCAGCATTTTCCCGTCTGGCTGCATGCCAGGTGTGCAGGTATTTTAATTTAACATTTAATATTGCCGCCTGCATCTCATCAAGACGAAAATTCCCCCCAACAACGGTGTGGTGGTAGGTTGTAATTGCGCCATGGCCGCGAATCTCCTTCAGAGAACCTGCCAACTTTTCATCATTGGCAACGATCATACCACCATCACCCATAGCCCCCAAATTCTTACTTGGAAAAAATGAGAAGCATCCGCAGTCTCCCATACTGCCGGCCCTTTTCCACTCGACTTTCCCATCAACATTCATGGGAAAAGAAGCACCAATTGCCTGGGCCGCATCTTCCACCACCGGAATGCGGTGTTTTGCTGCTATTTTCATGAGAGATTCCATGTCGGCACACTGACCAAACAGGTGCACCGGCATGATAG
>PJEL010003790.1_pt1 | contig 12713 bp, 12 predicted proteins | sample 1853271 | NCBI WGS metagenome assembly PJEL01 (sample SAMN08108733, study PRJNA415343) | Invertebrate metagenome, whole genome shotgun sequencing project. | host: Globobulimina | place: Sweden: Gullmar Fjord | collected 2015-08 | reverse complement strand
CGTCCGAGAATCACCGACACCCGTTTTCCGGAGTCAGCTCGCTTGAATCGCGGGGCTAGTGATCAGATTCTCGTGGTGGATTCTCACGTACTCGATCGGGCTTCGCATCTCTAGGGCTGAATATCGGCGTTGCCGGGTGCGGAATGATGGGAGCTGATCGGCCTGCAGTATTAAGCGGTGCGTTTGGAGTCAGCCGCCACTTCGCGTCGGAATGCGCGAATCTCGTCCCGCACAGGCTCGAAGGCCTTCTCAACTTCCGCCCTCTTCTCGGGTACTCGCCGTACCGAACCAACTATCCGGGTGCGGTGCTTCTTGCTTGCCATTCGTTCCTCCTGTGATATCAATGTACTACGCGTCAACGACAAGAACGGCGCCTTCGGTCATTCGTTCGGCTGCCTTGGCTCCAGCAACTCCCCGGCAAGATTGGCGAGCTCCGGGATAACCTGGTTTCGGACAGTCGTTTCGGCGCGATGGAACACACTTCGCATCATCGGCCGGTTTGAAGCGAGCGTTATCGCTCCAACTGGAAGCCGGCCGCGGATCGAGTACGAATAGACCGGAAACCCAACAACGTGATTCCATCGCGTCGCCGCGTAGGACTCCGTATCGCGCGACACCATCGTCCCACTGCAGAACGCCTGGGACGCGACGAAGTCGCTCGACCAATCGACAGGAACCGGGTCCAAGGTACTCGGGTCACGCCAGACTCGGTCGGATGAAGCCCAGTTCAACAGCTCATCTCGCTCGGGTTGGTATACCCACAAAGCCATCTGGAGTTTCTCCCCGGGACCTCGATGATGCCCGGCGTTGCGGACGATGCTGAGACCGGTGCCCCACAGTGCCTTGACAATCGAATGAAACCGATCCTGGTTATCACTAAAGGACCGAGGTGCCGTCGCGAGGATTCCGCTCGAGGATTCATCCCACCAAGAACGGAGCCGATCTACGAGCGGAACGTATGCATTTCCGCGCCGTGTGGCAGTTTCGATCTCCCAGAGCAACTGAGTGCTTTGGCTGTGGTAGTCAACTATCACTGGCGTCACACCCATGGCTCGCCATCTCGCCGCCCGTGACTCCTCGCGTAGTTTCACAACACTGGACTGCTCGCTGTCATATTGACGAGCATCCTGTTGCCTTGAGAACACAGCGACATGATCGCCTTGACCGCCAGCCCGATACAAATACCGAAGAAGGTTCGGATCTGCCAGGCTCGTGCCGACAAAGACACATCGGTTCGCCTGCAACCGCCCCCTAAAGAAGCTCTCCTGCCAAGCGGTGGGATCCTGCATGATGTAGTAATCCCGATCTGAGAGCACGAGCGTGCCCTGCTTCTGACCACCAGCTGTGAAGAGACCGTGAAGGTGACGCACCGCCATCTCTCCAGAAGGAATGCCCTGGTCGTCCGTCAGCTTCCTGACACGCTTCTTAAGACCCTGGCGTTTGAGTTCAAGACGTAGGGCATCCTCCAACAAGTCGTCGTAGTTCGTGGTCAACAGATCGAAGACATCCTCGCTGCGTTCTACGTAGAGCCTCGCCAAGGCTTCCGCCGCCGAGCCAGGCAGAAACGTGTCTAGTCCCGAATACAACGCCCTGTGAAGTTCGTCATCGAAGGCCTCGCCAAGCGCGTGTCGCGCGATCTCACCGGCACCCGTTGTTCCTTCGCTAGAGACTGACCACGCGGCAAAGCTCTGTGCCTCGGAAGGATCGAGGCCAGCTATCTGACCACCCGAAACCAACAGTCGGTTCACAAGCGTTGACCAATCCGGAAGTCCAGCCTCGACTGATGCCCCGGCGCCAACAATGAAGGTCAGCCGGTCGCAGTCCGCGACATCCCGAATAATGCCATCGTCCTCCGCCCCATCCCGCACGATCACGGGGAATCTCTCGAGCGACTCCGCACCAACCTTACGGGGATGCTTACTCCCGCCGTGGATTTCAGCGTCGTCACAACCAAGGACTCCAATCGTGCAACCCGTCCGCTCCCGTGCCGCGCGGATGTGTGCCGGTCACGCACTGAGTGGATCCCCTGGGCAAATCACAGCGCAAGCAGCGCGTCCGGATAGTGTCAGCGCCAGATAGCGCTATGTCTGTGAACCCGTGTCAACGTCAGGCGTCGAAGATCGCTCTCTGTAGCGCGTCGGGCTGCGATCCAGGCCACTCGCCGGAGGACGTCGCTGCTGGGCGGTTGTGGTCCGAGGAGGTCGGAGGCATCTTCGGATATACGGTGGTCGGCGCGGTACCGGAGTGCCCGGTCAACGACAGCGTCCCAGGCGGCGCGGCGGTCGGGATCGGCGGGTCGTTCACCGAGGCTGTCGGTGACCCATTCGGGTGGCTGGTATGCGATGGTCGCAAGCCTGTCGCGATGCCGGTCACGGATCTCGCGTTCCAGGTTCAGGTATTCGATCAAAGTTCCCTTTGCTCCGCCATCCGCCCTCGGCGACAGTTCCCCGGCGCCCGATACCACCAGATCGTCTTCCACTTTGGCGAGTCGCAGCGCGAGCTGTTCGTCGGTGAGCGTCCGGGGCCGTCGTCCTGTGTCGAGGGCGGCGGGTTCTGTTGCGGTGCGAGCGAGGGCGGCGATGAGAGCCGGGATACGCGCTGGGTGCTGGTGGGTCAGATGCTCGCACTCGTCGTCTCCGAGTTCGGGGTCAGTGAGATACATAGTGTTCGATTCTCGGCCTCGGCTCATCGTGACGTAGATCCATTCACGGTCGACACCGTCGCCAGCGACAGTGTGGGCTCGGCGCGCCGTGGCTCCTTGGGCTTTGTGTCCGGTAACGGCGTAGCCCCAGTCGAGGTGACCATCGTCGAGATACCAGTGAGGCACCGTGACCGCCTGGTCGGTTCGATCGAGCCGGAGGGTGATGGTTCGCCGCTCCGCGTCAATGGCGGTGATGCTAGCGAGGTCGCCGTTGAGGACCCCGAGCCGGGCCCGGTTCTTGAGACACACCACTCTGTCCCCGGCTTGGAAGGCCCTGTCGTCGACATCGAGTGCAGGTCCGTCGAGGAATCCGGCTTCGCCGATCAGGGTACGCGCCCGCCTGTTGAGTTTGTCGACGGTGGTGTTGCGATGACCGATGAGAAGCACCTCAGCAGGGTCGCCGATGTCCTGAACGTCGCGGTACCAGTTCTGAACGGCTCGATGGATGGTGTCGTCGGTGGTGGCCGCGATGTTGATCCTGTCACGCTGCTTGTACATCGCAACGGCACGATCCACCGACCCGTCGCGAAGTTCGACCAAGGCAGTCCGTTCCCACTCGTGTTCCTGCCGGACGTTCTCAATCAACTCAACAACCGGAAGTCGGGCGGTGAGGGCTGCGAAGAGGCCACCGGCGTCGATCTCAGCGAGCTGATGGTGGTCACCAATGAGGATCAGTTTCCCCGAGACGGCTTCAACGAGGTCGGAGATACTTGCGAGTTGGCGGCTACCAACCATCCCAGCCTCATCGACCACCAGCACGGTTCCCGGAGGGAGGCCACCGGTAGCTTTGGTCTCACCGAGGAGACGGGTGAGGGTGGTGGATCGGATGCCGGTGGCGGTTTCGAATCCTGCAGCAGTCCTGGCCGCCAACGCTGTACCCACCACAGGAACGCACGTCTCCGTGGCGAGTTCGCGGATGATGGACATCACGGACGTCTTGCCGGTCCCGGCTGCACCGACCCCGATGTCGATAGAGCTACCAGACGTGGCAAACCGGCGGACCATCGCTCGTTGCCCTTCGGTGAGTATCGGGGACCGTGCCAAGGCCTCCTCGACCTCTAATTCGGGTGCAGTCCAGCGTTCCGCAGCGACCCCGTTCATCGCGCGGTCGATGAGTCGTTGTTCGATCGTGAGGAGTTCCGTTGTCGTGTATCGACGTTCGTGGGCAAGCCCGGGGAAGATCTGCCCGTCCCGCCGACGCATGACCGGAGAGAGTTCCGTTGAGTTGGCAGCCACAGTGGCGTGCCCGAGATCGGGCGGATCAAGGTCGACCGGAAGGTCATGCCGGTCGTCTGCGGCGGGATGGAAAGGGAGGATCGGAACCACATCGGAACGTCGAAGGAACACGTCAGCTGCGGCCTCTACGTCGCGGCGTCTTCCTCCCTCGGGGAATGCTTCAGCAGCGGCCTTGACCACATCGGCTCGCCCGAACGTTGACGCCTGCTCAGTGAGCCCCTCGGGAGATGCCAGACGATCCAAGAGTGATTGCGGATCCGGAACCGTGACCTCACGGCTGCGGTCGAGCATCATCGACACTGTCTCAGGTGTGATCCCAACCTCGGCTGCACGTTCCAGCCACTGCGGCATCAACATGTCGACCGGGTTATCACGTTTGGGCTCACGAGTAGCGAGGGCCGCGACTTCGTTTCCCGCAGCTGTATCGGCAAACCCGTTGACGTCACGCCACGCTTCGATCTGCTGGCGACGCTTTGAGAACGCCATGATCTGATCCCGGGTGAAGCCCTCAATGTCAGCCATACCTTTGTGGACCGGCTGCCACCGGACCCCAAGACGCTCTGTGAGGCGGCTCCGCAGCTCAGCTTCGTGGAGATACCCGGCAGCGAGCTTGTTTCGGTACAAGAGGCGCCCATCGATCGCGCGCCACACGCCGTCGACGCCTTTGACGCGGTTCCCCACAACGACATGAGTGTGAAGCTGAGGGTCATCAGCACGGGACGTGAACTCTGTGAACCACGCCGCAACGTAGCCGTTGGTGCGGATCGGCCACGTCTCCACGCGAAGACGCTGAGTCCCATCTTCACCAAGGACGGGGTTGCCGTCGTCGTCCAGGACCGGTGTGCGGGAAGCTCCCCTGGTCGAGGACGCCACCGACTCCATATAGGCGACCGCCTCAGCGGTTGCCTCCCCGAACGCCTCAATCACGTGTCTGCGCGTATCGTCGTCGCCAAACGCCCACAACAGGGACACCGACTTGTCCGCAGAGAACGTCAAGTCCCACGCAGCCACACCGTCCCTACGAAGCCGATGTCCCAGCTGCTCCCCCGTCGCGGGATGCTGACCGTCAAACAACCGAACCAGCCCTTCAGCGCTCACTGCACCGTCGAGACCCAACTCTGCGGCGCCGCTCCCGTGCCAACGACCGCCCGCTGCACCGCCCTTGAGGTAGTAGTCCTCACGAGGCGAGATCTCACCGACCTTCTCGAGGTAGTAATCCTTGTGAGCCTTCGCAAGACTCAACACCCCGCCACCCCCACGATGTCCACATGTACACATTCGCAACTGTGTTGCACGTGCGTGTGGTGATGAAGGCGGTCGGATCCATGACGTGCGACGTGAACGCCTGGGTGGTTGTCCCTGGTGCGGTGACGATTGTGCTGGAGTGACATCGGACTCGCTTCTCGAAACTGGCTCATGTCGCCAATCGTGAAGGAGGACCCTCTCACCAGAGTCTCAGCAGAGTGTTATTTGGCCTGTCAACGGAGAGAAATCTCACCGGATTTGACCTCCTGGGCGGCTTCGATGCGGCGATACCCCCTGTCGTGACTGAGAAAACGGCGTCAGAGAGCTCTTCAGCAAACATGCCCAAGAATCTCGAAGCCGCAGCCGACAATCTGATCGACCTTCAGCTCCAACCCGCCGAATCGCCGAGTTGGAGGGTTCTTGAAACTCTGTTGAAACTCTGTTGAAAGGGTTGGGCTGCATGATCGGACTGTGGATACAGCAGAACGGGAAACCAGCCGGGACGATCCGGTGGAGCAGCTCCACCAGCAGCTCCAGGGCTCACTCCATGAACTCGTCACCTCGCAGGATTGGAAGTGGGCGCTGGCAGTCGCCGCCCGCTTCCATGACTACTCGTTCGCCAACACCCGTTTGATCTGGGCCCAGTCGATCGCTCGCGGCATCACGCCGAGCCTGATCGCAGGCTATCGGGCTTGGCAGGAGCTCGGCCGCCACGTCCGCAAGGGTGAGCGGGGACTCCAGATCCTCGCGCCGGTCATCCGCAAGGTGACAGTCGACAACGGAGAGGAAGAAGAGCGGCGGGTCGTCAGGTTCCAGGTCGTCCACGTCTTCGACATCGCTCAAACCCGACTACCGAGGAGAGAACAATGAACGACTCTGATCGTCTCCTCACTGCCCAAGAACTCGCGACCTATCTCGACATACCTGTCACGACGCTCTACGCGTGGTCCCACGGCTGCAAAGGACCCCAAGGCTTTCGCGTCGGCCGACATCTCCGCTACCGATGGACGGACATCCAACGCTGGATCAGCCGGCGACTCCCAGGCACCGAACCCTCAGAGGAGACGTCACTGGACTCTTCATGACGTCACTTCGCCATGAATGGCGCTGAGGCGACATCGGGCTGACAGGGTCACGGGTCACGATCCGGCCATGAGCGAAGACCGCCGACAATTCTTCCCCTCGCCAACTGTTGAGAGGCATCTGAATTCGTCTGTCCTCGAACGATGCGGCGTCGGCGACATCAAGGTCGGTGATCGCCGGCAGGTGTTCAAGTGTCTTCATCGGTTCCTTCGTGGGTGTCCACAAAGTGTCCACAAAGTGTCCACATTCGCGCCACATTTCGGCACGTCTTGCCATATCTGGCCAGTAGTGGAGGCGACAACCTGGAACGGCGACAACCCTTGGTACCACAGGAGAATCCAGCAATACCAAGGGCTATCTGTTGTGGGCGCTACTGGACTCGAACCAGTGACCCCCGCCTTGTAAGGGCGGTGCTCTAGCCAACTGAGCTAAGCGCCCGGGTCGGGCAATGGTAGGGCGGTACTGCTCAGTCGAGCCGAATCGTCGACCCTGCTTTCGTCCTTCGCATCTGGCCGGCCCGCTGCACGAAGTGCTTGCCTTCAACGCCTGAGTTCGTGTTCGTGCATCCCCCAGCGGCGTGCGGTTGGTAGTCAACCCGCATCGATCGCACTGCGCGCACTCCCCCGTCAACCGATACAGCCGTGGCGCTTGACCACCTGGCCTCGACTCTCGGTCCGTCGCACGGTCCGTACGACTCGATGTACATCACGGGACCGCGAATGTGCGGGCTCTCGGTGATGAGCTTTCGGATGTCGACACGCTCACCAGACTGAAGATTCGAAACTGAGCCAACCCACGCCCATCGGCCGTCCGGAAGCTCGTCGCCCCGCTCAATCGTCAGGCGGTATGGCACGCCCGTTTGCCATGCGAAGTCTCGTGTTGCCAGATCGCCCGTTGCCGACGGAAGCGCTGGATCATCGGAGTCGAGTGATTCCCCATTGGCTGAATATCCGTCCCAATTGACCGCACCACGCTGGGGAAACTGTGGATGGTGCTGGAGCCCGAGGTGACAGCTCCCTCCCCCTGGCTTGAGGAACGCTGACTGGAACGCGAACGTCACCAAGCGATCAACCTCAGGTCTCAGCACGACCTCGAGCGTCACAGAGATCTCAGTGAGCTTCTCCCCGTACGGAAGATCCCACCACAGAAAGAAAGACGAGGCGCCGCTCGCGCTCGTCGGCGTGCCGGAGACACGCTCCCCCACACGCGGTGACAACACGTTCCTGACCCAATTCCGCATGCGCTGACTCTACCTCCGACATGCTGTCGGGGGAAGGGTTCTCTACGCTCGGTGCGTGGCAGTCGTCAAGAATCCGATTCTGCGCGTCGTCCTCATGGCCCTCGGCTGGCTTTGGGTCGCGATTGCGTTCGTGGGCATCGTGCTGCCGGGTCTCCCGACCACCGGACCCATCCTTCTTGCTGCGTTCTTCTTCTCGAAGTCATCAGAGCGGTTCGACAACTGGCTCGTTACCAACAAGCTGTTCGGTGGCATCGTACGAGACTGGCGGGCCGGAATCGGCTTCACGGTGCGGGCAAAGACCATCGCAGTAACGGCCATCGTGGTTTCATTCGGCGTCACGACGACATGGTTCATCACGAACCCGTACGCCCGTGTAGCAATGTGGATCCTGGCAGCCGCCATTGCCACATACGTGGTCACCCGCCCAACGAAGACAGTTGAACTCACGGCCGAGGCAATGGCAGCCAACGGCTGAGAGCCAACTAGCCGTTGAGATGCTCCTCCCCGACGGTTGGGAGATCTGCAGGCATCAGCGGATTCGGTCGATGGTCGTGATAGTGGCTCAGCACCGGGGCATCACACACCGAGCACAGATGAACCGTCCGGGTGCCGACAATGGACAGTTGCGTGCCCCGTGACTTCTCGACGATTGCCAGGGGAACGGCCTGCAAATCGTCTCCACCGCACGTGGGACACGTCTTCGCAAGCGGCCGGTCCCACTCTGTGCCACACGCGTGGCAATGCATCCTGATCGTGTCTCCGACCCGCGATCCGCGGAGGTCTTCGGATTCTCCACACGAAACGCACGTGACATCAAGGGACATCAGCCGTCACGAAGAGCCACAAGGGCTGCACGCGCCACCGCATAGGGTCGGGCCTGTTCGACGAAGGCCACACCGGCAGACCTTCTACCGCCCCGGACTGCCGTCACAACAAGAAGGAGGCCATCACCGGTCTCAACGTCCTGAGCCTCCATGCGGGCGTCTTCTGAGCCGCCGACGAGCGTAAGCACGCTCTCCATGACAGCTCGGTCCACGTCCATATCGCCGTCAACCCGAACGCTATGGACCGCACCTTCGCCGTCTTCGATCGCAACCGACACACCGCTGGCCGACTCAATGAGGGCCACGTGGTTGATGGTTGGACGCTGTCGCGATGCCGGTCGGAGGTGCGCTGGCACGGCGATTGATTCATCATTGGGAATCAGGTCCCTGAGTCCACGGCCGAGTCCGACGCGCCGCCGTTGAGGCTTCTGTCCGGGGAGGACAACGGACGGAATGGCCCTGCCAAGCAATGCGTCGACGAGGCCCCGAACCTCGTCGCCATCCTTCGTCCCATCCAGCCACACCCGAGCTACGGGCGTCTCGTCTTCGTGTTGCGTGACTTCGGCTGCTGCAACGCCAGGGAGCGCATCGAGGTCAGCCGAGAGGTTGTCGAGGGTCATGTTCCGTCCGAGTTGCCAGCGCGGCAAATATAGTGCGCTACGAGATCGTCGCGACCTACGACCTGACTCGTGTTTCGATCATGATGCATGCGTCGATCAGCGCGGGAATCTGGAGTTCCGTCACTCGTCGCCTGACCGCATCGTCAGCGGCACCCGGCTGAATCCACACCGCAACATCCTCAATCTCGACCGCGGCATCCAGCACGCGCATGGTGCGAGGTGGGGGCACGACGATGTTGACAATGTCAGGCCGCTCAGGAAGATCAGCGAGGGTCTTGAATACGGCGTCCCCGTCCAGCATTTCACGCCCGGGATTGACCCCAACGACCCGATACCCCTTCGACTTGAGATCCCGGTAGATGATCCCTCCGTACTTGCCTGGCGTGTCGGTGGCACCGACGACAGCGATGAGTGGGTCAGGGAGTTGGAGGCGAGCTGAAACTGGATCTGTCATGGTGTGTGCAACCTCCTACACGTACGGCTATTCCTCGCCATGGCGTTGTGAGCCTTCGTCACCCGGAGTGGAGAACACAGCGCCAACAGTGGCGAAGAGAACCCCCACATCAACTCGCGTGGAACAGGTCTCGATGTATCTCTCGTCCCATGCCGTTCGCTCAGAGAGAGCGATCGAGTCACGACCGTGGACCTGCGCAAGGCCAGTGACACCGGGCCTGACGGTGAATCGAGCATGATCGAAACCGATGATTTCGGCCTCCTCAGGAACGAGTGGTCGAGGGCCGACGAGTGACATCGACCCCTTGAGCACGTTCACGAAGTTCGGCAGCTCATCGATTGACCACTTCCTCAGACGAGCGCCCACTCGCGTGATCCGTGGATCGTCGTCAATCTTGATCGTGTATTCGGAGTCGTCCGCGTTTGCCTTTCGAAGCTCGTCCATGTGCTCTTTGAACACTCGCTCATCCTGATCGAACGCCATCGTCCGCAGTTTGACCATCCAGAACAGCTCACCGTTCCTCCCGACACGCCTCTGACGGAAGAACGCCGGCCCGGGAGAGTCACGCTTGACGGCTACGGCGGCGATGAGAATCACTGGGGACAGCAGCACGAGCGCAACCATCGCTCCCCCGATGTCGAGCGAGCGCTTCGCGACGAGGTAGCCGTGAGAGATCTCTGTCTCGTCCGCATCGTGAATCAGCGCCGCGGAAACGAGTGCAGCGAGGGCAGCAGTTTCACCGACGGCAAACGCCAGCACCACGTGGACGATCGGGTCGTCGAATGGGATCGCAACCATCACTACCGCTGCGATGAGTGCGACGAACCATGCCGCAGCGAGCCTGAAGGACTGGCCCTTGGCCACAAGAATCTGCCCGATGAACAAGCCACCTGCCGCCAACACCACGCCGACGCCTGCCACTGCAGCAACGAATGGAGTCGGAGCGAAGCCGGAGCCGAATGCGACACCGACGAGCAAGGGACCGATGATCGCGCCAATGACCCCGCCGATGCCGGCAAGGAGTGCGGACGCAACAGCGATTCCTCTTGCCCAAGACCTCAACTCCTTGCGCTCGCCGCGCACGGCCATCTCGGTGAACGACGGGAGGATCCGAGCGATGAGGTTGTATCCCAGCGTCAGCGGTGACCGAGCGATGAGAAGCGTCGCATACGTCACCGAGAATTGTGCAGCCGTTGCACCGAGTCGTGATGCCACGAGCGGGCCCGCCAGGAGCAGCGCCTGGGACGCGGCAGCAGCGAGCACGAGACCGGACAGCAGCCCTCTCTCATCGGCGACGGCTGATTCCTCATCTGAGAGTCTCGACGCCGGTTTCGTTGATCTCCAAGGTCTCCATATCACGATGACCAACGGACCGAGGAGGTGCGCCCAAGCAAACCCCGTAACCGTGGGAGCGAAGATCGCAACGAAGATCGCAATCGCAAGCCTGAACAGAGATGCTGACGCAGAGACATACCCATAGGAGCGGAATCGTCTGTGCCCAGCGAGGTACCCACGCCCTACGGCGAAAAAGAAGTGGAACACGACGGTCAGCAGCACGAACAGCATGAATTCGCGACGCGAGTCGAAGTAGTCATCCCCTGCGACGCCGACGACGAACACGGCTGCAGCTGCTGTCGACACCGCGAGAGCGATTGCCCTCAACGGAACAACCCAACCTTCCGCTCCCAGCGTCAATCGCCGGATTATGAACTGCTCAATGGGCATCAGAACGATCACGAACGCAAGGAAGTGCGCAGTGAGGAGTATCCCAATCGGTGCGAATCCGTCCTCTCCGAGAGCCCGCCCACCCAAGAATTGATACGCGTAGGCTCCGAGGCCCGCGACCAAGCTTCCGAGGACGATGTCGAGAGTCCCGTCGCTGCGCATGTATGCGTAGCGGGCGGCTCGGCTTCGAGGCGCGTCGCCCGTTGATTCCTGTGTATCTGCCACTGCGCCAGCAGGTTACCCGGGTGGGGTTTCGGCCTCCGGCAATGCGGCCACTACAGGGGTCCCCCATCTACCATCTCGGGCGATGGCAACCTCCACCACGTCCTCCGGCAGCTGGAAACCCTTCCTGGCGGCATTCGCATCGGCAATTGTTCCCGGTGTTGGACAGTTCATCGCGGGCGATTCGCGCAAAGGACGAATCCTGCTTCTCATCGACGTAGCGATCCTTGCAGTCCTGGCGTTTTTCTTCAGGGACAAGGTCCAGTTCCTCACCATGTGGATCAAGCCCACATCGCTCGCCATGATGATGGTTGGCAACATCCTCATCCTCGGCTACCGCGTGTGGGCCGCAGACGACGCATATCGGTCAGCAAAGAAGGATCAGGGATCTCAAGGCGCTGCACCAGCCGGTGCCATCCTGCTCGGAGCCGTCACCATCGGCGCTGTTCTCCTTCTCCCGCATGCGGTGTTCGGCTACTTCGATGTCGTCCAGTACGATCTCATCACCTCCGTGTTCGGAGGCAACACCTCAGCGTCGGCGTCCGATACAACGTCGACACAACCGTCCCCACCGCAGACAGATGCCTCCGGCGCAACCATTGCGACCACACCGAGCGAAACCACGACGACCGAGGCGCCAGCAAACGTCCTTGGTGACGAACGGCTGAACATCCTCCTCATCGGTGGTGACTTCGGCGAGGGTCGCACGGGCGTACGCACCGACACGATGATCACCGTGTCCATCGATCCGCTCACCGGAGAGACTGCCATGTTCTCCGTGCCACGCAACTGGACGTACGCACCGCTCCCCGATGGCATGGGCGTGTGGGACTGCGACTGCTACCCAGAGCTCATCAACGAGCTGTGGGTGATGGGCGAGCAATACCCCGACGCTTTTCCTGGACCTGGCACCCCGTCTGAGAATGCGGTCAAGGGTGTCGTTGGCGAGTTTCTCGGCCTGAACATTGACTTCTACGCAATGGTCAACCTCGACGGCTTCGTCGACATTGTCGATGCCCTCGGCGGGGTGAACATCTACGTACCTTCGACCGTCATTGATGAGGCGTATCCGCACGAGGACGGCACCGTGGAACGGATCCAGATCGATCAGGGGTGGCAGGAGCTCGACGGACACCTCGCCCTCGCATACGCTCGTACGCGACATCAGGACTCTGACTACTTCCGGATGAGCCGTCAGCGTTGCGTTATCGAGGCGATGATCGAAGAGGCCGAACCGACTTCGCTGATTCTGAACTTCGGCAAGCTCGCGAACGTCATCAAGGACACGATGCTCACCGACATCCCGATCGATGCGCTTCCCCAGATGATCGAGTTACTGCCTTCAGTCGACCTCGACGGCGTT
>PJEL010003789.1_pt1 | contig 12714 bp, 14 predicted proteins | sample 1853271 | NCBI WGS metagenome assembly PJEL01 (sample SAMN08108733, study PRJNA415343) | Invertebrate metagenome, whole genome shotgun sequencing project. | host: Globobulimina | place: Sweden: Gullmar Fjord | collected 2015-08 | reverse complement strand
CTTTCATTTGCATCAAGTTTTACCCTGCAAGGAATTTCTTCGGCATGATATGCACGCAGGGAGCGAATGTTGGGTTTTACAAGTTTCTTAATGTCCATTTCGAGGAATTATAACATAAGTCCATGTTATCGGGATTAGTTAAAGCGAATTGAATTTACCCAATGTTCACAGTATCAATGATTGGCACTGATGTATAAATTGTTCCAATTATGCCCAGCGTGTATCTAAGTTAACTCATACTCTTTTTTATGATTTCAGCGAGGTTCTCTGCGATGGCGGTTATTTCATCCATGTTATCACCCTCAACCATTACTCTGACCTTTGGCTCTGTGCCTGAAGGACGAACAAGGATTCTTCCGTTTTTGACCTTTTTCTCGGCTTTCTTAATAGCACTCACAATGTTAGGGAATTCGTCCATGTTTTTTGGATTAATTACAGGTACATTTATGAGGACCTGAGGGTAGATTGGTATTTCTGAAGAAAGGTCTGATAGGCTCCTGCCGCTTGTGCACATAGTTGAAAGAACCTGAAGTGCTGTAACCGGGCCGTCACCTGTTGTGTTGTAGTCCAGAAATATAATATGACCAGACTGTTCTCCGCCAAGGTTACAGCCTCTTTTTACCATCTCTTCTACTACGTACCTGTCTCCAACCTGAGACCTGTACATTTTAATTCCTGCTCTCTTTAAGTAAAGTTCAAAGCCTATATTGCTCATTACCGTGGCGACAATTGCATTGCTCTTGAGAGTCCCGCTTTTTTTCATTTCCATGGCGCATATTGCCATGATTTTGTCACCGTCTACTAATTCACCTTTTTCATCGCAAAGGATTGTCCTGTCAGCGTCGCCGTCGTGGGCAATTCCGATATCGGCCCTGTACTCACGGACAGCCTTTTGCATGTCTTCAGGGTGAGTGGTTCCGCAATTCAAGTTAATATTCATTCCGTTGGGCTGATCATTTATAGAGATGACGTCGGCACCTAGCTCACTTAGCGCATAGGGGGTGATTTTGTAAGCTGAACCGTTACTGCAGTCTATTACGATACGTAGACCTTCGAGTGTTTTGCCTTTAGGAAATGATGATTTGATATGTTCAATATATCTGCCTGCGACATCATCTACTCTTTTTGCTTTACCAATTCCAGCCCCTTCCGGCCTGATTTTATCAAGCTTTTTAGAGAACATTATCTTTTCTATTTCTTCTTCTGTGCTGTCAGGGAGTTTTAGCCCTTCAGAAGAAAAGAACTTTATCCCGTTGTCATCATAGGGGTTATGTGAGGCGGAGATTACAACTCCGGCGTCTACTCTCAGGCTTCTGGTGACGAATGCAATGCCAGGTGTAGGCATAGGGCCGACGAGTATAACATTTGTTCCCATGGAGCATATGCCTGAGGTTAGTGCACTCTCCAGCATATAACCGGACAGCCTTGTGTCTTTGCCAATCAATATTTTATTGCGGCCGTTTTTCTTCTTGAGCACATAAGCTGCTGCCCTGCCGACTTCATAAGCGATATCTCCCGTCATAGGTGGATGATTTGCTTTACCTCTTATTCCGTCTGTCCCGAAGAGTTTTGTCTTCTTTTTCTTTTCTGACATTATGTAATCTCCTTAATCTATTTTTTTGACAGTAATATTAACTTCGACCTTACTAATGCTTTTCTTTATGTTAGCATCGGATAAATTCAAATTAGCTTTATACTTAAGGTCAGTGTTTATTCCGTTTATATCTATTGGTTCTGTTTTAATGGTATATATTTTCTTTACAGCGCTTTTGGGTCCTTCCAGCTCAATCTTATCAGGAACGGAGTTGATTTCCACAATCGCAAATCCTTTTTGAGGCAAGCCTACAACTGTTGGTTTAACCTCAACAGTCTTCTTTAGTTGAGCTTCAATTACTAAACTTATTGTTTCCGGATTGATGCTGGTTACGGTCAGCAATTTGGGCAGAATAATGTTCTCTTTCGTGAGTGTGATAAATGACTTTCCCTCACTGGCATTAGTCAGGTCAACTGCTGCTCGTATTTCGTTTTGCCGGAGATTTCTAAGATGCCTCTCTTGTCCCTCGATAAGGACGGTCACTGTTTCGGTGGAATCTACAATTTCAAATCCTGGCGGTACATTATCAAAAGAGACCTCTACTCCCATAGTCTTTTCTGATCTGCCGCTCAAAATAACAAAAAACCAAAGTGTTATCGCAAAGAGCAGTGATGTTATTTTAAAAAAAAGATTTGTTGTAAAGAAGTTGTTCATTAGTTATTGGTGTCTTTAGATGCAATAAAATTACCGGTTAAGAAATCCCGTAAAAACCCCATGTCTACATTTTTCTCTATTTTATTTCCTACTGCAGCGGTGATGCCCCCTGTTTCTTCAGAGACAATTATCACGACTGCGTCCGTTTCTTCCGTTAGACCCAAAGCAGCCCTGTGTCTGGTGCCGAAGGCCTTTGAAAAGTGGGAGCTAAGAGACAGAGGGAGAAAACAGCCTGCTGCGACTACCCGGTTGCCCTTGATAATAATGGCCCCGTCATGAATTGGTGATGTTGGATGAAAAATGCTTAAGAGCAGCTCACGGGATACCTTGGCACCGAGCTGTGTACCCATTTCACTGAAATCTTTGAGGTCGGTCTCTTTTTCTATCACTATCAACGCTCCTATTTTTCTGTTTGAAAGGGCGATAGCGGCCTTTACTATTTCCTCAATTGACCTTAGTCCTTCAGCGGATGCAAATGAGGGGAGGAAACTCGCCTCACCCATTTGGGCCAGCGCTTTTCTGATTTCCGGCTGAAACAATATTATCAGAGCCAACACGATCTGCGCCCAGAGACTCTGCACAATCCAGTCTATTGTGTAAAGCCCGAGGAATTTGGAAAAAAGAAGAACCAGGAATAGCAGGCCGATACCCATCAGCATTCGTGCAGCCTTGGTCCCTTTTATAATCAAGAGAACCCTGTACAGAATTACTGTCACGATCAGGATATCAACAACATCCTGCCATCTTATTAGTTCCAGGATTTTCATAATAAGTTTTTATTTTAACAGTTTCTAAAGTTTAGATACAGTAATTTCAATTGTAACATGAAGATTTTACATTGAAAAATGAAATATGCGAATTAGGAATAGTCTGCTTCGAATCTAAAGGGCGTATGTGTTGCCATATACGTATATAAAATGGCCCGTTACCTCAATGGTATCTTCCTCATAATCCTTTGGAAGGGGCCACCAGGGAAAAGCCTTTTTTAGCGCTTTTAAAACTGCTTCATCAAGTGATCTGTATCCTGAAGTCCTCACTAGTTCGGCATTAATAAGCTTGCCGTCCCTGTTAATGGTGAATGTTACTCTCAGGTCTCCGGATATCCCCCGTTTTGCTGCTTCTTTCGGATAGTGCCAAACGCTCTCTATTCTCTCTTTAAGCATCCGCATATATCCCCGATGTTTAAATCCGGATGACTCAAATGATAGTCCCTTCTTGGCAGGCGATCTTTTGCGGGCATATTTTTCTATAGTGGTTCTGTCAAAAAGGGAAGAGCCGGGCAAAATCGACATGCCGTCTTTCCCCGGGGTCAATGATGCGTGCTCCTGCTCTGAAGTGGGTGAAGGGCTGGTTCCTTTTGATTCCGGTGTCTGTATTCCCGGTTTGACTATTTCTTCTAGTCCTTTTGAATCATCATCAGATTTCCGTGACTGAGATGTGCCCTGGCCATACATTGTGTCTGGGGGGGCCTTCTCATCGAGCTGCGGGCGGGCTTGTGTAAATAGGTCTTTTGCGGGCGGTCTGCGTTTTGTTGGCTTAGGCAGCGGCGCTTTCTTCTGTACAGCAGGCGGTGCTTTCCGGTCAGGAATAGTAGTGTTCTTATCATCAGGTGCGACAATATTGACATCGAATACTTTTGTGCTCGTATCGGATACAGTATGCAGTGCTATCAAGATGCCGAAACACAGTAGATGCGATAATAAGGATATTGCTATGTATCTATTGAAAACCAATTTGTCATCTCGTTAATATAAGTGTAATCTCTAATGCTCTTGTCACATCCACCGGGATGGAATGCATTATCTTACTCAGCTAATATATATTTTACCTTACACTCATACTGTGAAGGAATGGAAGCATCTCTGATAGGATGTACTTAAAGAGGAGAGTTAATCGGTGGATATTTAAATATTATTTGGTCCTGTCCGGTGGCCTGATCGGTCTTATGTAGCTGCGCCAGGACTCCGGCTTCCTGGCGCATTTCATTGTTACACTCTGTGCTCGGGCATCCTTACGGTTACTACTGTACACGCTGCCTTTCTGACGACTCTTTCAGCAGTACTCCCAAAGATAAACCTTTCGAGGCCGGATCTGCCATATGTTCCGATGACTACCATATCGATTTTTTCCTGATCTGCATAATTAATGATCTCTTCATATGGAATGCCATGCAAAACTACTTTTTCAACATTTTCCAGCTTTCTGATTTCTTCTATACAAGCTTTGTCCAATTCCTTTAAGGCCCAGTCAGTCAGATCTTTCATGAGTTCATCAGAAGACATGTGCGGTACATTGAGGCCCGTCGCCCTTTTGATATCGTATATAACATGAAGAATATATAGCTTTGCATTATGCTGCTTTGTCAGTTCCACTGCGTAAGACAGGGCTTGAGACGACCCTTCTGAAAAATCAGTCGGAAATAAAATGCGTTCAATTTTCATGACTCCCCCCTTTAAATTAAATGTTCTTACTTATATCTTAGTAGATATATAAAAAAACACAATAAAAACGTTACATTTCAAGATACGTTAACGGGAATTAAGTTCATAAATGATCTTCAGCCCCTCAAGGGTAAGTTCGGGATTAATATGGTTTGCGTTTATGTAGGGTTTTATTAAATCAGCATAGCCGCCTGTAACGATGACGGTCATGTCTTTATTAAGCTCTTTTTTTATTTCGTCGACTATTCTACTTATGGCACCGGCGTGCCCTAAAATTATTCCAGTGAGTATGTTGTCTTCGGTGTTTTTTCCGATTATGCTTTTGATCGGGCCCAGTACGATCTCAGGCAGTTTTGCGGTTTTATCGGAAAGAGCTTTTGCTGATAATCCTGGCCCTGGCATTATAGCCCCGCCTCTGTATTCTCCTAATTCGGTTACAACACAAAAAGTAGTAGCGGTTCCGATGTCCACTATAATTAGATCTCCTGAATATAGCTTATGGGCAGCAGCGGCGTTCGCTATCCTGTCAGGCCCGAGCCCGGGAATGTTGTCTATGGAAAAGTGCAGGCCTGTTTTAATTTCATGACTAACCAGGACCGGATTAATGGTAAATATATTTTTTACGGCCTCAATTAATAAAGGGGTTACTTCTGGCACAACAGAACAGATAGATGCACCTTCAGTAGCTTCCAGTTTATTCTTACGGACGAAGTTGTGTATGCTGTCGATGAACCTGTCTGCTCTCTGATCTTCTTCCCACGTTGCCAGGCGTAAAGTGGTATGCAGGTCTTCGCTGTGGTAAAAGCCGATAGTTGTACTCGTGTTCCCTATGTCGATTAATAAAAGCATGTGAAAGAATAATAATTAATGAAATAGACGGCCATTTAATGAGAGGCCTTAACTTTTCTTGTTTTCTGGTTTCTTTTTTACTATAGTTACGTCACCGGCACATATCGTTTTTGCTTCTCCAGAAGCCAGTCTCAAAATCAGTTCTCCTGATGCATTTATGCTTTCGGCGGTTCCTGTTATTATAGAATCCAGGTTTTTAACCGTGACAGTGTTCCCTATAGTCGAGTTTAAACTAAGCCAATCTCGAATTATAGCCCCCTTATCACCTTTTAAGATATATTTATAGTACGTCTCAAGCTCAGCCAGAATTGCTCTGAAGAGATCTGCTCTGTTAATAGGATCTCCTTTTTCAATTTTCAGAGAAGTAGCAAGTTCCTTGATATCGCCTCCCATCATGTCCGGGGTCATATTTACATTGACGCCTATGCCGACGGCAAGTATGTCTATTAGATCACCACGGGCCTTAATCTCACTTAATATGCCGCCCGTTTTTTTGCCGTTGATCAGGATGTCATTGGGCCATTTAATCTCGGCGTGTATTTCTGCTTTATCCCTGATTGCGCGCGTAACAGCGATTGCCGCAGCCAGGGTCATTAGAGAAGCGTGTTGCGGTGAAAACCGGGGTTTGAGCAGAACTGTGAAATGCAGGTTTGCACCAGGAGGGGACTCCCATTTTCTACCAAATCGACCCCTGCCGCCGGTCTGTGAATCTGCAATGACAACTATCCCTTCCGGATCATCTCGTTGTCTGCCGATTTCTATCGCTGCATCATTTGTTGATGATGTAGATTCAAAAAAGATAATCTCTTTGCCAATGTTCGCTCCCTCAATTGCGGAGCATACGTCTTCTTTAAATGTATAAGCGCTCATTGAATTAAACCAGCAGTCAGTTCGGCGCAACCGGTTTGTCCGGCCACTCACACTGCCCGTATAGTACGCACGCAGGGCATTTGGGTTTAGAAGCTATACATGTTTCTCTTCCATGAAGAATGAGTGCCATGTTGAAAGCATTTAGTTTGCCGGTATGGACCTGCTGTAGCAGTGATTGTTCAATGACATCAGGATTCGTGGATGCAACAAGTCCCAATCTATTTGAAACCCTGATGACATGCGTATCTACCGCCATGGTCTGTTTGCCGAATGCTCCGCCGAGCACTACATTTGCCGTTTTCCTGCCAACACCGGAAAGTGTGGTCAGTTCCTCAATGCTTTCAGGAACCTTACCATTGAAATCATGAATTATTTTATTGCAGCATTCGATCGTCATTTTTGCCTTGTTCCTGAAAAAGCCGGTTTGCCTTATTTCCTGTTCAAAGGTGCTGATATCAGCGTCTGCGAAGTCTTTAGCAGTTTTGTATTTTATAAACAGAGTATTTGTAACTTCATTTACCTTTACGTCAGTACACCGCGCTGAGAGGATGGTAGCCACCAGTAGCTCAAGCGGGTTTGAAAAATTAAGCGAAATTTTAGGGTTGGGATATTTTTTTAATAATAGTGCTGTGATTTTCTTTGCGTCAGCCATAAATAAGAGATTTTAAATGCTGAAATTATAATAATGCTATTACAACTATTATAAGGCCGTCAGAGACGGGTTTGTATTATAATACACAAATTATATGAAGCTTATTGCTCTCTTATCATCAATGCCGTTTGAGTCTGACAGAATACGGGCTGTCCTGAAAAATGTGCGTGTACACAGGGCCGCTGGTAAGAATATATATAAGGGGAGCATATCCAACATTGGGATTGTGTTAATGAATACCGGGATTGGTAAGGTAAATGCCGCTCATTCTGCAACCTGCATTTTAGAGCAGTTCCCGGTTGAGGCGGTTCTGAATCTGGGTGTTGCAGGTGCTTATTCAGGGTCGGGGCTCAGTAATGGAGATGTCGCCTTGGCATCAAAAGAAATACTCGGGGATGACGGTGTGATTGATTCCGGCGGCTGGCATTCGCTTAATACAATCGGTATCCCTCTCGTCAGACGCGGCCGTAAAAAATATTTCAATGAATTCCCCGCAGACAAGAGACTCTCCAATAAAATAATGAAGTCGATCAAGTCCGGATTAATTCAGTCATCTCCTCAAGTTACTCAAGGACCATTTGTCACTCTGTCGGCTGCATCAGGCAGCCCTTCAAGAGCAGTAGAACTTCAGAAGAGATTCAACGGAATTTGTGAAAATATGGAGGGGGCGGCAGTCGCACAAGTATGTGCAATATATAAAGTCCCGTTTATTGAAATCAGGGGTGTGAGCAATATCGTGGGAGTACGCGATAAACGAAGGTGGGACCTGAAAGGGGCATCCGGGAATTGCCAGGGAGTGGTTCTGGATTTGCTCAATACTGTGTTTTAACTCTTATAAGAGGGGATTGTTATGGCAGTGGGGGATAAGGGCAGAAATCCGCAGAGTTTATCAAGCGAGATCCGCAAGTTACTCTTAATGGCTTTAAATCGTGACGGGTGGTATTTTTTTAAGAATGCCCAGCTCGTCAAGTGTTGGGAAGAGAAGAATTGCAAGAATTCAAAGTGTCCTTCATATAAATCATCTGACCTGAGGTGCTGGCAGTTATCCGGTACGTTCTGCGGGGGTGTTGTACAGGGTGCTTTCGCATTGAAGTTAGGTGATTGTCAAAAATGCACGGTATATAAAAAGGCTACCAAGGGAGATCCGATACTGCAGATAGGAGAAGACTTCAACAACCTGATGTTTCAACTAAAGACACAGGAGAATAAGCTCAGGTCTAGCATTCAGGCCACTGAGGAGAAAAACAGGGAGCTCTCCGCACTCAACAGAAAAATCAAGAAGCTGATGAAGAATCTGGACGTGAAAAATAGTCAGCTGAATGAGCTCTCCATAAAAGACGGTCTCACCGGTCTTTATAATTACCGATATTTCAGCAAGATCTTGAGGGAACAGTATAATCTGTCCAGAAGGTACAAATTCCCTCTGTCTTTTATCATGATCGATATTGATTACTTCAAGGCGGTTAATGATACATATGGTCATCAGGCCGGTGACAGGGTGTTGATACAGCTGGCGAATATTTTGGCCAGAAGTGTGCGTGATACTGACACAATAGTCCGTTGCGGAGGAGAGGAATTCGCAATTATCCTGCCTTACACGGACGTGGATGATGCGTACTTAAAAGCAGAGAGGCTGCGCAAGCAGGTAAGTGCTCATGTGTTCAAGGCCAGGGGGAAAAGCCTGAGTATAACAATAAGTCTGGGGATTGCCGTTTATCCGGTGACTAAAAATATCAATAAACCAGAGCGACTCTCTTATTATGCGGATAAAGCGTTATACCAGGCGAAAGAAAAAGGAAGAAACCAGACAGTCGTGTATGACGACCGGAGCGTTACAAAAAAGCAGAGTAAGCCGGTCAAAGTGAAAGCACTTATTGAAAGGCGGAAGTACCCCAGAGTTCAAACACTGGTGACTGTCAAAGGTACGCTGAACAGTATAGCACTGCCATTGAGTAATGTTTTTGATATTAGTTATTCAGGGCTTAGCCTTTTAAGCAGTGAACCGATTGAATGCCATAAGATTGTACGCATAAACCTCTGCTTTCTAGGAAATGGTGAATGTACAGATGATTCCGCCTGGATCGATCTCGAGGGGCTGGTTGTCAGATGTGGAGAAATATATGATTTTCCCCTCAAGCATCATCGGAATGTTAAGGCGGTCAGTAAATATCTGGTGGGTGTACAGTTTAGCAGTATTTCAAAAAAAGACAGTGTAATACTCCAGAAACACTTTGTGTCCTTGTTTGAAAACGGCTGTCCGCAGTAAATATATATACCGTATTGCTTCAGTTAAATAATTGTTCTCATGAAAGGTTTCATGGTATTTTATAGTTAAATGTTACGGTAAAATTTTTTCTGGGAGATGTTCAATGCAGCAATTGTTTAAGAAATATAGATATCCGCTCTTATCCCTTCTGATAATTCTCCTGACCGCCTTTTCTGCAATCAATACTGCCTATGCACTTGCTGGGGATGCTGCCAAAGCAAATAAACATTTTATCTGGGCGGTTGAAGGCAAGCAAAACACTGTCTTTCTTATGGGTTCAATACATGTCTTAAAACAGAACTCATATCCTCTGCCGCAAGCCATTGAAAAAGCATACGACTGCTGCAGAAGAGTTGTGTTTGAGACAGACATTGATAGGATGAGCAGTCCCGAGTCTATGGCAATGATGATGAAGAGTGCCCAGTATTCCGGCAGGCAGACCCTCTCGCGCAGTATTTCGGACCATACCTACGGTTTGATCAGGGAAAAACTCTCTGAAACCGGTCTACCGATTGAGAATTTTGAACGTTTTAAGCCCTGGTTTATAGCCCTTTCTATTGTTGCCGGTGAAATACAGCGGCTTGGGTATGATCCATCTCTTGGCATAGACCAGTATTTTTACAGAAAGGCCGTCACGGACCGGAAGGAATTGTTATTTCTTGAAAGCAATGAATCTCAGATAAACCTGATGGCGGGGTTGAACAGTTTTCAGCAGGAGGATTTTCTGGAGGTTGCACTAAAGGGAGTGGATGTAATAGAGTCCCTGGCAGCTGATATGGTCAATGCGTGGCAGGCAGGAGACACGAAGAAACTGGACACTATTATACGGATGGACTACGAAGGGAATCCGGAGATACTTGACCGTTTTATTACTCAACGAAATAGACGCTGGGTAACACAGATTGAGAATCTCCTGAATCACCATGATGATGTTCTCATAATTGTCGGCTCAGGTCATCTGGTGGGCAGGGACAGCGTTATTGATCTTCTTAAGAAAAAGGGATATAACGTTAATCAGAGATAGATCGGGTTCCCGGTTTAACCATAGGATTACAATGAGGGAGATACATGCTGCAGGATATTACAACCGGTAACACAGTAACAGACGGCAAAGAGTTCCGCTTCTGGATCGTTGGAGGGGTGGAGAAGTGGTGCGCTCAGAACAATGTCCCCTTTGATGTAGAGAGGTTCGGTCTTCGCAACAGCAGCGATATTGAGGTTAAATGGGGGATATACAAAAAGGGTGATGTCAGAACCGAATGGGCATCATGTTCGGACATGACTGGGATGAGCATTCTGCTGCGGGGGGACTCTGTCTTTCATTTCCGTGAACGAACTAATCATATTCATTGCAAAGATGTAAGGCTGCGGTCAGAAGGCGACTACGTGATTTGGAAAGAGAACTATGAACATACATGGAAAATGTATGATGATTCGGTTTTCCTTACCCTGCGTTGGCGGAAAGTGGATGATTGTACATAGGGCCGGGCCTTATTTAGGCAGAGCATCTTGAAGTGTAATCGTGTGTATTGCTGAATTCGGTTATTGAAGGCGTTTTCATTGACTAATTAAATCCAGAAGGTATAGTTTAATAATATAGCTAGTATAAAGGGAGAATGTTCATGAAAAAAATAATTGTGTTAGTCGTTCTGTTGACCGTGGTGCTCACATCATCCTTTGCTTTTGCTGTCGATGATTCATCGAAAGTTGTAGGTGATGCTTTCCTGTTGAAACCTCTCGGTTTTGTTGTGACTATAGCAGGTTCAGTGCTTTATATAGCCAGCTGGCCAATTGCAGCGATTACCGACAGTGCCGATCATACATATGAAGTGCTTGTGAAACAGCCGTATGACTACACTTTTACCAGGCCTGTTGGTGAGATCCCCTCTTCGCTGTAATTAGATTCATTAACTAATGGGTGAGAGTTGAGTTAGAACCGGACTGATTATTGATTGAAAAAAATGCTCTTCGCAGGGGTGTTTCGATGTCCTTCCCCTTTTTCCTCGGCAGGGTAACCGATGGCTATTACAGCCATTAGCTCATAATCTTCGGGGCCATTAACTAACGTAAGGATCTTATCCTTGTTTTTAAGAATTTCCCCAAGCCAGACTGCTCCTAGCCCAGATGAGTGGATATAGAGGAGCATATTCTGGATGCATGCGCCGATCGCCTGTGAATCTTTCGTTCTGTCATAACTTGCTGAGTTGTCTAAAAATACGGCAATCAATGCATTTGCACTAAGAACAATTTTTGAATAATGGGTTAGACCGGATACCTCGGCCTTGAGTTCCCTGTCTTTGATGACTGCAAATTTCCATGGCTGGTTGTTCTTGCCTGATGGTGCCCAAGTGCCCGCCTCGATTGTTGTTTCAATAATATTATCGGGGACCGGCTTATCTGTGAATTTTCTTATGCTCCGTCGCGTGCGGATGAGTTCGAATATGTCCATTATAAAACGGGTCTTATGCTGAAACCTTCTTATCCTTTCTGAATAACAGGTATTCTTTTATGAAATCGTTGAGGCCGCCGTCAAGTACAGCATTAACATTTCCTGTTTCACAGCCTGTCCTGTGGTCTTTTATGAGCTGATACGGCTGCAGGGTATATGATCTTATCTGGCTGCCCCAGGCAATGTCTTTTTTCTCGCCGATTATCTCGTCCATTTTATCATCCTGCTCTTTTTTCTTCATCGCATACATCCGGGCTTTAACGACCTTCAGCGCAGTTGCCTTGTTTTTATGCTGTGACCGCTCGTTCTGACAGCTTACGACGATTCCAGTCGGAATATGTGTGAGCCTCACTGCGGACGACGTTTTGTTGACATGTTGACCACCTGCTCCTGACGCCCTGAATGTATCTATTCTCAGGTCGTCTTCATCTATTTCAATATCAATGTCCTCACTTACTTCGGGGTATACAAGCACAGCGGCAAATGAGGTGTGACGTCTCTTATTTGCATCAAACGGCGAAATTCTGACCAGGCGGTGCACTCCGGCTTCTCCCTTTAGGTAGCCGTATGCGTACTCTCCTTTAAACATCAGTGTCACGCCCTTTATGCCGGCTTCTTCACCAGGCTGATGGTCGATGATCTCTAACTTAAAGTTGTTCTGCTCAGCCCACCTCGTATACATCCGCAGCAGAATCTGGGCCCAGTCCTGGCTTTCGACGCCTCCGGCCCCTGGATTGATTGTAAGGATAGCATTGTTGCGATCTCCCTCGGATGAAAGGGTGCTCCTTAATTCGATATCGTCAAGTGCTGCAATCAGCTTCTCAACTCCCTCTCCTGCATCATCCAGCATGCCTTCCCCGTCTTCTTCTTCAGATAGTTCAAGGAGAATGTTGAGGTCTTCATACTGTTTTTCTAATTCAAAAAAAGGCTGGAGGGAAT
>PJEL010003788.1_pt1 | contig 12718 bp, 8 predicted proteins | sample 1853271 | NCBI WGS metagenome assembly PJEL01 (sample SAMN08108733, study PRJNA415343) | Invertebrate metagenome, whole genome shotgun sequencing project. | host: Globobulimina | place: Sweden: Gullmar Fjord | collected 2015-08 | reverse complement strand
AAGTTGCCGTTAATGGTTAGTGAAAAAACTGATCGTGTACATACTTCGTATCACCAAGCTGTTACCGCGACTGGTCGTTTATCTTCGACCGATCCAAACTTACAAAATATTCCAATTCGCAGTGAGCAAGGTCGTAAGATCCGCCAGGCGTTCATCGCACCAAAAGATCACAAAATTGTTGCGATAGATTATTCTCAAATTGAGTTACGTATTATGGCGCATTTATCTAACGACAAAGGCTTAGTAACAGCCTTTAGTGAAGGCAAAGATATTCATAGAGCAACAGCGGCAGAAATCTTTTCTGTAGAGCTAGATGAAGTAACAACCGATCAGCGCCGTAGTGCAAAAGCGATTAACTTTGGTTTGATTTACGGTATGTCTGCCTTTGGTTTAGCCAAACAGCTAAATATTGGTCGTCAGCAAGCACAAGAATACCAAGATAAATACTTCCAGCGTTATCCAGGCGTATTAACCTATATGGCAGATACCCGTCAGCAAGCCAGTGAGCAGGGGTATGTTGAAACACTATATGGCCGTCGCTTGTATCTACCAGATATCAATGCCAAAAATGGCATGCGTAAAAAAGCGGCTGAACGCGCAGCAATCAATGCGCCAATGCAGGGTACCGCTGCAGATATCATCAAAAAAGCCATGTTAGCTGTAGATACTTGGTTACAGGAACAAAATGATGAACGCATTAAAATGACTATGCAGGTGCACGATGAATTAATTTTTGAAATTCATCAGGATATCGTTGAAGAAACCACCAAGAAGTTGGTTGAGTTGATGAATGATGCGGTAGAGCTTAGCGTGCCATTAATTGCTGAAGCTGGTATTGGTGAAAACTGGGATCAAGCTCACTAAGTTAGCTAGAAAACCTTAATTTAACAAACCATAGCTCAAAACAAAGGCAGTTACCTAGTAGATCAGGTAGCTTCCTTTTCATTTAACCTAAACATTAACCTCATTTAAAAATCTACAGTACAACCGCTACCCACTTTGATAAACCTATCAGTCTCACCGTTTTGTTGAAACTCTAATAACGCTAAATTAACGTCATCAAGTAACTGATGCCAATGTGGATATTTATTACTTATTGCAAAATAGAGGTGATTATATTTTAAAGCCGGCTCTACAACTTCTATACCATTGAGTAGTGCCTGCTTATTGCGGTTTGATAGCTCGGAGTAGTTAACACTATATGTAAACACTTTAGGATCACCAACGATTAAATCAACCCGCTTAGCCACTAGCAATTTTACTAGTTGTAATTCATCTACCGCTTCAACAACAGAGAATTGTTTAGAATCCATCATGGCATCAAACTCGGGAGTGTTTTGATATCCTCGCACAACACCTATTATCTTACCTTTTAAATTCCCTAAGTTTTTTTCTAAGTCAAAAATGTAACCTTGTCTTTTTAGTAATGATAATTCACCACCGGAAAATTTATTGGAAAGCGCTAAAAGCTCTCGGCGTTTTTTACCTGAAATAGCATCTGATGGTGCGGAGCTTTCAATAAAATACTCAGGAAATAGAATATCCATTTTCCCTTGCTCAACTAACTTTACTGACCTTGCCCAAGGATAAAAATGAATGTTTACTTGATAACCTTTACTGACTAATACCGCAACGGTAAATTGGAAAACCCAACCCTTGTTACAAACATCTTCACTAATATAGGGCGGCCAATTTAACGTGGCTAAGTTGATAATCTTCTCTGAGCTTTCATTAAAGCGGTAACCTTGAGATGTCTTTTTACCTTGAACTTTATGCTGCTGGCCATTTGAAGCATAGGTAATGGTTAAATTTTCGTCGGCTGTTGCTGTATCAGCAAATAAAGCTAAAGTGAAGCAAGTGAGAAGAGCAATGGCGAAGGTAGTTATTTTTGCTAAGGACATATCTTAAAAGGCCATCTTTTGAGGAGTACTCTTTTAACTTTAGCTGTTCGTGCGGAATATGCCATTGTGCTAATGCCTTGTTTTGCTATCGGAAGGTATTAGCTAACTTATCAAGGCAATTTTTTTTTAATGAAGTAATAAGTAAGTCACTATGGCGACAATGCATGAGACTATAAAGCTTAATAATGCCCCTTCAATCACCATATCTTTTATTGCTATTTCTCCTGTGCCATAAGCTATAGCATTGGGCGCGGTGGCAACTGGCAGCATAAAGGCACAACTGGCAGCCATAGCTGCAGGGATCATAAAGATGGCAGGATCTACACCAGCGCTGGTGCCGACTATAGCTAAAATAGGCATTAATAGCGTTGCAGTGGCAGTATTACTGGTAATTTCGGTAACATAAGTGACCACCAAACAGATGGTTAATATCATGGCTATCATAGGTAAGTTAGCGAGTGAGGATAACCAGTCACCCAACATAAGACTCAACCCAGAAGCTGCAAAACCTTTCGCTATAGCGATACCACCAGCGAAAAGTAATAACATGCCCCAAGGTATTTCTTTGGCGGTATTCCAGTCAAGAATACGGCCACCTTTGCCGTTAGGTGTCATAAACATTATTACCACAGCAGCAAGTGCTACCGTACTGTCTCCTGCTATCGATACATCAAATAAACCACTCCAGCCACCAAAAGGTGCACCACGGGTGATCCACGCTAATGCAGTCAGCGCAAAGATAATTAAGGTGCGCTTTTCTTCACTACGCCACTTTGGCAATGTAGGTAATTGAATTTTATCTTCAAGGGTGACTGAGCGTGTTAACCACAGTGCCATTAGAGGGATAGAAATTAGTACTACAGGCACACCAATTTTCATCCATTCTAAAAAGCCAAATTCACTGCCGGTTGTTTCTTCATAAATGCCCATAAAAATGACATTCGGCGGCGTGCCAATTGGGGTGCCAATGCCGCCAACTGAAGCTGAATAGGCAATGCCTAGAATAAGGGCTACTTTTAATTTTCTGTTATCAACATGACTTAAAATGGCCAAGGCAATAGGTAACATAATCAAAGTAGAAGCTGTATTTGAAATCCACATACTTAATAAGGCGGTGGCTAACATAAAGCCAAACACTAAACGGCGACCACTAGATACACCGACTAGGCGCACCATATAAACGGCCATGCGTTCATGAGCGCCACTTTTAACGAGTGCTGTCGAGAGCATAAAGGCACCCATCAACAATAAGATGACATGACTGCCTAGGGAAGAAGCAACGGTTTTGTGATCAACAATGCCAAATAGGGGCAGTAAGGCAAAAGGCACTAACGAAGTAGCAGGGATAGGAATCGCTTCGGTAACCCACCATATAACTGTCAACAGAGTTATTGCTGCGGCAATGGCGGGTTTATCAGCTAAACCAAAGTGGCTGAGTAATAAATAACAGGCAAAGGCTATAGCAGGCCCAAGCAGAATAAAATGCTGGCGGGTAAATTTCATTATGTAAACTCTATTATTAGTAGCACTCATGTTTTCACGGTGCTTTTATTATTTGTTTTCTAAAATTTTCGCCTAACCTATCCCGCAGGTGCTAATGGGCAGCTTATATCACTGAGTGAATCTTCAATTGGTAACACTTTACCGATAATAAGACGATTTGGTGTAAGCATATCATCACTTAACAGTGTGTGCTGGATATTACGGCTACGTTCTTGCGCTAAATTGATCAGCAGATCTTGATCAACAAGGATATTAGCTAAAAGTATTGGCTCAATTTTATCTGTTTTCCAAGTGATTAACGTTTCAGGCTCCATAAGTGGAATTTCACCGAAGTCATAGGGTTTAGTAAAGGTTTGTTGATAAGCATTCTCTAGTGATGCTAAATGTTGAGCATTGCTTAACTCTTCTGCATTTGGGTTAATGAGTTGCTGGAACATTTGTTGTTTGAGTGCCGCGCTATCTTGCGGGTGATAACAGCCGGTTACCTCTAAATGTAATTCAGGTCTTTGCATTAATGCTTGCTTTAACAAGTTTAAACGCTTAACCATTGCTTCATCCAGAGCAGGATTTCCTGCAATAAAGTCAATTGTGCCTAAGTCTTCATCGCTATCAACTAAGCCAGCGAGCAAAGAGAAAGGTGAAGCAACAGCTTTAACAATTAAATTGCCTAGTGCATTCCAAACCAGTTTACCGTAGCTAAAGTCAGGATCGTTTAAGTTGCCGCTTATTGGCATATCAATATGAATTTCATCTTCAGAGTCTTTTAACAAGCTTACCGCAAGATCTAAAGGCAGACTTGTTGCTTGTTCACTTTCGACATCATCACCTAGATAGAAACGGTCAATAAATACAGTGTTTTCGGCATTAAGCGCTTGGTCTTCTATCAAATAACTTAGGTTAAGGTTTAGTTTTCCTTTTTTGATTTCGCGACCCACATAAGTACCAGAAAAGGGTGTAAAATCACTCATCTGTAGGTCATTCAACAGCAGATTGAAATTGGTATATAAGGTTTCAGATAATAAATTCATATTGCCCTTCAATTTAAGCGGCGCAAACTTATTTATTTTAGCTTGTAGGTCAATACTTGCTCGACTATCAACTTCACTTGAAAGTCCCTTAATTGTGGCTTGTAAAGGGTCTAAGCGTACCTTATAACGCGGGCTAACAGAGTAGTCGGTATAAACTACGGAAGAAGAGTTGATCTGAAAATGTTTAAGATTAATTGTTGCAGGTTTACCCTGTTCTCCTGCTTCACTTTTACGTTCCAAGCGCTCTTTACGTATGGTAGCCATATTGAGTATGCCTTGCTTGTTACGCTGGGCATTGAGCCATAGTTTATCAATAGTGACTTTATTGATATCTATAGTATTTTCTGGCTGGGCAATATCAATACCTTGAATAGATATTTTATTAATACGAACATAATCTTCGTCGTTATCGGTAACTCGGGTGCGCCAGTTATTTAGTGCCATGTCACCGGAGATATTAATTTTATCGGGACTAGCAGTTGTTGAGCCTTGACTAGCAGCAGCTGGGGCATAACGAATGTTTAATTTAGCATCTAAGTTACCTTCAATAAGCTCTGAAATAACTAACTGGTGCATATAAGGCTCAAGGTTAAGCAATGGTACAGTTTTCGCGTTAAAATTAAGGTTAGCGCTTATCGGATATAGCGTCAGTTCGCCATTGGCCGCTATATTACCGCTTTGCTCAACAACTGCTGAAAAATCAAGAGGGAAGCTTGCTTCTGGTTGTAAGTTGAAGTTTTCTAAGCTCATGTCAATTGAGGTTAAACTTACCTGCGTGGCTACGTCTGTTGTATTATCAGTGACGTTTAATTTATTGTTTGCTAACGTTATTTTATCAATAGATAATTGCAGTTTTTGTTGAGTTGAGTCACTGCTTTCATCAGCTGAGCTGGCTGGTTGTAATTGTAATAAGTTCAGTCCGCCGTCTTTGTTACGAATAACATTGATCAAGCTATCGCTAAGTACAACTTCTGCTAATTTTACTTGGTGTTTAGAAGATGAATAATTAAGGCCATTAATTGCAAGGCTAGCTAACTGTATATCATCAACATCAATACCTTTACGTTTAATGAATAAATCAGTGAACAGCATGCTGGCATTCTTTACATTAAGCAGCATGTCTTGTTGGGAAAGGTCTATTGCATACTCGGCATTAATATTTAACTTGCCTGAGCTTAAATCTGTAGGTAACTCTTCTTTGAAGTATTGGTAAAGTGTTGGCAGGCTAATGTCATCAATTTTAATTTTACCTGAAGAACGCAAAGGTAAAATAGTGACATGGCCTTCCCACTCTAAACTTGAGCCAATTACGCCACCAGCGGAGGTTGCCTTTAGCTTATAAGGGCTATTTAATTCTCTTTGTGTGGTGAAGTTTTCTAGACCAATATTTATCGGTCCAATATGGGCATCAAAAAGCTCTTGTTTGGAGTGATCGGTAAAACGTAAACTTAGCTGATTAATATTTAAAAGAGCTACCAAAACTTCAGCTATAGCATCATCTTCAACGTTAGGTTTTTTTGGCGTGCTGTCTTGAACGCCAATTAGCTCATCAATATTAGTGCTGTTATCTTGGTACAATTGATAGTGAAAGCGGGGTGATTCTATAGTGAACTCGTCAAAAGTCCATAACCAGTGGAAAAGTGAAGATATTTGAAAGTTAACAAACAGTCGACTAAAGCCAGTAAAATCCTCTTTATCCTTATCAAGTATTGTTAATTGTTTTACTTCAAGAGATAAGTAAAAAGGATTGATAATGATATCTTCAACTTCCATGGAGTATGAAGTATTTTCACTTACAATGGTTGGCAGTTTATCTTTGAGTAAATAAGGCGTCAGTAAACCTAATAGCAAGGCATAAATGGCAACAGTGCTAAAAGCTATTAAAGTTATTTTCAATAGTTTTTTGTGGTTTTGTACAAACGGCTTGGACGACATAAGTTAACGACACTTCTTATTTGTTTACACTCTTGTTATATAGCGTAATTGATATGTTTTCTCAATGCTACTGTATTTGAATGTAAATACTAGTATTAATTATACTTGGTAAGTGGTTGATAAGTAGGGAGATGTTACTAGCCTGTAACAGGCGTATAACTATCAGGCGATTTCCCTTCTCTAAGCTAAATATTGCAAGCTTAACCAGGTAGTTATTCGTTACTCACTGAGTTGATTAAGCATTAGAGTAGCGCTCTTTATTACCTAACCAGCGTTGAATTAATGCTTGCGCACATTCAGGCTGCTGGCGAGATAATAAGTAGGCTTGCTGTTTAATTTCAGGAATTAAATAACCGTCTCGCACTAAGTCGGCAATTCTGAGCTCAGCTAAACCCGTTTGCCTAGTACCAAGTAACTCTCCGGAACCACGAATTTCGAGATCTTTTTCTGCAATAACAAAACCGTCATTACTTTCACGTAATACTTTTAAGCGTTTTACCGCTGTTTTTGATAATGGCGCTTTATACATCAATACACAAAAAGAAGCGACTGAGCCACGACCAACACGGCCACGGAGTTGATGCAGTTGCGCTAAACCTAAGCGCTCAGGGTTTTCAATTACCATTAAGCTGGAGTTAGGTACATCAACGCCAACCTCTATTACTGTGGTTGCAATAAGTAGGTGTAAATCACCTTTTTTAAAGCTATCCATAATGGCTTGTTTTTCATCTGCCTTTAATCGGCCATGTACTAAGCCAATTTTTAATTCAGGTAATTGCGCTTGCAATAAAATAGCGGTTTCTTCTGCAGCCTGACATTGCAGCACTTCAGATTCATCAATTAAGGTACAAACCCAATAAGCTTGCCTGCCATCATCAACACAACCTTTGCGAATTCGCTCAATAACATCGGCGCGGCGAGAGTCAGGCAATGCTACTGTATTGATTGGTGTGCGTCCTGGAGGAAGCTCATCAATTACCGAGGTATCTAAATCAGCATAAGCTGTCATGGCTAATGTTCGCGGAATTGGTGTCGCTGTCATGATCAACTGATGCGGATATTTATTCTCAAAGACACCTTTTTCTCGTAGTGTGAGTCTTTGGTGCACGCCAAACTTATGTTGCTCATCAATAATGACTAGCACGAGGTTTTTGAATACCACATCGGCTTGAAATAGGGCATGGGTGCCAATAACCATTTGCATTTCGCCACTGGCAATTTGCTCAAGTGCCAACCTTTTTGCTTTCGCTTTGGTTTTCCCTGCAAGCCAACCGACACTTATATCTAGTGGTGCAAACCAATTAGCAAAATTAAGAGCATGTTGTTCGGCAAGGATTTCAGTCGGCGCCATTAGGGCAACTTGGTAACCTTCACTAATGGTGGTTAAAGCAGTAAGTGCGGCAACCAAGGTTTTGCCTGAACCAACATCTCCTTGAACCAAACGCATCATAGGTTTGTTTTTAGCTAGATCAGTTTTTATTTCATCAACAACTCGTGCTTGCGCATTGGTTGGTGAAAACGGTAGTGACTTTAAGAATTTCTGACTAACTTTTTCATCACCCAATAACGGTAGTGCATCATGCACATCACTGTTTTGTCTGAGCTTTAACATACTCAAATTATGGGCAAGCAACTCTTCTTTAATCAAGCGTTGCTGAGCAGGGTGATGACCTTGCTCTAGTTGTTCAATAGAGACATCTGGTGGCGGTCTATGAATAATTGCCAGTGCTTCGCTAAGAGAATATTGTTCATTGAAAATACTGCTTGGCAATAACTCTTCAACTTGACCACGTTGTAATCGAACTAATGCTTGTTCAGTTAAACTACGCAGCGATATTTGTCTAAGGCCGTCAGTACTCGGGTAAACTGGTGTTAAGGTCTCTTCTACACTAGTTAAGGCTCTATCGTCATCAAGAGATTTATATTCAGGATGAACAATTTGATAACCGCGCGGGCCGCGTTTAACTTCACCATAACAACGGATAGTTTTTCCAATGGTTAAGCTATTTTTTATACTAGCGGAGAAGCTAAAAAAACACAGCTGAATGCTGCCTGTGCCATCATTCAAGGTAACCACCAACATACGGCGTTTTCCGTGGGTGATCTGGCTATCAGTCACTTCACCAATAATATTAGTTGAAGTGCCGGGCATTAATTCGCGGACTGTCATTACGCGGGTTTTGTCTTCGTAACGCAGAGGAAGGTGAAAGAGAATATCTTGCACTGACAGCAAGCCTATTTTCTCTAACTTTTCAGCTAAACTAGGCCCAACCCCTTTCAAGGTGCTGAGCGGAATTTGTGATAGCTTAGTAAGAGCTTCCATTGCCATTAATATGGTTCCTAGTGGCTAGTCATCAATGTGTTGCCAAGCTTTTTTGTTCATTTGCATTTTTTGCCACCATTGTTCATCAGCGACAATTTGACCTGCTTCATCAATTTCTGGATAAGGTAGACCTTTACGCTGGCAAGCTTCAGCAAAGATAGGGTGACCACCTTCAAATAAAGTTCGTTGGCGGCGTTCATTACTTAAAAGAGGTTTATCATACATACCAGCCGCTTCGCGCTGGCGTTGTGCTTCGTATAAAACAACAGAGCAAGCAACAGATACATTTAATGATTGCACCATGCCAACCATAGGAATCACAATGTGGTGATCAGCTAACTCAAGCGCTTCTTTTGAGGTACCAAACTTCTCTTGACCTAAGATAATGGCGGTAGGCTTGGTATAATCTATTTCGGTAAAGTTAACCGCAGTATCGGACAAGTTAGTTACCAATACTTGCATGCCTTGTGCTTTTAATGCGGTAATGGCATCAGCAGTTTTATGGTAATTATGCACGTCTATCCAATTTTGGCTACCTGCAGCACTACCACCTCGTACTTCTGCTTCTTCACTTTTCCATACCGCATGAACATCACTAATACCAATAGCATCACATGTGCGGACTACGGCGGCTAGGTTATGAGATTTGTGTAAACCTTCCATGCAAACCGTTAAATCCGGTTGGCGTTTGTCTAACATGGTATTAATGCGTGCTAATCTTTCAGGAGTCATGTGGTTAATTCTATAAAAGTAAAAGGTTCTAATATTGGTTACGAATATTTTAGTTAATCTCAACTCGGGTTAGAGCTATAAAGCTGTGCAGCTGCTTTATGGAGAAAAATGTCTTATTCATGGATGAATAAGCCAAGCTTATAAGGACATATTTACGGCGTTTTTGCGTAATAATGCACGGAACAGCTCAGCTTAGACAAATATTAATTAACGCTAGGTAACTCGACAACTCCATCAATTTCAATTTCAACATCTTTAGGTAACCTTGAAACTTGTACCGCAGCTCTTGCCGGGTAAGGCTGACTAAAGTAGCGGCTCATTACTTCATTAACAGTAGCAAAGTTGCTTAAATCAGTAAGGAAAATATTTACTTTGACCATATTATTGATCTCGCCACCTGCTGCTTCACACACTGCCACTAGGTTTTTAAATACTTGCTCAGCTTGGGCGGCAAAGTCACCTTCAACAACTTCCATTGTTTCGGGAATTAGAGGGATTTGACCTGATAAATAAACAGTATTATTTACTTTTACCGCTTGGCTGTATGTACCTATTGCACTTGGTGCTTTGTCTGTACTGATAATGCTTTTCATAATACTTCCTGCTTGTTACTACTTGAGCATAACGCTCTGTTATTTATTACGGATGACGCGTTGAACATCAATCATCACTTTAATTTTACGAATAATATCGGCTAAATGAATACGATCTCGACAGGTAATTTCCATGTCAATCACGTATAAACCAGCATCTTTTTCACCCGAGTTTAAGTTGTGAACATTTGAGCCACCTTTAGCTACAGCATTCGTTAGTGCCGCTAATGCACCTTGGTGGTTTACTATTTCTACGCGCAGCTTGGCGATAAACTCTTTATCAATGTCATTGTCCCATTTTACCGGGAACAAACTACCTTGCTCATGGCCTTTAATGTTTCGACAACCTTGTTGATGAACCATTAAACCTTTACCTGGGCTTAAATAAGCTAAAATGGCATCGCCAGGGATAGGTCGACAACACTTACCGTAACTGACTAACATGCCCTCGGTGCCTTTAATTGGCATTTTGGTTTTTGCGCCGTTTGAAGCTAATTCACTGTCTTCAGTAAAGCCATCAGTAAGTTGTCTGGCAATACCAATACTTAGGGCATTACCTAAACCGATATTGGTAAGTAACTCTTCAAAGCTTTCATTACCACTTTGTTGTACTACTTCATCAATTTTTTCTTGAGCTAAATCTTCTAATTTAGTTTTACCAAGCGCATGACTTAATAGACGTATACCTAAAGCATGTGACTCATCTTTTTCACAACTTCTTAAATACGTTCTGATTTGCAGACGTGCTTTGGCTGTTACTACAAAGTTTAGCCAAGTTGCATTTGGTCTGGCTGCTGTTGAGGTGATTACCTCAATAGTTTGCCCAGAATCTATTGGTTGACTCATAGGATAAGGTTTACGGTCCACCTTGACACCGACACAAGAGTTACCAACATCAGTATGTACCGCATAAGCAAAATCGATTGCTGTTGCGCCCATAGGTAATTCTATAATTCGCCCATCAGGGGTGAAAACATAAATTTCTTCTGGAAATAGATCAGACTTAACGTTTTCAATAAATTCAAACGAACTACCTGCACTTTGCTGCAATTCTAATAAACTTTGCATCCAACGGCGCGCTTTCATTTGAGCCGTTGTGCCTGTGTTGTCACCATCTTGCTTATAAAGCCAATGGGCGGCAACACCTTTATCAGCCATTTGGTCCATATCATGAGTACGGATTTGAATTTCTACAGGAATACCGTGTGGACCAATTAGTGAGGTATGTAACGACTGATAGCCGTTGGTTTTTGGAATAGCGATATAATCTTTAAAGCGGGTTTCAATCGGCTTGAATAGGTTGTGCATAGCACCTAAAGCACGATAACAGTTATCGATCTTTTCATTAACGATAACGCGAAAAGCATAAATGTCCATGACTTCATTGAACATTAATTCTTTATTAAGCATTTTGCGATAAATTGAATAAAGGTGTTTTTCTCTACCAATAATTTGCGCTTCAATGCCGCTTTCTTCTAAGCGTGAAGCAATCTCTTTTTCAATATTATCAACAATTGCCTTTCGATTTCCACGGGCACTTTTTACTGCCGATCTTAATGCTCGTGAACGCATTGGATAAAGTGCTTCAAAGCCGAGTAGCTCTAATTCATTTTTTATATCGTGGATGCCTAAACGGTTAGCTATCGGAGCATAGATTTCTAAGGTTTCACGGGCAATACGACGACGCTTGTCAGGTCTTAATGAACCCAGGGTGCGCATGTTATGAGTGCGATCAGCAAGCTTGATTAAAATGACACGAATGTCTTGCACCATGGCAAGTACCATTTTACGGAAGTTCTCCGCCTGCATTTCTTCTTTGTTATCAAACTTTAGCTTATCTAATTTACTAACACCTTCAACAAGTTCAGCTACGGTATGGCCAAACAGTTCAGCGAGTTCATCTTTGGTAACTTCGGTGTCTTCAATAACATCATGTAATAAAGCTGCCATTAGTGTTTCATGATCTAAATGCATTTGCGCTAAATTAATTGCTACTGCAACAGGGTGAGTAATATAAGGGTCACCACTTGAGCGCATTTGGCCATCATGGGCATCACGCGCAACAATATAGGCGTGTTTAAGCAAATCAATTTGTACTTTTGATAAGTAAGTAGAGCTAAGTTCTTTTAAAGGTTCAAATAGGTACACCTAATGCTCCAAATTGAGAGGGGAAAAGGGGGGTAATTCGAGTATATACCCTAGTATAGACAGCATACGTGGCAATACGCTCTATTTACAAGGAAAAATTAATCGTAGAGTAATAAAAAACGCGTAACCTTTGATCTGCGATTAAGCAGAGTGGGGTACGCGTTTTTAAGAGCTAAATTAAATCTTTCTTAGTAGAAAGAAATTACTTTAGCTTAATTCGTCTTGTTGACCACCAACAATCGCTGCAACAGCATCTAATTCAGCAGTATCTTGCTGAATTTGTTGTGCACGATCAGAAGTGTTCATAATGTCTGTAGTAATTAAACCTGCTTCGATTTCACGCAAAGCAATTACCGTTGGTTTGTCGTTTTCGACTTCAACCAATGGATCTTTTCCGCCCGTTGCAATTTGACGAGCACGACGTGATGCAACTAGCACCAAATCAAAACGATTACCGACTTTTTCTACGGCATCTTCAACAGTTACGCGAGCCATCTGGTCACTCCAACTAATAAACCAACTTACAAAATAGCTGCGTAGTTTACTGCCGACTCA
>PJEL010003787.1_pt1 | contig 12718 bp, 12 predicted proteins | sample 1853271 | NCBI WGS metagenome assembly PJEL01 (sample SAMN08108733, study PRJNA415343) | Invertebrate metagenome, whole genome shotgun sequencing project. | host: Globobulimina | place: Sweden: Gullmar Fjord | collected 2015-08 | reverse complement strand
GTGTGTGGTTCTGTCCTCCCTCCATCCCCCCATTTCTACGCAGACAGTTGAGGGGGGGGACTCGCATTAATGAGGTGGCAGCAGCAACGTCAGTACACGTGTTATCCTCTCCTACCGTCAAGTGGAAAAGGTATATGGGAAGAGCCTCCCACCTTTATCGCCCACCATCTTTCTCAACTTTACGTTGGCGGGGGTGTAGGGCTAGCCCCGGTCGCCATTTGCCTTGCCAATCTGGTCTTGAGATAATGTAGTAAGAAATAAAAAAGTAAGAACCATCCTGGACGCACAACAACTAGTACACTACTCTTCTAGTGTCCTGGAGTAATCCTAGTTTCCTAGCCTCCTTCATACTACTCTAGCGGACAGGGGGCACTAGAAGAGTGAGATTGTGGTGTTCCTGGGGGCATTGGTACTGGGTTAGGGTAAGTGTAGGAGGTGTGTCATTGAGATTTTAAGTGCTCCTTCCACCATGATCCTGGTTGTACTGGAGGTACGGTTGCTGTGAGCACTGGTATCAGTTGTTGGTGTTATGTAATTCCGGTTAGAGTTGATTGATGCTGAAGCCCTCAGTTTAGGGGTAGTACCTAGTACCTGGTCATCAAGATGGCACATCATAACTGGAGCACTCCGCACTACAGGTGCATACATACATACACTAACAAGGCAGAAATTTGAACAGATGGAATGTTGGCCTGTGTTGCCTAAACATTCCCAGAAAATAAGCAAACCACTGCTTACATTGGGAGGGAATAAGGAAACTCCAATGATCCATCTTCTTCACACCACTTAGGGGTATGTGATACTACTGTGTACATGCACGGGCAATTTGCATGGTAGCTCGAAATGCCTTCCTAGCAAGTCCGGCAGGGAAGGGGAAATATCACACTGAGAAACACTTCAAACATGACAAGATACACAACACACCGTCTCAATGAGGTTGGAGTCAGCAGATAATAGAGTTTCTATCTTATTTCATGGCGAAAGGCCTTGAAACGAGATCAGCAATGGTTCCCCTCGTCAACCTTGCTTGCTTTACGATCTACCTACGGTCTCATGCCTTAACGTAGTACAAACTTCAATGTCATAAAGGTCATCAGTGAGCTGGGGCTGCTTCAATTCTTCTCTCACTATGCACTAATCTTGGACTGATCATTCTTCAAGCTTAGAATCATGCTCTTCATCCTATTCACATTTTGAAATTTGTCTTCAGGCTCAACTTGCACGTCAATTAGGGATGTGATGCGTTCCCACGGGTTCTCTGATTCCAATTCTGCTTCCAATTGCTCCAAAAACATCTGCTCCTGAGCACGATTCTGGATCATCCGCGTGTCTCTCATGGAAGCCCTTTCCTCCATAAAGGTCTCTTGATCTTTTTGCCCAGTTTTTAGTACCTAATAGTAAACTCAATCTGAGTTAGGGGCAGGGGCTATTAAATGGAAACTCTCTAAGGTAAAATATAAAATCAGCCGACTGACTTTCCAGCGCTTCCATGGTGGGAACAGGCTACCACTACATGCGGTAAGCCCAACGTAACAATAATTAATATCAGGTCACCTCTGATCTGGTCCCCTCTTCTACGTCTGCCTTCTCCCGCAGCTGCGCTTCCCACTGTACATGAAAGCGGGATAGTGCATCGTCCTCCATAGTTTCTGGCTCTGGTAGAGTACCTTGTAGGTCTCCCATGCTCAAGTTTGTGTATGACTGTGGCAGATGGCATAGTGATACATGAAATCAAATAATGCCATAGAATCACGCATTGTTAAGATGTTACAGGCATCATTATCATGTCACCATGAGCAAATCCCAAGTTTAGCCAGCTAATCATTTTTCATACCTCGATATCTGTTTGCAATGCTCCACCCTCATGCTGTATGTCATCGTAATCATCGAATTCATTCATAACACAACAAGTGTCCACGTGCTGTTACAAGAGATTCAGCAACTAAGACTCTAAGCTTTTCTTCCAGCCGTCGTTAGATGATGTTCGGCCCTCCTCTTGATTCCTGACTAAATACAAACGCAGAGGAGCAAACAATCACGTCAGTCCAGTCCACCACATTTCTTCTGCCTAATATCAAGCATCAAGCCTCCCCGAGCCCTTAATCCACGACAACACAGTCTGGAACTACTGGTGCATTGAATATGACATCAAGTTCGATGCCTTGTCCTATTCAACAACATAAAGGCGCAGCGGCGGTAACCCTAACCCCCTCCCACCCACCCCCTGTAGGCCTGTAGCCCGGCTCGAACCTACCAGTAGAATGTTGCCTAGGTACAAACCCAAACCCTAAACCCAAACCCTAATCCTAAACCTAACTCTAATAACCCGAACCTTAACCCTAACCCTAACCCTAACATTAATCTTAACCCTAAGCCCCCCCTAAGCCCTAACTTAACCCTAACCCTGCCCTAAACCCCCAAAACCCTCACTCTAACCCTAACCCTATCAACCCTATAACCTACCCACTAGAGCCAGCGGCTCTGTATTCCACCGATTCAGCTTTGCCCTTAGGGTTAAATGAAGTGTACCAAAAAATAGAGAATCTGTTCCATTTAAAGCAAAGAATAATGAAAAACCCGCGAAAACGGTACACTCCAATTTTTCGCATTAAATGGGGTGCAGTGAAATAATGACCTAATCGCCACTTTACACGGTGGTGTTGCCTCTGTGCAGATATCACTACGTAGATGCGTGCACGTTAGTCATATTCGGATTCCTGAGACTCTGAGGAATCCAATGGTCTCATTCAGAGCTTCAGGAGACACGTAGTTAGCGAGATGTAGTGACCCAACGTCAGGGGACAGTTTACAATTCGTCACACTTAGGGGTATCGACACTAACACCAATGAGCTTAACTGAACTGAACTGTACGTTTCAGTTGATACCTCTAACCCTAACCCTAAACCTAAACCTAAACCTAAGCCTAATCCTAATTGTTAGTGCACCACTGTATTATGTTGCGGTACACTATGTCGGTTTTGCCAGAGCAAAACGACTTTTAGCATAGAGGATGTTACAGCTTAGGATGCTACAAAAATAGCGTAACGTCCAAATATGTAGGGTAACATCGCAGGCGTCCACTAGAGGCCAGGTGGACGTGCACTTGAATGCTAAGGGGAACACAGGTTCCCGTAAATTTCCGTAAATTTTAGTATAGGAACGTTCAGTAGTAGGTAATTTAAATGTTCCTATACGAACTGAGAAGAGTACCAACCTTCTCACTTCTTCTTCTTCATCATCATCTCTTTCTGTCGGGAGGATAGAAAGATTTAGCAGAGTCTAGGATAGAGTAGGATAGTAGGAGCTAAACAATAAAAGGATTATTGTGGCACTATCTGTGATTTCCCCCTTGCTACTTGAGTACTGAGTATCTATAGGAGTTCAATAGGAACTATACTAGGGAAGTGTGGGAACGAAGATTCGCATTGGACTGAAAAGGAGCTACGGTAAACGTGAGAGATCTGATGATGATAAGTCCTCGGCCCGGTCATGGCCAAGTAAATGGAATTTATGAGCCCCAAGGATCGGCCGGCTACGGTCGCTTGGGAGCCCTCACGGGAGGGCAATGGCATCCCAACATCTAATCCTGAGAGTGTAGTGTGTATGTACACCTCTATTGGTGTAAGAAAAATTTCCGTTACGCAGTTAAAACCCTAACCCAAACACCCAAACTCCCATTCATAACCCCCATAACACTAGAAACACAAAGCAAATAGCACTCAATAAGTTAGAGGAGAAGAGGGCCCACAGATACGGCATGACTAAACTGGATCAGGATGACCCCGAATTTGGAGATGCCCCACCCAGGCTGATTGAGGGATACAGCCAGGTTGTTAACCCTAGTAAATAGTGAAGTGGTTGAGTTGGTGTGGCGTGAAGTATGCGTTATTTTTCATTGAAATTGATGGTTTGGGGGATGCTTGTTGCAAAAAGAGTTATAGAAAGAAGGAAAGCTGTGACGGATAGACACACTGCCCCATTGTGTAAGGTAATGTTTTTTCTGTAGGATATGAAGCAGTAACGGCAGTAGATACAAATGCAACATAAAAGAGAATATCCTGTAGATAAAGGGGGGAAATGCATGGACTCCTCGGCCGTGCGCACTCACAGAAGACGCGAGGTTTTGGATGTACAACGTAATTTCGGGGTGGCAGTACAATTGGCTCTGAGAAAGTAGTATAACAGCGTACATGTGTTTAGTTCTTGTTGATCTGTTGCTTCATAAGATTAGGGTTTGCTTAATGGCTATTTTCCCCCTCTTGGTTCAATTTGATCCATGGATGTACCCGCAAATGATTTTGGTGGCCTGATTAACACTGCCTACGCTTACCTAATGTTTGAATTGAGCCTGTCCACTCGACTACTCTAACATTTCGGTGTATGTATATATGCTATACTTTTCTCCAGCCATTTGACTCATGCCTACGCATCTAATGAACCTGATGAACCACCAACTCCCAGACATACATAGTGCGAGATACCCCTGGTCCCTCTACCAATGCCGTACGGGAAGTACTGTTTCGATGCGGGAATTGGTGCTATGCAGGAGAGGTTAGAATATACCCTCATTTAAGGTTTAATCTGATGCACACACATAGAAGTTTGAATGCCCCTAGAGAGAATGACGGCATTGCAAACTCACGTATTCCTGATGCTCTAATCTCCTTTTAATGTAATTACTGCTCTAATATTCTAGGTATCTCTTGCTGGATTAGGGGATGAAATTACTCTGCGTGACGTTCCTCAAATAATCCCAATGTTACAACGTCAACAGGTCTTTAACCGTGATGCAGTACTTGCCCTCATCCTCTTATAACACTGAGTCTTTTTTTTTCTCTCCCCCCTTCCTAATTTCTCATCGTTGATTCTGACTGTGCTGCAGGGAAGACTCGCTTTCCACTGCTGTGCCAATGCTTTACCTGCTGAAAGTCCCTTCTCTGGAGCTGTGCACCTGCTACAGGAAGCACAAGACTTCATCGCCGAAGAACTCTGCAGGTAGGCAGATCATCCATTTTCCCCCCAGTACCCTCGTAGAGGTGAATATTGATTGTGAAAGAAACGTCCATAGTATATGAACGTAATTGCTGTCTCTCGATGTTTGCGTTGCGTTGTGCAGAGGCATAATTGCAACTTTACAGAAATTGCCTAACCCCATCGTTTGTTCTTCTTTTCATAATATTCAACAGTGTTTCTGTTGGGAAGAAGCTAGCTGATTATGTTACAAAGCATCCTTGGATTGAAGATGAGGTTAGTAACCTAGTGATTTTCGTATATTTTTCCCCCCACGCGAGACAGAAAGAAGAACAATTTCAGCACTATCGTGTGTATCAGAGCTGAAGCATTACGAAAGGATGGAGCGGATCAGTGTATTTTCTATCCCGCCTTAACATGATTTAAACCATCACAGGAGTCACAAGTGTACTTTGAGCTCACAGCGGACCTGCCACCACTTGAAATGGAAAAAATCACACTTGCAGCCAGTAAAACGTCTGTGTAACGACCTTGCATAACCACCGTATCTTTAAATTATAACTTAAAAAACTGTGCAGCTTAGCTCAAAAGGATTTTTTAAACCTAGTTTTGCCCTAAACCTATGCAGCTATGCTCGAGGGCTTATTTTTATCACTGTATACTTTGAGGGAGTGATATACGCAGTAATGCAAGATGGAGAAGGAGACCAAGTAAGCTGAATCTAATTAGTGCAGATCTTTCCCTCTGTATTTCTATTCCCTTGGTCCATCCACCAATAGAAAGGGGTTCAACTTGCTTGCTGGCATATTCGCAATCATCAGTGCAGTGCTATATTAAACCTTGAACAGCAGCAGTAGCTTTACAATATTCTTTCTTTTCACCAGGCCCTGCTCGATGTTCGCTTCCCAGACGTCAGTAGTCATGGTCAGGTAAGGGTAGCGTTGCCACGCAGATAGGACACTAAAGTGAACAGTCTTAATTGTACATGCGTAGCATATTCAGGAAGTTTCCAACATGCGAACCGTTTTCCCTTTAACCATAATGTGGGTTAACATCCACCAGGGACTGCCTGTAGGATGCTACAATGATGATCAAAGCTCCCCCTGGCAACAGTTAACCATATGGCTAAGCATAGAATCTAAAAAAGGAGTTGGGCCAAATGCCGCTCAATCGGGAAGGAGTGGGATGGGACAGCCTACTAGCACGAAGCCCAACATCCATAGCACTTCTTCTTTAACCACTGATAGATACGTCCAATCATATGTAGTGATGAAGCCAAACCGAGGTGGACAAGCATCAAATGCCATATATAGGGATGCTCTTTTCAGATTCGGCTCCTGGTGTTACTCAGGTATGTCATCGGGAACCCACCATTGTCTTTGCGACAGTTTTTGCGCCTTAATTCAACAACTCTTCTGTTACCTAAATATGCATCTCAGGTACCATACAGCTCACCCCTCACCTGACCCTTGCTGACCTGCCATATGTTATCCCTGCTCTACGCATGCAACAGGTTGAGAGAATACAATATGATTACTAGAGTCTGTGTAGATAACCCTAACATACGCAATAATTGTTACTGTTGTGCTTATGCCACCCTTAAGCTTGATGAGGCGTCCTGAACCAACCATAACTAACTATATACTCTTCATCTCCACCTCCAATCCGCGTTCGTTCTGCTACATGACCACTGGTGCCGAGTTTGATTGCATATACTCTCACTTTGTTGGTTCTGGCTTGGCTTTACTAAAAATTAAAAATTCTACTTCCGCTGACCCAACCCCGCTGCTAATAAGATACCATAACTCAAATTCTTCCTCATTTAACACACATTTTACTGCAGTCGCGTCTGGAGTTCTCATTTGATGTGGCTGCCTTTCCGGACCGAAGCCCATATGCCGCCCCTCTTAAGTACCTATCTGGTATTGCATCTACCATGGAGGCAGAGATTGTGGAAAGTGGACTCATTCTCTCTGAGGTATGCTGCTAATATTGGAGGACTAGGCCACTCATGTTGTATACCTATGTCCTTGTGAACACCACCACCACCACCAGCCCTGGTCGTCTTATATCAATTCCTCTTTTTTTCATCTCACATCTCATGAACGATGGTTTTGTGGGTCATTATAGCTTCTAGACAAGCTAGCTGACATGGAGATGTCTGAGACAATTAAGGATTGGTTTGATGATGAAGGATCATGTGAAAAGACCTTTTTTGAGTTTACACTATCACCGAGAGATGGCAGTAAAACGCTGGAAGATACCTTCAAAGGTGTAGACCTTGTAGCAAGCAAAGAGTACACCCCGGCTGGAGTCATTGTGATTACCCTCTGGTTTCAAGGGCAAATGTATGCTATCTTGGGGGAAGGGACAAAAGAAAACCCACTTCTGGATTCACGCTTCCCAGATGTAAGTAAAAAGGGGAAAGGGTATCAGATCAAGACCCTGCCAGGTGGACTGCCAAACTGGCCTGAGTTGCGGAAGATAAGTATCTGGCAGACATTGGTAGGTGCAAAGTTAGAAGGTGAGGAACAACGCAACTCAGATGGGAACACCGCTCTGGCAACTGAGATGACAGATTCAAAGGGTGGTAGAAAAGGAATGGTTGAAATGGAACATAAAAGCAGCAATGGTGACGAGAAGAGAGAAGCACAAAATGGTGGTGACACAGAAGAAGACATTGACTCATTAGCGGAAGCTGATTCCAAATCAGAGGACGAAATCCTACGTCAAGATATTAGCAGGAATGATGGAGCAAAGGGCATCTGGTTTGATGATTCCATTCCAACTGCCAATGACAATGGTTCAGATGCCAAGTTATTAAGTTCCGGTAGTGGTCAAGACGAAGGTGACAAAGATTGGGGAGATGATGAAAAGGTGGCAAGAACTGTGTCTAATAGCAGTAGTAAGAGAGCATCAGGAGGTGGACTTGAAGGACGTCTAGCACAGATGAGGATGGACATAACGAGCGGTATGGAAGACAATGAAGCTCCGTGGGATGAGTTTGGAAGACCTAGAATGGCACCAAGAAAAGCACGGAGGGGATCACCTGTGACTCGAGAGAGTAAATCGGGGGCTTGATAAGCCAACCCAAACCAAACTTTCGTATAAATATAACCAACCACATTTTGAGACTATCTTCGTTCATTATTTTTTTCATCTCTTGTGCTACGTACGACGAATATAGGTTTCACAATGATTGCTTCTCCCTGTTTTATTTGTTTGAGACCGATGGGGGGCCTTCTTCAGCAGCTCGCCCGTCATAAACAGCATTTATAGGGGAAAACAGCATACATATAGCTCTCTCTCCTTTTATAGCCTTGATGCCGCTGCTAATCTTCTCACTGGAAGCACAAGTAGTAGAACCAGACTAGATTGTAGAACAATTAGCCTAGGCTCCTAGCTCTGCTGCTTGATCTAGCTCTGGTTCCAGTAAAACAGGATCAGTTTGTTCATCTTCTGCTCGTGACTCTACATCAGGCTGATGCTCACTGCTGCAAATGCTACTGTCTTGTAATAACCTTGTAGTAGTAGCTGTTGTGTGTCTGCGTGTAAGACCTTGAATGGCATCCCTGTGTCGTTGCCTAGAAAGAATATATTTGTGTTCAAATAATTCAAAACTGCTGTGTCATAGTGGTGGTGGGCTAGGCTGAGCTGAGCTGAGCTTTACCACATCAGGGAAGGCTAGCACAGCTACTACCACACTTACTGCTTTCGGTGCATCTCCTGTTTCTCTTGCAAACTCTTTGAATCCTGAAGACGAGTTGGATGTTTTTATTCATATGTGCCGAGAATGATGGAGTGGTCACTTGAATAAGCACCCTTTTCCATTCTGTGGTAGATATGGAAAGATTACAGAAATATGTGCAACAACTCTGAGTGCTCATCAATAATGCTCGATGAGCATTCATTCTGCAACACAGTAATTTAGGGATGCTCTGCCACTCTGTATACTATGTCGCCTATTTTCTATCCAACCCCAAAATGTCAAATGAATCACCTCAAATCGGTGCCCATTCTGCTGCCACCACGTAGCTGCTTCCTTTTCAGTAAAGTATTCGGGGTCAAATATTGCAGTAATAACCTGGGAACACATATACGGTTAGATTGCAACTGGTACAGTATTGTACAAATGTCAAGCGGCGTATGAATGAATTACTCACCTTCTCTTCATGTGGAGGGGCCTCTAATTTTCCCACAAGTAAGCTGACCCTAATGGAAATATTGATGTTCCAGAAAAATTGCGAGTGTCACCATCAGGCCAATAATATATAATGATCAAGAAGCTGCAGCTGCTGCGCTTACCCTCGTTTTCTCGTAACCCGATCTTTGCGTTTGTACATTGTAGTCAACATAAATTGGCTTGAATCTCGAACCTGGTAATGACCCTTGTTATGACCGTCCACCTGTTTGAAGTAAATTAAGGTACATGAAATCAGCTCTAGACTGTGGAATACCTGGTCGGTTTTCTTTTGCTTAATTGGTTAGGAGTTAGGTACTGGTGGCAGAGGTGAAGAGACAATTTTAAAATGGGGATGGATGCGTATATTCTATCCAGAGGAAAGGGGCATTTTGAAATCTACTCACACTGACTTTGGTGTAAAAACTGCCTGTCTCAAATGTATCTTCATCATCTTTCTCTGTAACCTCATCTTCTTCCTCAGTACTGGTGGGCCCTGCCAAGTCGCCGTCTACTGTCATGGAAGGGCCTTGAGGTAGTGTAGTAACATCCTCCCCAATTTTTGGATCAGCTACTTCAGACTCGCTGCAGCTGCTGCCACTATCATTATCAATAGCCTCCTAATTGATTGGTTCTTCATTAGTTCTTAAGGTGGTGGTGCAGGAAGGCAGCAGCCTGAATCTGAATGGTCGGTACTATCAACAAACCATGGTTACAATGCAATGTAGCATCGCGTGCAATGAGCAAGCCCTACACCCATCCTCAGGTGATTACTACACACATAAACACTAGCAGATTTTACGGCCGTACTACTTCCATATCTTTGAAACAAAAACAAAATGGCACTGTGATGTGATCATTCGGAAGAACAAACAATTAATGTGTACACCTGAACTGAAGTAATAATATTCGCAGGAGCAGTAGCTCTTCTCCCATGCTCGCAGTGTTGTGCTGTGCGCCTCACTGTACTACGTCTTCGCAGTTCTGAGGGTAAGGTAGTAGATCTTGTATGCCTTGAGGGTGTGATGCGCAGCAGCTCTCGAGAACCAGCACCTTTAGCAATAGCCTTACTATTAATATCCTCTGAAGACCTTCGGCTCTCACTCGTCTGTACAAAATTGCGTAATCTCTCCTTTTCTTTTAACCTTACTTCTCTTTCCCTTTCCATCCGCGCCCTGCAACACACAACGAGTGTGTGTGTGTTAGACATTTGGGTATGCCAATGTGGTGGTATCATCCAGCTTAATCGTTGGGGAGTTGTAGATACCCACCGCCATATTTCTTTTTCTTTCTTTTCCTTCCTCAAGACCCTCTCGGCTTCCTCAGCCATTTCTTTCATTCGATGTTCCATGGCCAGTGCCTAAGATATCAACCAAATTAGATGTGACACTGCTGCATGCTGACGCTAACATCAATGCTAGTACTGTTTCAGACAGTGCGTGCCTGTGATGTTTTCATGCTGTTTTGGCTCCGAGAAACATCCGGTGAAAACGTTCCGACCTATCAGCCAAGTCAAGATAGTATTGTGAGGGGATTGGATTGCCGGGAGCAATTGAAATGGAGACAAAAGAAATCCAAATCTCACATCTCACCTCCCCCCTAGCCTCTACTGCTACAATCTTTGCCTCAAGGCTCTCCTTTCTGCGCCTGAGCCATTTTGCCTGTCGTTTTAAGAAACTCAAATCTGTGGCATTCTCCCCTACGGCGGTGTCTTCATTGTCACCCATGGGACCCATGGGAAGGCACTGTGGTGATGATGCCATCAATAGCATTGTATTTCCTACATTTTCAATTGTTGAACAGGATGCTCTCCTAGCGGATGAGCGTATTCTTCTTTCCAAGGCATTATTCCCGCCTGTAGGACCGGAAAGGGCAAAGTAAACATTCATATAATTGAAACGTGGTTGAAACGTTCTCATCAATGGCACATAAATCCTCTTCATTAAATCAATGCTGAACAAATAAAAGTAAATAACAAACCAACAGCAACACAAAGACGCTTGCCTGTGGCAGCGCCCTCGCCGTCAGTGTCAACAAGGGAAACAAGCTCCATTACAATGTGCTTCCAGCATCTTAACCTGAGTGTTGGGTTTTTTTTGCCTCTGTCCAATTGACTGAGCACGAGTTCCACTGCTCCTGGTTCTTGGAGCTCCGATGAGGAGGACTCCAGCCACTGCATTGCATGGAGTGAGTAATCAGTTCTTGATCACAAAATTTTCAAGATAAATAAACTATTGTGTGCCAAATACCATTGGAACATAAATCAAGTGCGTTAGATGCAGTGGAAAGGTGGGTTGGTTGAAGAAACAAATTTATTGTCCCTCAGATGCTATTGGAACACAGATCAAGTAGTAAAACAACCAGAAAACACCCCCCCCCCACCTCTCTAAGCAATTGCTCTTTCTGATTCCAACACTGCGATTTCTTCCTTGGTTCATCAGCCAATGCTTCCAGGATGACCTTTCTCCTCTTCACTACTTTCACCACAGACATATCAGGAGCACAATGGAAGCAGATCCCACCACTCCGTTGCAGGGATAAAAATGTCAGTGCATTTTCACTTCTGTCAGAGCTGTTGCGATTGTGACTGGGTTGGGGCTAGGGTTAGGGTTAGGGGGTTAAGGTTAGGGGGTTTGGTTGAGGGTTTCATTTGTATAATATTGACGTGGTGTCGTGTGTTCGCCCGATTTTTCGACAGTTACAATTTAAAAAATGCCACTGTAGCCCAGTCGTATTTCTTTCTTCTCACTTTGTGTTTGATGGTGCAGCCGAAGCCCGTGAAAGATGGCTATAGTTCGTGAACACTTGGGTGAGAGAGGTCTGTATTAAGATATGAGAAGGACCTAATTGTAATAAACAAAGATGGTGGTGATATTTTTATAGTTATGCTGATACGGACTGTCCAATGCGGCATCATTCATGGAATTGAGAGTTGAGCGCAAGAAAATCTAATATCTGTTTAATGTCCTTTAATAACTAAGAGTTAGAGTATCATACTGGGGTACTTTAACAGCTCTCAGTATCCTCTAGGGTCGTAGTATGTAGATTTGATAAGTTGACCTAAACGCGGCTAGAGAAAGGGTATATACTTATATATGTAGATAAACGTAATAGACAGGTAGGTCTCCGCATCTAATCGGAACATTCATTGTGCAAAAGGAACAATCACTCAGACTGAGGGTTGCACTCTAATACGACAAACCGAGCGCCGTGATGCGCCACTTCAATTAGTCTTACACCTACGGTGTGTGTACTATTTCACGCCCCCTCGCATGAGGCGATTCTGTTTGCCGTGTCTACCATACCTATGAGGCCCACTAGTCTATTCCAAGATTATTAGTGACAGGCAGAGAGACAAAAATGCAACACGTACACATTTAATGCGACACACCCACTCCCGCCATTGTTAAAGTAGTTCTTCTTTACTCAATTTATGTTTTTGTCCGCTATTATTGTTCTAGTAGTATACGTTGCTACTTGTGACGCTTTTGCTTTTGCTTTTGCTTTTGCTTTTGCTTTTGCTTCTGCATGAGTAGTCATTATGCCCGTTATTGAGATTGTCACTT
>PJEL010003785.1_pt1 | contig 12724 bp, 8 predicted proteins | sample 1853271 | NCBI WGS metagenome assembly PJEL01 (sample SAMN08108733, study PRJNA415343) | Invertebrate metagenome, whole genome shotgun sequencing project. | host: Globobulimina | place: Sweden: Gullmar Fjord | collected 2015-08 | reverse complement strand
CATTAATGAGGTCATATGAACATTAAGCAAAATAACTTTTTCAAAAAATCATTTTTATCATTGGCAATTGCCGGTGCTATGTCGACATCTTTTATCGCTTCAGCAAATGCTGAAAGTGATGCAAAAGATATAGAAGTATTAACAGTAACTGCAACACGTTCTAGTTTGAACATTGATGATGCGTTAACTAGCCAAGTGGTTATCACTCGAGCTGATATCGAGTTAGCAAACCCAGTATCAATTTTGGATTTATTATCGTCAGTACCAAGTATTGATGTCGCCTCGAATGGTGGTAAAGGGCAAACTGGTTCTATATTTATGCGTGGCACAGGCTCAGATCATACCTTAGTGCTTATTGATGGTATTCGTGTAAGCTCTGCTACTTCTGGCGGCACTAGCTTTAGTACTATTTCTCCTGAAATGATAGAACGTATTGAAATTGTGCAAGGTCCACGCGCTGCGCTTTGGGGTTCAGATGCTATTGGTGGCGTTATTCAAATATTTACCCGTCAATTGGCTGATGGTGAGTTTTTTGCGGGTGCCAGCTTTGGCACTGATAGTTATAAAAAATATAAAGCTGGTGTTGGTATTAGTCATGGTGAAGGCCAAACTACTATTACAGTAAGCAAAGAGCAAAGTGATGGTTTTGATGTTCAAGAAGGCACTGAAACTGATGACGATGGTTACGACTTTACCTCAGTTGCCATTCGTGGCGAGCAAAAAGTAACAGATGCATTTTCATTGGAATGGTTATTGTCGAGCGATAGTGGCGATAATGAGTATGACGGTTCATATCAAAATGGTTCAGATATCAAAAATCATGCATGGTTAGTACGTGCAAACTATCAAAGTGTCATTAATGGCATTGGCAACAATACAGTGTTTTCTGTTGGTCAAAACCGCGATAGCGCTGAAAGTTTAAAAGATGGTGAATCAAAAGGTCTTTTTGAAACACGTCGCAATCAGTATTCTATTGTTAATAACAGTGAACTTTCAGATAACTTACAGTTAAACCTTGGTGTTGATCATTATCAAGATGATATTTCTAAAAGCTCAACACCTTACAATATTGAAGAACGCGATACTACAGGTGTATTTGTTCATACATTATATACAAAAAATGCGTGGACTTATGAAGCAACCTTACGCCATGACAATGTTGAAGATATAGAGTCAGAAAATACTTATAACTTAGGTTTAGGTTATGCCTTTAATGGTGATAGTCGCATTGTTGTGAACCATGGAACTGGTTTTAAAGCGCCTACTTTTAACGATTTATATTACCCATGGGGCGGGAATGATGACTTAGTTTCTGAGTTTTCTAAATCATCAGAGATATTTTTCGAAACAACGCTTGAAGACATCAATGTTAGCTGGAACTTCTATCATTCAAATGTTGATAACTTAATTGTTTGGGATGGTAGTAAAGCTGATAACATTGAAGAAACTGAGATTAATGGTCTTGAGTTTGCTTTGAACTTCGACAAGTTAGGTGGCACTCATGACTTTAATATGTCGTACACTGATGCTGAAGATAAACAGACTAAGAAACAATTGGTTCGCCGTGCAAAAGAGAAGTTTAACTATAAGTTTACAACCTCAATTAGTGCTGCTGACCTTTACGTAGAGTATCAATTTGTTGGTTCTCGTTTAGATAGAGGCGATGTCGAACTAAGTAGTTACCAACTAGTAAACTTAGGTTTGAATTATGATATTTCGGATAACTTAAGTTTATCGTCACGCGTGACAAACTTATTAGATAAAGAGTATCAAACTGCTAATACTTACAACACCCAGGAACGTGCATTTTACGTAGGTATTACGTATCAGAATTAAGCTTGATATCTTAATTTAAAACTAAAAAGGCACCAAATTTGGTGCCTTTATTATTTTCGATTTGCTTTAGAATACTACTTAGCCTAATTGGGTTAGCTTAGCTGTGTTAGCGCATTGATACATGCTGCTTTAAGTCTGGTCATTTCAGGCTCTAGAGCAATACCAAACCTGAGTGTGTCTTGTTCATCAGAAAGTCGGCAATAAACACCTTGCTTACACAGCAAATGATAGAGTTTTTTGGCATTATCTGTTTGATGAAAACTCAAGGTGAGAAATAAGTCACACCCTTCAATAGCGCTAACTAATTTATCACTGAAGGTTTGCCACAATAGTGCTTCTTGTTGCAGGCGTAGCGCATGTAATTTAACGCATTGATCTTTGTGCCATACAGTATCGCTTAACGCTTGTTCGGCGATAACTTGTGCTGGGCCATTCACTTGCCACGGGCCTAGTAACTCTTTAAATTTTTGACACCAATAATCACTGGCAATTAAAAAACCGATACGAATCCCTGCTAAACCAAAAAACTTGCCAAAAGAACGTAGCACTATCACGTGATCTTCTTCAGTACCAACTTCATTGCAGTAGGATTGATCGTTAGGCATAACATCGATAAAAGCTTCATCAACAACCAATAAGCCATTCAACTGTTTTACTTTTTTATGGTATTGGCTGATGACTGCACGATCAAAAAATTGCCCTGTCGGGTTATTTGGGTTAATGATCACCACAATACAATTCATTGGTAATTCATTTAATTCGGGTAATGATTTTTTATAAAAATGCAGCGTGTAGCCCGCTAACTCCCATGCTTGAGCATGCTCTTTATAACCACGCTCGGGTAGGTAAACATCTTGGCTAGCAATGTTTCTCTGGCGATTTAGCTCAGGTAAAGCTTTAATTATCGCTTGGCTGCCGTTAGTAACAATTAGCTGTGAACATTGATAGTACTGCTTGGCTGCGGTTATTAGCTCAGGACTTTGTTGTGGCAGTTGTTGCCATGCGCTCAGCGCTATATCGGGAATAGGGTAGCTAGTGGGGGCAATACCCGTTGATAAGTCGAGCCAGTCAGCCACTGGAATTTTATATTGCTCAGCAACTTGTTGTAGTTGGCCACCATGAATTAACGCCATCTTGTTCCTATCACCACTATGAAATTGGCTATGTAGAGTTATTGAAAGTTAACTAAAGTAAATGATTAACTGAACAATGAAAACCGCAATGAGTAGTATTAAACTGGCACGGCTAACCAAACTTAAACTGGCTGGAATATCATCACTGCTAACGTTATTTCCTTCACCTAAAGTGACAGAATGAACTTCTTTGCCATGATATTGAGCACTGCCACCTAATTTTTTGCGCATAACTGTCGCACCAGCCGCCATCACCCAACCACCGTTATGACTTTTATATAGCTTGCCTTGACGGTAGGCATTAGTGATAGCTTTAATGAAACACCTTTGGTGCAGCCCTTGTATTGCATATAAAATAGTGCAGCACTTTCCTGAAATAAAACCCAGCAAATCGTCTAGTCGAGCACTGGCATAGCCAAAGTTGATAAAACGTAGGTTTTTATAGCCCCACATCGCATCTAACGTATTGGCGAGTCGATGTAAAATTACCAAAGGCGCGCCGCCAATAATATAGTAAATTAAAGATGCAATAACCGCGTCGTGACCATTCTCAAGCATAGACTCAACCGTGGCTCTCGACATTTCCTGCTCGGTAAGAGCTTTGGTTTCTCGGCTAACAATATAACCTGTAAAGTGACGGGCAGCTTCTAAGTCTTCAGAATTAAGCGGTCGATAAATTTGCATCGCATGCTCTTTTAAACTGGTTAACCCAAGTGCTAAATAAAGCACAGTAGCATCGATAAATACTTGCCAATACCACGGCAACTCTTGTAAAAAATAAAAATACAAAATCGGTAACGGAAGCACCAATAAACACCATGCGATAGCACCATGTACTTTTGTTTTTAAGGCTGATATTTCTGAGGTGTTTTCTGAAGGTAGCGGGTTAAGTAGTGCTTCTAATTTTGTTGCTAAGTAACCAAAACCCACCAAATAATGAAAACGTTTTGCTTCACCTAGTAGTTTATCGAGAATAAGCGCAAGCGACAGGGTAATAACAAGGGAGAACTCAGGTGCTAAAATTAACGTTTTTTCAACAACTTCATTAATAAAGTGACTATCCATTGCTGCTGCCAAAACCTAGTACTGAGTGATGATGAAAATTAAATTTCTATTTTTCATACTTATTCGCAAACCTGCTGATTCTCAAGTTGAAAGCCTTGTTGGTCATAGCTTAAAGTAAACAAGCAACCGTTGTCGAATAGCTCGTAGGCATTACTATTGGAATGTACGCCTAACTTCGCTAAAAAACAACGTAATGCTTCACCATGAAATATTACTAGTAAGGTTTGATTTTGGAACTTGTCGGCAAAGCTTTCTAATGCTTGATATACCCGAGAGCCGCAATCGATAGCGCTTTCTCCACCTTCTGGTTTAAGCTGTGTAAACTGATGCAATAACTCATGATAACTTCCATCTTGGCTAAAGCTTTCTACATTTTGTCCTTGCCATTTTCCCAAGTTCCGCTCAGCTAAATCTGGGTGGCTGTCGACAGGAACATCTAAATGGCTTTGGCAAATAGCGGCGGTTTTAACTGCGCGGCCTAATGGCGACGAAATAATACGGTCGATATTTTCGTTTTCTAATGTAATGGCGATATTCGTTGCTTGAATTTTTCCTTGCTCGGTTAATTCGCTGTCGAGCTGGCCTTGAAATCTTTGCGTTTTATTCCACAGGGTTTGTCCGTGTCGAGCTAAAAAAAAGCGTGTCGTCATTGTTAAATATTACTCTGTTTTCGCTAAGCTGCTGACAAAACGGGTGGTTAAGTGGAAGCGCAGAATAACCAAATCATTCCGTTGATTCAATGCAAAAATGATTAAATGAAGTCGTTGTAAAAATTACTTTATTGAGTATCAAGCTCGCACTTAGTTCTTTAGTGCTAATAATTTGGTTATCGATTGAATAAACGGCCGTCATCACGTAACATCAGCGCTGATTTAGGTGTCTTCACATTATTCAGCTTTTTGATAAAAGTTTAATAACTGAAGGTGAAACGTGAAACTGGTGAAATACCAGTACTGCCCCCGCAACGGTAACTGTGAGCAGCAACAAAACCACTGTATTGATAAATATGGGAAGGTGTTGCAAATGCGATGAACAGGAGTCCGGAGACCGGCCTAAAATTACTCGACAACTGCGGTGGGCGGTCATTCAGAGCTTAGTAACTGATTATGTTGCATTATCTTTCCAACAGACAATGCAATGAATTAAAGATTGATTGACCTAACAAGCTAGCTGTTAATGTATATCTTTACTTTATAAACACTTACCAACTTTGATTTCTAACACCGTGAAAATTTATTTCGCATACGGGAATGTTATGAAATCAGTCAACCAAAAAACGCCAATTAGCTTACTTTTTGCAATATTTGCAGTATTAACTTTGCTGATGTTGGCAACTCGCACCCATCATTTTGCCAGCTTAAATCACTTACCTAGCGCTTCAATCGCAATATTTTTCTTAGCCGGTATGTATTTACGCAATATGAAAGCGTTTTGGTTTTTCTATACCTTAACTTTAGTGATTGATCTTGCCTCATCGTATTTTCGTGGACAATTCGGCGATTGCATTACCACTTCTTATCCTGCATTAGTATTGAGTTATGGGGTTATGTTTGCTGCTGGCTTTTATACTAAACCTAATTGGCAGCAAAGCGCTTGGCAAAACAATATCATTAAAGTGGCTTTAGGCTTGTTTGTTGCCAGCTCAATTGCCTTCTTCATTTCCAATGGCAGTTATTATGCTTTATCAGGAAAATTCCCAGAACTATCATGGGCTGAATATGCAACGCGTGTTGATAAATACTATTTCCGTTCTATTTCTAATCCGGTATTTTATGTGATTTCTGCGATAGTGATTCATTTCACTATTAGCCGTTTCTTGACTGATAAAGGTTTAGCCAAATCGTCACAAGGTAAGGTGTAATGGCAATGAGTCAGTCAGAAACAGCAAAAGCCGCTTTTCAGCATAAGCCTGAACATGAAATCGGCAGTGGCACTATGTGCTCTGCCTTAATTGTCGCAGCGCCACATTCAGGCTCAGGAAAAACCACAGTAACCGCTGCGCTTGCGCGATATCATCGCAACCAAGGCCGTAAAGTCACGGTGTTTAAAGTTGGCCCTGACTTTATTGACCCGATGATTTTACGCCAAGCCAGTGGTGAACTGGTTTATCAACTAGATTTATGGCTAGTTGGCGAAAAGGGCTGCCAAGAATTACTGCATCGTGCAGCACTGGAGTCTGATCTTATCCTTATTGAAGGTGTGATGGGCTTATTCGATGGCACGCCCAGTAGTGCTGACTTAGCTCAATACTTTAATATTCCGGTGCTTGGCGTTATTGATGCAAAAGCGATGGCGCAAACATTCGCGGCTGTTACCTTTGGTCTTGCTAAATTGCGTGAAGATTTACCGTTTTCTGGGGTGATAGCTAATCGCGTCAATACCGAGCGTCATGCTGAATTATTGAGCTCGAGCTTGCCGGAAGAATTTCGTTTCTACGGACGTTTACCAAAAGATGACGGTGTCACTTTACCTGAGCGCCATTTAGGTTTAGTGCAAGCACAAGAACTAGCTGATATAGATAGCCAACTTGACCAAGCGGCTAGTCATATCGCCAAAACTGACTTAACTGAATTACCTAAAAAAGTGGAGTTTTTTGCGGTTGAAAATGACAGCCAAGAAGACTTTATCCGCCGTGCTTTGGTGGGCACTCGCGTTATTATTGTGCGTGATAATGCTTTTAGTTTTATTTATGCCGCCAATATTGCCTTTTTAGAACAAGCTGGCGCGGAAATAATCTACTGTTCAGCAATTAATGATGCGCATTTACCTCACGGCGATATTTTATATATTCCGGGCGGTTATCCAGAATTGTACGCAGAAAAGTTAATGAGTAATGACACTTTTCTCAATGACGTGAAAGACTTTGCCGCCAGTAATAAGCCAATAATTGCTGAATGTGGCGGTATGTTGTATTTACTTGAGCAACTAACGGATATGTCAGGCCAAAAAATGCCGATGCTTGGCCTTATTCCGGGCAAAGCGGCAATGCAGAAAAAGCTTGCGGCAATAGGTTCACAATGGGTTGATTTATCTGCGCTTGATAAAGGCAAGATTGAGTCAGAAATTAGCCCTGTTCACAATAAAATTAAGGCGCCTAACAATATTATGCGTGGCCATAGTTTTCATTATTCTTCTGCTGAAATTGATTTAACGCCGATCAGTCAAACAACCCATCATCCAAGTGAACGAGCTGGCGAATATGTTTATCAGCACAACAATATTCTTGCCTCCTATATGCACTGGTATTTCCCGAGCAACCCCGGTTTAACCTTACGTATTTTTAATAAAAATCGATGCTTCTAATCGATTGAAAATGCACCTATCGCTCATTAAATAAAAATATTTTCGCCAATATGCTTTAGTTAGCACTTTTTAATGAGCACAGTTTACTTAGTTTTTTGAGAGTTCTCATGACAAGCTCGATTGTTAGCAAACATACGATAAAGCCTTTTTCTGAAAAAGGTCAGGTAAATATAATTTTTTCAATGGCCTTTTGGCTAATCTCCTTTTTAAGTACTGCCAGCTTACAGGCCAGTGAAATAAAAATGCTGGCACTGGTGTCTGATCGCTCAGCCGCTAGCATGGTTGCAGGGGCTCATCAGTTTTTAGCTACCCAAAGTGCCGATGCCGCATCAATATCAAGCAGTATTAATATTCGCAGCGTTAGTCAGTTAAACATAATGACTAATAAAGAAATACAGCAGCTTATTAATCAACATCAGGCGTTGGTTATTGCCGGCGTGTTTGGTGAGTCAGTTGAACGTTTGTTAGCGTTAACTTACCCTGAGAGTCAAACACGGTTGATGTTAAATACTGACCGACGTTTAATGGCATTACATCAAGACATTAACGCAGGTAATGCTGCCAATTTACCAAAACAGCAGTTGCAAAGTTTAATGGCAGCTTTGGATAAAAATGATTACTTGTCTGCACTCAGTGTTAAACAACAGCAATGGCCAGCTTTTTCCTATTGGTTACAAGCGCGTGCTTATTGGCAAAATCGCGGTAAAGAAAATTTAGGGCATTTATTTACTTGGCTAGAAACTATTACCCAAGCCAATCCTAATTCAGCTATTTTGACCGCAGCGCCAAAAATTCTACCGTTACAGCCAATACGTTTTTATTGGCAAGAGCAACTCATTGGGGAAGCTGATTTAGCGAGTAATATTGCTAAAAACATAGATAAGCCTGTGGTATTTATTGTTGATCACGATACTGGCGATCAGCCCGGACAATGGCAATTACACCAGAAATTATGTCAGCGCCAATGGCAATGCGTTTCTGTGCTTGCAGGTTGGGGAAAACCCAGTGAGCAAGCAATTGAAATAATACGTAATCTAAAAATTACCCAGCCATTAGCCATTATCGCTTTACAAGACTTTGTTATTGGCGGTGGTGAAGGGCGCGAGCCGGTTGCGCAGAAGTTTCAGCAATTGAACGTGCCGGTATTTAAAGGTATTCGAGTAACCGAAATGAGTGCGTTGGAATATCAACTTTCGCCAACAGGTTTACCGAGTGACAGTGTGCATTACCGTGTTGCGATGCCTGAGTTACAAGGTGTTTCGCAGCCACATGTTTTAGCGTTAGCCTCAGCAGCGAAGCTAGATTCATTAACCAGTGCAAGCTTATCGATTAGTGAAGTATTAACAAAAGAAGTTGAACGACTACAAGCACGAGTAAGTGCTTGGTTAGCGCTGCGAACCACTGAAAACGCGAAGAAAAAGGTCGCCATTGTTTATTATAATCATCCTCCGGGTCGCCATAATATCGGAGCCGATAACCTCGATGTTCAACAATCACTTTGGCAAATATTACAGCAATTAAAAGCGCAAGGTTATGACCTTGGCGCTGAAGCTGACTTCCCTAATTCTGCTGAAGAGCTGCTGGATATATTACAACTGAAAGCGGTGAACTTGCCGCAAGATGCTGCTGCGCTTAACAAAATGTCGCCGCTGATCAATAAAATGTCGGTAAGTGATTACCAAGCGTATTTCGACACCTTACCTGGTGTTGTAAAGGCTGAAATGATTGAAGGGCCGTTAGGGCATTTACATGCTCAAGTTAACACTTATCTTTTTGCTCAAGGCCAAGTGGCATTAGCGCAGCTTTCCACGGTGGAGCGCAATAAGGTTTTACAAGCACTGCTGGCCAATGTTGAAAGTACCTCGGTTGATTTACATCATGCCCTTGATGGTATTCGACACAAAGGGCGAGTTCGCGCGCTAGATTTACTTGAACAGCTAACCGAGCAATATCGCCATTTAATTGCCTTAAAACAGGTAAATAGCGAGATTGCAGTTACACAATGGCAGTCAGCAGAAAAACTGAAAAATGCGCTAATTGCCATGCAAATTGAAGGCATTCGAGGTTGGGGCAATGTGCCGGGGAAAACCATGGTGTGGAATAATGAAATTCTATTACCCGGTGTTCAGTTCGGAAATGTATTTTTAGGGCCGCAGCCACCGAGAGGTTGGGAGCTAAATGAAGAGCTATTGCATGCCAATATGACCTTTCCGCCGCCGCATCAATACTTGGCGTTTTACTATCATTTACGTGACGTTTTCAAAGCCAATGCCATAGTGCATTTAGGTCGACATTCAACCTATGAGTTTTTACCTAAAAGAGCGGTTGGCTTATCAGCAAGTGATTACCCGTCGCTAATTATTGAAAGCATTCCAAGTATTTACCCCTACATTGTTGATGGCGTAGGTGAAGGTATTCAAGCTAAACGCCGTGGTATCTCGGTGATGTTAGATCATTTAACGCCACCTTTGGCCACCACTGAGTTATATGACGGCTTATTGCAGTTACGTCAGCTCATTGAAAGTGCTGAAGCAGCATCGAATGACGATACCAAGAAAAAGGCGATTAAAGCCTTACGTCATAAAATCCAGGTGCTGAATTTAACTGATGAACTGGTTGCCAGCATGGACGAAGAGCTGCAAGTTCGTGGCATTGGCTTTGGTGAAGTTGATGACGATTTTTTACTGCATGAAGTCGGGCATTACCTTACTAAATTACAAGAAGATTTTATGCCCTTGGGTTTGCATGTTTATGGTAAAGATTGGCAACAAGATGCCATTGAAACCATGATGGTGTCGATTGAAAAAGGCGAGTTAGACTTTGATGATGCGAAACGTCATGAAATTCAACAGAACCTGATCAAATCTCCGAAAAGTGAAATGTCAGCGTTTTTAAATGCCTTAAATGGTGGTTTTGTTGCTCCGGGCAAAGGTAATGACCCTATTCGAACACCTGACGCCTTGCCAACGGGACGAAACTTTTATGCCCTTGATGGCGGTTTAATACCATCGCAATTAGGTTTTACTACTGGTCAGCAATTGGCAATTAAAGCGCGAGCAGAAAATCCTGTTATTGATAAAACTCATAAAGAAGCGGTCATTTTATGGGCTTCTGATGCAGTACGTGATGAAGGCGCTATGATCGCCTTTGGTATGGATATGCTTGGCGTGCAGCCGGTGTGGAATCGACGTGGTATTTTAAAATCGCTAAAACTTATTGAACTTGATAAAACACGTAAAGAGCGTCGAGATATTGTTTTCACCACCTCGGGCTTGTTCCGTGATTTATATGCTCAACAATTGGCGTGGTTAGACCGCTCCGTGTTGCTGGCGTTAGCAGCTAGTAAGAATGTTATTGAGCGTGACCATCCAGCACTTATCAGTGCTTTGCACGCGGCACTAGCACCGGTTGAACATATGCTTTCGCAGCAGAGTCATCACTTTAATGAAAACATAGAAAATAATATGGTTGCCAGTAATTGGCTACGTGAAGCGCAAGCACTTTTACGAGCAAACAGCAGCATCAGTGCTGAGCTATTAGGCCGTCAGGCAAGTTATCGAATTTTCGGTACCGCGCCTGGTGCCTATGGCGCGGGTATCAACCGTTTAGCTGAGCGATCTGGCGCATGGCAAGAACGTAAGCAATTAGGCGAAGCGTATATTAAACGTATGAGTCATGCCTATGGTGTACCAAATGAAAATACAGCGATGGGCAGCAATGTACAAAGCTTATTTCGCCAACAACTTGCTAACGTAAATAACACCTATTTAGGACGCGCAAGTAACCTTTATGGCTTGATTGATAACAACGATGCTTATGATTATTTGGGCGGGTTAAATTTAGCGATTGAAACCATTGCCGGAGAGCAACCCAATAGCTTTGTTATATCGCATGCGAACAATCAACAGTTGTCGATAGACCCTCTGCAAACCGCGTTATTGTCGGAATTACGCGGACGCTTTTTAAATCGACAATGGATACAACCGCTAATGAAACAAGGTTATGCGGGCGCGAGAACCATGGGCAGTGAGTTCATTGAAAACCTATGGGGTTGGCAAGCAACAAGCCCGGAAATTATTAAGTCTTGGGTTTGGCAGGATCTAAAAGCCATTTATATTGATGATAGTTTAGAACTTGGCCTTGATGAATTCTTACAAGAAAAGCATAACGTGCATGTGCAAAGTAATATTTTGGCGGTGATGCTTGTGGCGATTGAAAAAGGCTTTTGGCAAGCAAACCAACAAACGCAAACCGAACTTGCTGAGCAATTTGCGAAAAATATTGTTGAGCATGGTATTCCGGGCAGTGGTCATACCCATGCAAACCATCCTATTTATCCATTCATTAAACCTATGTTGTCTGCGTCGCTGCAAAAGCAACTTGATCAGATGCTTGCTGCGGCAAACCACACGCCAAGCGGGGAACAAGGCTCTGGTGTGCAACATATTCAAGAAATAACTGCGGCAACTAAACAGTTAGAAGCTAATGAAGTTGTGCCTAACGATAGTAAGCCTGCAACAGAAGAAAACGATGCGAGTCAGGATAATGAACAAGCTCAGTTATTTGAGCAGAAAATTTTAATGCTTGGGCTAATTAGTGTCGTTTTTTTGTTAATACTGTTTGGTTATATTCGAGCGCAACGTCAGTTACCTAAGTTGTCGGTTGTTGAGGAGGAACATTAGTATGTTATATAGTTTTTCATTAGATATTATGCATTTAATTACCTCTTGGTTGCTTCAACCTGTGGTATGGGGCTTATTGTTTTTTACCGGCTTGGCAATTTATGAATTTGGCTTAGCGTTAGGTGAACGGCTTTCGGTGATACCTGCTTTACAAGCCGCAAAGCAAAAGCAAGCCTTGATCAGTCAAGGTAAAAAACGCATTGAGAGAGCTGATTTTATTACCCGCATTGCGCCTATGTTAGGTTTAATGGGCACGCTTATTCCGTTAGGCCCTGGCCTTTCTGCGCTTGGCTCGGGTGATATCAGTATTTTGACAACTGCGATGACAGTGGCATTTGATACCACCATTATTGGCTTATTCGCCGGTGTTATTGGCTTTGTATTGGGACGAATGCGCAGACGTTGGTACGACAATGCGATTGGAGAATTAGAACGATTGGAAATTGCAGAATCTCATGCCGATGCTGCTAAACTAACGCCAGTTGCGAATATTTCAATCAAAACGGCATAAGGAAAGCTGATGAGTGATGCGTGGAGAAGTAGCCAGTTTGACAGCCAAGAACAAGAGCCGTTAGGCCCGCTTGCCAACTTAATTGATATTATGCTGGTGTTTTCCTGTGGTTTAATTGCCGCTTTGGTGGCGGTAAGCCCAGATTTAGAGCAACACTTTCAAATGAAAAAAGTGGATAATAAAGCCATGATTCA
>PJEL010003784.1_pt1 | contig 12733 bp, 13 predicted proteins | sample 1853271 | NCBI WGS metagenome assembly PJEL01 (sample SAMN08108733, study PRJNA415343) | Invertebrate metagenome, whole genome shotgun sequencing project. | host: Globobulimina | place: Sweden: Gullmar Fjord | collected 2015-08 | reverse complement strand
TTTTGAGAGTTTTATTTTTAGGCCTCTCCTTGGCATGATAGGAGTGTCCATGCCGTTGGTGGCGAGGAACAGCAGGTGCGAGGACATCCGGTTGAGCTCGGTCATGAGCACCCGAATCGCGCTTGCACGTGGTGGCACATCAAGACCGAGAAGCTGTTCAACGGTCAGCGAGTAGGCGAGCTCGTTCGCGAACGGGCTCAGGTAGTCCATGCGGGTGACGTTTGTTGAACCCTGGGCGTAGTTCAATGTCTCAGCCGTCTTCTCCATGCCCGTATGGAGGTATCCGATGATCGGCTTGACGCGCCGAACCATCTCGCCTTCCAATTCCAGCTGAAGTCGCAGGACACCGTGAGTTGACGGATGCTGGGGACCCATGTTGAGGATCTGTCGTTCGGCATCGTCCACGTGCTCTGGCACTATGTAGTCGTCGTCGACGACGACCCCTCGCTGAATGGCGAGGGCCGGATCGTCATCTCTCGGGAGAAGTTCCTGGGCACCTTCGTCCGTCGATTCAGAGAACGGCATCCGCTCTTCCGTGCCCGAAACCCACATCGCATGCTTCGTGCGACGGGTCTCGGCGACCGTTTGCTCAACCTGCTCGTCGGCGGGGGTGTCGTCTGACGTGGTTTCGTCCACGGCGGTGTCGTCACTCACAGCGAGTCCTCATAGATTGGCGCTCCCTGCCTTGAACTCGACGGGGACGGCACCGATATCGAAGTCCTTGCGCAGCGGATGTCCATCCCACTCGTCCGGCATGAGTATCCGGGTGAGGTCTGGGTGGCCAGGGAATTCGATTCCCATGAGATCGTATGCCTCGCGCTCGTAGAAGTTCGTGCCTACGAACACCTCCGTGAGTGTCGGGACCGACGGGTCGTCATAGGGCACACGAGTCGACACAACGATTCGTTCTCGTGTCGTCATCGAGATCAGATTGAGCACAACCTCGAACCGAGGCGCCTCAGTGAAATGGTCAATCGCGAACAGGTCGCTGAAGGCATCAAAGCCGTTCGCTTTGGCGGCCTCAGCAAATGCTACCCACTCGCCTACCGGGATCGAGATAGCGAAGTACGTGATTTCGCTCGATGCGTATGACCGTTCGACAACGACTGCAGATTCAAAGGGTTCGACGAGCGCCGCAATGGTGGCGTTCTCGGGAAGTACGCGGTGGGGCGCCTCCTCGGTGTCTGTCTCGTCGGTGGTGTTCAGCTCGTCTGTCATGTCACACGAGTCCTGTCGAGTTACGAATCTCGCCGTCCATGATCTTCTCCTGCAGACTCAAGATGCCATGCATCAGCGACTGCGGACCCGGAGGACATCCGGGGACGTACATGTCGACGGGAACCACTTCATCGACACCTTGAACAAGTGCGTAGTTGTTGAACATGCCGCCAGATGATGCGCAGGCACCCATAGAAATAACCCACTTGGGTTCCGCCATCTGGTCGTACACCTGCCGGAGGACAGGCGCCATCTTCTGGCTGACCCGACCGGCGACGATCATGAGGTCGGCTTGGCGCGGTGATGCCCTGAAGACCTCCATGCCGAATCGAGCGAGGTCGTTGTGTGCCGCACCGGTACCCATCATCTCGATGGCGCAGCACGCAAGTCCGAACGTTGCAGGCCACATTGAACGAGTCCTTGCCCAATTGACGCCCTTCTCGACGGTGGTCAACAAGAACCCGGGATCTTCAGCAACACCTGCCATCAGGCAGCTTCCTCAATGGGGAGGTCGACGGCCACAACTTTGCGGTAGCGGGCACGACGCTGGACGTTCCAGTCCAGGGCGCCTCTCTTCCAAACATAGGCGAGCGTTTCGATCAGCATCAGCATGAATGCGACGACCGCAGCAATACCCGCCCACCCGAACTGATCCATCCGGACCGCCCAGAGGAAGAGAAAGATGATCTCCACATCGAAGATCACAAAGAGCATTGCTACGAGGTAGAACTTGACAGGGAATCGTTCTCCCGGTTCCTGAAGGGGAACGATCCCGCACTCGTACGGAGCAAGTTTCTCCGGCGTCGGGTTGTTGGGTGCGATCAACTTAGAGATGTATAGGGAGATGCCACCAAACAGAAGACCGAGAATGGTCATCAGCGCGATCGGTAGGTAGTCAGCCAACTCCATGGGGCGTCAGGATAACCACCAAAGATGGCGCAGCCGCAATCGCGCAACGCGGAACTCAGGAATTGTTTGAGAGCTCCGCGGGCGCTGCTCATCGGTCGGGTCGGCAGGTCGATTTCGCATTGCGAACAGCCCCTACCCTTCGCGCCATGAGGACAGATATTCCCGAAACCACAGTGGCGCGCCTGCCCAGATATCTGCGGTGCCTGACGGACCTGCATCCGACGAGCGGACCGTGCTCCTCTGAGGATCTCGCCCATGCCGCAGGGGTGAATGCCGCCCAAGTGAGAAAGGACCTGTCGTACCTCGGTGCGCAGGGAACCCGCGGTGTCGGGTACGACCACGAGATCCTCTCCAAACGCATCCGCGAAGTGCTCGGACTCACATCCACGCACCCTGTCATCGTGATCGGTGCAGGGAACATGGGGACAGCACTGACCAACTACAGGGGATTCGACACGTGGGGCTTCGACATCGTTGCGGTTCTTGATGTGGACGACGCCCGGATTGGGACTCGGGTTGATGACTTGACGGTTGAACCCTTGGGCCGTCTCGAGGAGATCGTTGCCGACAAGGGCATCGAGATCGGAATTCTCGCAACTCCACCGTCTGCTGCCCAGCCAGTCGCTGATCGGCTCATGGCAGCAGGTGTGCAGTCGATCCTGAATCTCGCTCCCGTGATTCTCCAGACCGAAGACCAGGTCTCGGTGCGCAGGGTGGATCTATCGACCGAACTAGGCATCCTCGCGTATCACCTCACGAGCTGACACCTGCTGGGTCGGACTACTCGGTGTCGGCCTCATACCTGGCGAGGGCAGTGAGGAACATGAGCATCAGGACAATCGAACCTGCGGTCATGGCCATTGCGGGCAACCTCATCTGGAAGGCGTTCAGCCCTTCAAGATTCTCTGGCCGAATCCCGCGAGGGGCATAGACGACGAAGAGGATTCCGTTGATCACGAGCCATCCGAAGGTGGCCGCTCCCGTGAGAAGGAACGCGAGGCGCTTGCCGAGGTTGGTCCACAGGAGCAGCCATCCCGTTCCGATGAACACGATGATCGAACCGCCAACGATCGCGAATCCGCGCATCGCGGTGGAGAAGGCGTTCAGTTCACCTGTGTCAGGATCGACCTGATCGAACACGATGCCGACGACGTCGATCGCCCAGTCGCGGAGCGGACCGATGAGCGAAAGCACAGACACAACAAAGGCGACGACACCAACGAGCTCGAGCTTCGATAGACCGGATTCGTCTCGGCGGAGGGTCTCTGCGAGTCGGTTCATCACAGGGTCCTCTCATACTTGACAATCAACTCGATCTGACTTTCGGACAAGATTTGACCGAACGCTGGCATCCGGCCGGTTCCGATCCCATTGACACCGAACCGCGCTGCATTCTCTGTGCCCTCGACGACGAACGTCATCTGGTCGGCGATGTCTGGAAATTGGACGAGCGAGCGACCGTCGACGAGCGACGGACCCCATGCTCCGGAACCAGCACCCTGGCTGAAGGTCGCACCAGCGGCATAGCCGCCGGTATGGCACCGTGCGCAGTAGCCGTTGAAGAGTCCGACGGCCAACCTGGCATCATCTTCAGAAACCTCCATATCGGCGGCCACCGCAGCAAAGTCGACCTCCCACGCTCGAAGCTCGAGCGACTCGTTGAGGAACTCAAGCCCGGAGTTGAGGCCTTCGAGGAATTGGTCCTGGCGCTCGGCCGTAACAGAAAGGAGGAGTACGTCGGTTTCGACTTGGGAGAGCAGCGCCTCAGCATCGTCGAGATCAGGGTGACCATCTGTGAACGCGTTGAATGGGTCGAAGCGGACGTCGTAGGCGTCCTGGGGTACGAACTCGTACGTGATGTCTCCGGCAACCGCGGAAATCACGGTCAGCGTCTCGTACGAAGCTGCGGCGATTGCCGTGAGACCAACCTCAGCTTCGTCAGTCAGGCCATCCCTGTCGGTGTCAAGCCCAGGCAGGTTGCACGTCGCGCTCACAAGTTCGGCTGAAGCTTCGGTACATGTACCGGCACCGTGCAGCAGATCCGTGATGTCGTCAGGGAACGTCCCGACGACACTCATCCGCGCTGGGGCGTCGTCAACACCCTCGATCTCGATCTCTTGGTAGTTGATAAGCCGCTGTGTGGCTTCCTCCCCACCCTCCATTTGCGTCAGAGCGAGGTCTGCGGTTGTCTCGGACATGGCAAAGGCATCTTCTTGGGGGATCTGGATCGACTCGAGATAGGCCATGACCTGATCGATCTCCTGCACAGTCATCGCTCCGCCACCCTCAAGGCCGTTCGATGGCATTGGCGTCCCGTCGCGTCCGAAGACGATCCAGTATCGAACCTCTTCTTCGTTGTAGCGATAGAACACATCATTCAAGGAGGGCGCAGCCCACGTCGTGGTGATGCCGGAGCGCTCCTCATCATGTGTGGCGCTGCCACCAACACCTGCAGGACCGTGGCAACTGCCGCACTCGAAGACTCCAGGGCTGTACCAGTGGGCGCCCTCCTCGACGTTGAACTCGACCGTTGCCTCGGCAAACGCCTCCTGGCGACCGGGCTCGTTGAGTGCATACCAAGGCATGACGACCGCCATGAGGATCGACCCGAACAGCGCCGCACGCAGGACACGCGTCAGTTTCTTGTTCTCGAGTTCGTCATCTGATGCGGCAGGAGACAGGTTCGATGGCGCCGCTTCTTGTGCTGCTGCTTTGGAACGACGGGAGTTGAGGAAGAGATATCCCATCCATATGAGGAGAAGCACAACAACGAGCATCAACGCGATGGCGCCAATGCCGAGGCCACCACCCGATGCGGCTACCTCCGTTTCCCCTTCAGCGGCGAGGATGATGTTTACGTAATTCACTGTCTCATTACCCCACGCAGAACGGGCCCTGCGGATAGGCCACCGTCTTGTTCTTCGCTCTTGCGGACTGGACCACGGTCCCTGTGTCGATCACAAGCTCGCCGCCCGCGTCAACGCTCACAGCGAACCGATCGAGGTTGCGAGGAGCCGGGCCTGCCTCGTACTCGCCATGCCTGTTGTATTTGGAACCGTGACACGGACACTCGAAGCCCTGAGATGACTCACACGATGGGACTCGACAGCCAAGGTGAACACAGCGCTGCCAGAGCGCCATGAGTCCGATGCCGTCCGACTCGCCTCCGGCGACTACAAATGGCACTTCCTCGAACGATGATCCTTCGAGCTCGGAGAGGTCAAACGGAACAATCCACGACTGGGCCGCCGCGACGAACTTTGGAAATACGGTGCCACCTTGGAGAATCTCAGACTTGAGCGACTCGAACGACCCGGCCTTGACTGGTGTGCCGAAACCACCTTTCAGCTTCGGCCAGAGGAATGCCAGGCTCGCGATCGTGAACTGAATCATGAACAGACCGAATACCGCTCCGATAGCTCTGTTGAAGAACTTGCGGCGCGTGACGCCGTACTCGTTCTGTGAGATTTCAACACGAGGTTCGTCCTCGACATACTCGGTCGGAGCATCCACCAACGTGGCCGTTGCAACGCTTCCCTCGCCGCCTTCGGCTGCCTGCTCGGTCGCGGCCCTTCGTGCACGGTCGGCTTTGATCGCCTTGCGGCCGAGTTCGGCCTGGGTGACGGCGCCCTCAGAATCCTTCCGTCGCATTGCAACAGCGATGATGCCGACGGCCGCCATCGCGCCAGCCAGGATGATGGCGAGAATGAAGATGTTGGTTGAGCTCATCGTGGATCACTCATTCGAGAATCGTTTTGAGGTCGTCGAAGAATATTCCGTCGCGCCAGGGATATACGAAGTTGAACCCCGGCCCTCTGAAGAATGATCCGAAGATCGTGACGACTGCGGCTGCCATGAAGAACACCGTGAAAATCGAGATCGCGAGTTTTCGGTCTGACGGGCGCACGGATGGATTCCGGTCGATGTATGGGATGAACGCAAGCGCAGCGAGCCCGAACCCGGGAATGATGATTCCGGCAACCATCGGATCGAAATAGGCAAGAAGCTCCTGGAGGCCGAGGAAGTACCAGGGAGCCTTTGACGGATTCGGCTGCTCATTGAAGTTCGCGAACTCGAGAAGCGGTGCGTCCACGAACGCCGAAAGCAACGTAAGGAACGCAAGCATGACGAGCAGCGCTACGAACTCGATGGCCAAGAGGTGCGGCCACACGTTGACCTTGTCTTGCGGCTCCTTGGTCGTTCCCTGGATCGCCCCGGCCTTGACGACTGTGAGCAACCGCTGTGTTCTCACACCGGGCGGTGGTCCCGTCGGTGCCGCCTGTCCTGGAGGAGCAGCCTGGCCTGCGGCGGCAGGCACGGTCGCCGCTGGCGCACCAGCCACTGCCATTGCCGGAACCGGAGTTCCGTCTGCCTTGGCGCGAGCGAACATGGACCGCTCAAGAATCTCCTGTGGCACCGAATACGCCTCAGCCTCAGCAGCCAGATCGCGCCCGCCACCACTCGGTGCAGGTGCCGCGTCCGGGGCGGGAGCCTGAGCCGGTGCGTCCGCTGTCGGCGAGGGCTCTCCCTTCATCTCAGCAAGGATGTCTTCGACAGGTCGGCCCTCGGCCTTGGCGCGGGCTTCTGCCGATCGCCTGAGGAGATTCTCTGGTAGCTGTGCCACGGGTATCTCCTTAGAGGGGTCCAGAGAGGCCGCCATCTTTACGGACCCGCCAGAAGTGGACGGCCATGAAGATGGTGATGATGAATGGGAGGAACAGAACGTGAAGGACGTAAAAGCGCAATAGCGTGTCCGCTGTGATTTGGACCCCACCAATCAAGGCGAACGTCACTTGATCCCCGAACACGGGCGCATACGCACCCATATTCGTTCCAACCGTGACGGCCCACAGCGCAAGCTGGTCCCAAGGGAGCAGGTACCCGCTGAATGACAGCAGCAGCGTGAGCATCAGCAGAACGATGCCGACAACCCAGTTGAACTCGCGAGGCGGCTTGTACGCACCGTGGTAGAAGACGCGGCTCATGTGGAGGAACACAGTGATCACCATCAGGTGTGCACCCCACCGATGCATGTTGCGAACCAGCTGTCCGAACGCGACATCGGCTCCGAGGGCCTGGAGATCGAAGTACGCCTGGGGCGACGTCGGGCGGTAGTAGAACATGAGGAAGATGCCGGTGATGGTCAGGAGAATGAAGAGGAAGAAGCTCAAGCCGCCAAGACACAACGTGTAGGACAGCTTGACGCCGTGTCGCTTCACCTTCACGGGGTGGAGGTGATACAGAACGTTGTTCATCACAACATATGAACGGTTTCTCGGGGAATCGCTGTTGTCTGCTCTGAGGGGGGACCCAGGGCGGAAGATGGAGTTCCACACCTGCGAATTGAGCACGTGATCACCAAGGCCCGCTACGGCTTCCTTGATGCCGCTCTTCCCGTTTCCGTCTGCCAAACCGTGCTCTCCTCTTACTTCTTCTGTCCTACCAGCGCACGCCGTACGCCATGCCGCTCTTCGAGTCGCGGTTTCCCGTGTCGAATTCCCACGGTGCCGCCGCGATCTCGTCAGACTGTTCAGCGATCGATCCGCCGAACTTTCCAATCGTGATCACGTTGGTTGGGCATCGATCGACGCACAGCTTGCACCGCGTGCATTCGGTGTCGTCAATGAGGAACATCGCCTGATTCTCAGGCTTCCCGTTGGGGTCATCGACACCAAAGGACTCTGTGATGACCTCGGTGCTGAGAATGTGGATACATTTCCACGGACAGATATCGACACATCCGGCACAGAGGATGCACTCGGACTCGTCGATGTGGATGAACTGTTTCGGCTTCACAGCTGCCGTCATGTATGCGGTGTCGACCATCGCGAGTTGGTAATCGTCGCGAATCGGTGGCAGCTCGAGCCATGCTTCCTTCGCCATCAGCGGTCAGCTCTCATCGGACGACCATAGTTGGACACCGGCGTTGGTTTCGGCTGGGAGGCCCTGTCCTCTCGCCCCTGCCACCACCACATGAATACGGGAATCGCGAGGATCAACGTGGTGACGTATCCCGCAGCGATCATGTCCTTGAGGGCTGCGTATGAGATGGCAACGTTGTTGTTCATTGCGACAGCTGCTGGGACAGTGATGAACACCTTCTGTGGGGTCCATTCAAGTGTCGACTGGGTCAGGGTCAGGAACTGGTTGGGGATCACTGCGAACAGGATGAACATCAACCCGGTGAAGACGAGTGCTCCGAGCATCGCCCTTGCCCACGTCAGGGGTCGGCCCCAAATGAACCCGACCGTGATTCCAGCCATTGCGATCAACACACCGCCGAGGGCTATCAGCTGGGTCAATAGAACCACGACCCATCCCCTCGGCATGTCGGGATACAGGGCTCGGCCGAGTTCGTCGAGGTCAGGGGCCTCGGCCATATGGACCAGATATGACCCACCGATGGACACCACAAGACCAATCACGACAAGCGCGATTCCAGTGATGAGATGCCTTCTTTCGGTCACACTTCTCCTTGGGGCGACGACATTGTACGCCGCTGATGTTGTCTCCGGTACTCAATCGGGAAACAAGTTGCGAGCCCCGATCAGGACTTCTGGTGTCCGAGGACGGGTTTGTGTGCCACTCAATGAAGATTGCCAGCGTGTCCATGGCTAAGGTCACCCCAGCCGATGCAAAGCGTCTACGAATCACCCAGCAGGAGGACGCTCGAAGCGTGACCGCTGACATCTCACCGAACGAAACATCTCAGTCGGAGGACGTGGGATCAAGCAGTTCGATGGCTGGTACGTACGTGCTCATAGCCGTCGTCTTGTTCGTGGTCGGTTTGGCATTCTCCGCCGTTGCTTCGCTCCAGCTGGTGATCCCTGACCTCCTGGGCGGTATCGCTGTTACTTCATACGGCCGGTTGGTCCAGGCAGGGAGAACGCTCGTCTTCGACGGCTGGCTCCCCCTTGCAGGATTGGGCCTCGGCATCTGGGCAATCAGCGAAGTCACCGGGGAGAGCATTAGACGACGAACACTCGGCACCGTTGCGCTCGTCGTGATTGCTCTCGGTGCCATTGTCGGAGCGGGAAGTGTGCTCTTTGGGATGTCCAGTGGAGTGTCCGGTTTGGAGAGTGTCGTCTGGGCTAGAGCGATTTCAGCGATCGGATTCACCCTCGCGGCACTGGTGGTTACCGCCACCGCACAGCAGAAGCGCGACAATCTCGGCCCTGCTGGCTGGTACCTCACTGCGGCTTCTTGGTGGCTCGCCGCCTCAGCACTCGTGGGATTGCTCCCCCTTCTCTCCGGAACGCCAGGAACGATTCAGGCGGCGTTCGCGGACGCAGGTCTACATCGACTGTTCGTGATAACTGCGGCGGTCGGACTGTTGTACTTCGCTCTCTCTCGGATCAGCGGCGCAGACCTGTCCGAACCCAGGCCGCTTGCCGCATTGGGCTTCTGGTCGCTCACGCTCACGTGGGCGTTCATGGGCGGCGTTGCCCTCATCTACTCAGCGACGCCAGACTGGTATGAGACTCTGACAATTTCGTTCGCAATCGGCACGCTCGTTCCAGTCCTCGTGATCGTCACGGATCTCGGATTGATCCTGAAGGGCCACATCGCCGAGATCACCGATCGTGCCTCTCTGCGCTACGCCGTCGTGGCTGGACTTGCACTCATCGGGGCGACGATCGTCAACCTTCTTCTTGCGTGGAGAGCCACGAGCGGTGTGGTCCAATACTCGACGTGGATGGGTGGCCTCGATGTCGTCCTTGTTCTCGGCGGTGCATCGTTTGCAATCTTCTCTGTCAATAGCATTCGCAGAGGTGGCAAGTCGTCAGGCGCAGGCGCTCACTTCGTCTTGTCGGTAATCGCGGTGTCCGGTGCGGCCGTTGGGCTTCTCGCCGGTGGGATCGTCTCCGGCTTCTCCTGGATCGCCGGACCATCGAGTCAGCTCTTCGACAACTTCGGACCAGGGTATGAGGTCGCTGTCGCATCGCTCACACCTTTCCTGTGGCTGACAGCAGTGTCTCTCAGCGTGTACGCAGCCGCCCAAATCGTCTACCTCTTCGGTGTGAACAGTGTTTCGGACGAACAGCTCGCCATCCCAGATGCTCCGACCGAGTACAACCTTCAGTTCGAAGGCGCTGTCCGGTACGTGACGTGGAAGCGATTGGTGTGGGGTGCGGCGGCCGTATGGCTCGCAGCCGCGCTCTTCACAGCCGTGCTCCCCGCAATGGACGACTCCGATACAGCAGCGACGATCGCTGCCGACCGATCCCGTACCTATGCGCAGGGCACGCCTGAGGCATCCGGTCGCGTCCTCTACATCTCCGAGGGCTGCGCCGAGTGTCATACCCAATCCGTTCGCCCGATCGTCGCCGACGTAGGTTTGGGAGCCGTGAGCATTGCCGGCGATTACGCCTACGAGAATCCAACGTTGATCACCGGTACACGCATCGGTCCAGACCTCACCCACATTGCATCCAGGAGCGAGGCGTTCGATGTGTCTGGCATCTGGGCCCACCTGAAGGACCCTCGGTCGATGGTTGAGTGGTCCAACATGCCGTCCTATGCCTACCTGTCGGATACTGAACTCGAAGCACTTGTCAGATACATAGCGACGTTGAGGTAGGACGATGGACGAACTGCTCCAGCGCGTAGCCGAGATCCGAGGGATGCCTGCATCCCTCATCCAACGGTCAGCGCAGGCCCGCGCAGAAAAGGAAGGGATCACCATCGAAGCGGTCCTTGCCGAGTGGGCGGGAGAGGAATCCTCAGCGGAGGTGACTCCGGCGGACTCTCAGCCAACTGCCGACGCAGTGGCATCCGAATCCGCTGACGCGCCCGCTGCAGGTACCGCTCCCCCGGTGGAGATCACTACCGACTACCTCGTGCAGTTGGCAGCAGACGCCAAGCGGATGCCTCCGAAGCTGATCCTCTCGTCAGCCACTGCCCGTGCAGAGCACGGCAACACCACGCTCGAAGTGGTCCTCGCAGACTGGGCAGGAAAGGATCTGGACGAATTGAAGGCAGCTGGTGCATCTGGAGCGACAGAGGAGTCCCCTGAGGTTCCAGAAGAGGCGCCAACCGATGCTTCCGAGCCTGACGATTCGCCAGACGCTGATCAAACCTCGAAAGTCGTCGCAGCAACCGCGGTTGTTGGTGCAGCGTTGACCATGGACGAACTGCTTGAGAAGGTCGCCGAAGTCAAGGGCATGCCCGCATCGCTTGCCAAACGGTCTGCGGAAGCCCGATCAAAGAAGACAGGGGAGCCGGTCGAAGCTGTGCTCGCTGAATGGGCAGGAGTCGACGTCGGCGCCATTGCTGAGGCTTCCGAAGACACAACCGTCACAGAGGAAGCCGACAAGCCGGCCGACGAACCTGCTCGGGCACCGGAGAAAACGGAGTCCGAGGGCCCTGAGGTCATCGAGGCCGAAGCTCCTGAGATTGATGAACCCGTCGAGGACGAGGCACCGGTAGCTCGCGGTGGATATCCCCGATGGCTCGCCGCCGCATTCGTCCTCATTCCTCTGCTGGCCGTCACCTATATCCTCGTTGCTCCGAACGGTCCGGACTGCGGGAGTGCAGGCCAACTGCACGTCGATCCGGAGACCGGTATCGCCCTGAACTGTGACGGCACCGAGTACGGAACCGATGCAGTCGACTACATGGCCGTTGGCGCAGGTGTCTACGCCCAGTGTGTTGCATGCCACTCCGCGGACGGCGCGGGTGGCGCTGGTCCAGCCTTCACCGGTGGCGCCCTCCTCTCCACGTTCCCAGCAGGATCATGTAGCGACCACATCGAATGGGTCGCCGTTGGGACCTCCGGATGGCCCGAACCAACGTATGGCGCAAGCAACAAGCCTGTCGGAGGATTCGGGTTGATGCCTGCCTTCGGAACAACGTTGACCGAAGAGGAGCTGGCGTCCGTTGCGCTCTACGAACGAGTCGAGTTCGGTGGCCAGGTGCTTGAAGAGGCGCAGACCGATTGCGGTCTCGGTGGAGAGACCGAAGACGGTGGAACGGCCACCGAAGCCGCAGGTTCCTAGCCGTCCGTTCTGACGGTCCCTTCCGACAGTCCGAGCGGTACGCTCGCGCCCATGTCCAAGTCAGTCCTTGTCATAGGTGGAGGCCCCGGTGGCGCATCGGCTGCCTATTGGATGGCCAGGAATGGGCTCGACGTCCATCTCGTGGAAAAGAAGGTCTACCCACGCGAGAAGGCCTGCGGGGACGGATTGACGCCGAGGGCAATCAAGCAACTCCTCGACATGGGATTCGACTTCGAGGGACTCGACCTGCACCGCGTCAACGGACTTCGAGCATATGCCGGTGACCTCAAGATCGAAATGCCTTGGCCCGAACACTCCGTATATCCCAATTGGGGAGCCACCATGCGGAGGGCCGACCTTGACGGCGTGGTCGCAGGGATGGCGGAGGACCAAGGAGCGAAAGTCGAACAAGGCGTCACCGCGTCGCCGATCGTCGAGAACGACACAGTTGCCGGTGTCACACTCGTAGGTGACGGGTCTGAGCGAACGGTTACCCCAGACCTCGTTGTGATCGCGGACGGCTCGAACTCACGATTCGGAAGAGGCGTCGGCGCGTCTCGGCGGAAGGACTACCCCTTCGGGCTTCCTGTGCGGGCCTACTACGAAAG
>PJEL010003783.1_pt1 | contig 12734 bp, 11 predicted proteins | sample 1853271 | NCBI WGS metagenome assembly PJEL01 (sample SAMN08108733, study PRJNA415343) | Invertebrate metagenome, whole genome shotgun sequencing project. | host: Globobulimina | place: Sweden: Gullmar Fjord | collected 2015-08 | reverse complement strand
CGACGGCAGTGAGATTATGCGCTATAACTTTTTTGAAGGATGGCCCTGTCGGTGGAAACTCAGTCAACTTGAAGGCGAAAAATCAAAGTCTCTTTTCGAAGAGATCGAGATTGCCTGCGAGAAAATAGAAAGGGGATAGTATCCTTTTTTTAACCCTTTAAACCAAATTTCTCCAGACGGTAGATGAGCACATGGCGGGGGATTTTCAGCAGACGGGCAGCCTGGGAACGGTTGCCTCCGCTCATGGATAAGGCTTTTTCGATCAACCCCTTTTCAACATCTTCCAGGGAGAGACCGTCCGGAGGGATTTCCGGTATTGCTGATGTGGTGCTGGAAATGTTGCCGGGCAGCAGTATGTCTGGTACCTCAATGGTGTCATTTTTACGCAGGATGACGCAGCGCTCCACCACATTCTGCAGCTCCCTGATATTGCCGGGCCAATGGTATTCCTGCAGTGTGCCTATGGCGGCAGTAGAAAATTTGACCTGGAGCGGGGCGTCATGCTTTTTTAAGAAATGATTGACCAGGGCCGGTATGTCTTCCCGACGCTCACGCAGGGGCGGTAGATGGAGTGGTATAACTGACAGGCGATAGTAGAGATCCTCCCGAAAGCCGCCGCTGTGAATTTCACTTTGCAGGTCACGGTTTGTCGCGGCAATAATGCGTACGTCCACTGATTCCGTGCGGTCACTTCCCACCGGTTCAATCTGTTTTTCCTGAAGAACCCTTAAAAATTTAACCTGCATATCCGGTTGCAACTCACCGATTTCATCGAGAAAAAGAGTGCCCTGGTGGGCGGTGTGAAAACGGCCCCGCCGGTTTTTTATGGCCCCGGTAAAGGCTCCTTTGACATGGCCAAAGAGCTCGCTTTCTATAAGGGTTGCAGGGATTGCGGCACAGTTAACCGCTGTAAATGCCTCTTTGTGGCGCGGGCTGTGGTTGTGGATGAGGCGGGCCAGCAGTTCCTTGCCGGTGCCTGATTCGCCGCTGATAAGGACCGTGGCGTCTGATTCCGCCACCTTCATGGCTGTTTCCAGAATCTCGGCCATGGCGGAATTTGCCGTTTCAATGCCGTCGGCCCCGGTGAGCCGGTTGACTTCCCGTGCCAGTGAATGGGTCCGACTGCGCAGGCTGCGCATCTCCAGGCCTTTGCGGCAGGAGAGAATGAGGGTGTCTCTGTCAAAAGGTTTGGTGATAAAGGTGAACGCCCCAAAATGCATGGCTTTGACTGCAAGTTCGATGGAACCGTAGGCAGTGATCATTATGACCGGCACATCGGGGGCTTCTTTTTTAAACTGTTTGAGCAGGTCAATGCCGTTGGCATCACCAAGTTCTACATCGACAACCACCAGATCCGGTTGATCGTCCTGAAAAAACTGGACTCCCTGTCTGCCTCCTGTTGCGGCTGTGATTTGAAATCCTGCTTGACTCAGATTGTACTCGGTGACCCGGCGCAGACTTTCATCGTCATCAATGAGAAGAATATGGCTGCTCATACTATTTCCTCCAGTTGCTGATCCCGTGGCAAAATAACGATAAAGGCGGCCCCCCCGCCCGGAACAGGTGATGTAAGCTTGATCCGGCCTCCATAACTTTCAACGATCTTGGCGCTGATGGCAAGGCCAAGGCCGGTGCCTTTTTCCCGGGTGCTGTAAAATGGGGTGAAAATTTTATCATGATCTTCAGGGGAAACACCAGGCCCGTTGTCGGAGACCGTGACCGTAAGCTCATCATCTTTGAGAGCAACCGTCAAGGAGATACGGCCATTTTGCTCCACAGCATCGATGGCGTTGAGCATGAGATTGATAAAAACTTGGGCCATCTTATTGCCGTCCACCTGGATGCCTGCCGCTTCGGTCGGAATGTCTTCGGTGAGGGTAATCTGTTTTTTTCGTATCTTGTTGCCAAGCAGGGTGGTGACCCGGTTTAAAACAGGGGCAAGAGGTTCAACGGCTGTTGGTAGGGCAGCAGACTGCTGCTGATTGCGTGAATAACGCAACACCTCTTCCACCGTGGTATTTAGTCTGGTCGTTTCTTTGAGGAGGATTTCAGCAAATTCACGTTTGGCATGGCCCGGTGGAAACTCATCCAGAAAGATCTCCGCGGTGCCCTTGATGGAGCCAAGAGGGTTTTTTATCTCATGGGCCAGGGAGGCTGAAAGTTGACCCAGGGCTGACAGTTTCTGGCTTACCTGCAGCTGTTCCTCTACTTCCAGGAGAAGCTCTGTTTCATCGTGGAGGCGACTGTAGGATTTTTCCAGTTTTTCAGAAAGTACCTGGTATTTAACACGTAAACGGGATTCCCGTCCGGCAATGGTGCCAACAAGTGCGCCGGCTGCAATGTAGAGGATGATTTCCGTAAGCTCACCAAGATAAAAATTATAGTCCATATGGTGGAACAGATGCAGATGGGGAATAAATGCCAACGAGCTGAATAAGGCAACCAGCACACCTCCTTTAACACCGTAAAGCAAGGCAGCCACCACAATTGGGAAATAACTGAGACGTCGGTATGTCTCATGGAAAAAAACCTTGTCTCCCGGTGTCAGGGCATGGAGAAGGCCGATAGTTATCACTGTTATAATTATGAAAACGAGATATATTTTCGGCTGGTTGGGTCTGCTCATGCGAGTTTCTTCTGGATCATCTGCAGATCGTGCCAGGCGCCTTTTTTCATTTCCTGGTGTTTGAGGAGCAGGGCAGGGGGGAATGTTGCCATAAGCGGGATGCCGTTAAAATCCTGGAAGCGGCCCCGCAGGGAAAAAAGAGGTTGGGTGGTATCCAGCAGGGTCTGGCTGGAAATTTGGCCCATGGTGCAGATGATTTTAGGCTTGATAATGTCTATCTGCCGCCGGAGGAAGGGCAGGCAGGGAGCTGGTTTTCCTCCAGGTACACATTTAGTGACTGTGGTTATATAGACATCTGTGTATTCCAGGCCAATGGCCGAAAGCATTTTTATAAGCAGTTCCCGTGGTTCTCCCGCGATGGGAGCGCCCTGGCCGTTTTCGTCCGGTGGATCACAGACAATAAAGAGACCGCCTGGTCTTTTCGGTCCTTCTCCAAGATCAAGGCGCTTAATGGTGCCTGGCAGCTGGCAGCGGCAACAGGTGGATGTTTCTTTGGCAAGATCGATGAGGGTGGTGCTTGTTGCCTTCTCGGCGGGAGGTGTTACCTGTTTGGTGCTGCTTGCGGCAGGTCTGGAAATTGTTGGTCGTGGTCGAGATGTTTTTTGGCTTACTGGCGGTTGTTTTGGACTCTTACTGAGAAATTTTTGCAGTTCCGGTGAGAGAGGGTACTCCAGGCCGCAATGGCGATGGAAGGAAAGGATATTTCGTGTATCCTTGAGCAGCTGCTGCAGGGAAACAGGATTATCGGGCATCAGGTTGCCTCCCTCCACTCTTTTATGAGCTGTAGAGCTTTTTCAGAGCGAATCTGGCCGCGAAATCGTTTGGGAATCTTTTTGCCGTTCTTTCTAGGCAGAGGATCAAAAAGGCCAAAGTTGATGTTTGATGGCTGGAATCTCTTGGGTTCCGTTTGGGTCAGATGTCTGATTAAGGCGTAAAGGGCCGTGTCGTGCGGCGGCACAACTGTTTTTTTATCGTTGACCAGCAGAGCAGCGTTGATGCCTGCCAGCAGCCCCATGGCCGTTGATTCCACATATCCTTCCACCCCGGTCAGTTGGCCGGCCAGCAGAATGTCATTTCTTTTTTTGAGCTGCAGGGAAGGTTCAAGAACCTTTGGTCCGCAGACAAAGGTATTGCGGTGAATGGAGCCCAGTCGCTCAAATTCGACATTTTCCATGCCGGGAATCATGGCAAACACCTTTTTTTGTGACGGGTAGGTCAGTTTGGTCTGAAAGCCAACCATGTTGTAATGACTGGCTTGCACATTTTCTTTGCGGAGCTGAATCACGGCGTAAGGATCACGGCCGGTGCGTGGATCGGGAAGCCCCACAGGTTTCATCGGGCCAAACCGCAAGGTGTCCTCACCCCGTTCCACCATTACCTCAATGGGCAGGCAGCCTTCAAAGTATTTATGTTTTTCAAATGATTTGAGCGGCACCTTGTCTGCCGCAGTGACAGCGGCAATAAAGCTTTTATACTGATCCTCATCCATCGGACAGTTGAGATAGTCCCCCGGTCCCTCCTCATAGCGTGAGGCCTGGTAGATAATGCCCATATTCAGTGAGTCGGTGACCACGATGGGGGCAATGGCATCGTAAAAGGCCAGGTGCTCTCCGGTTATTTCCTGCAGAGAGGCGGCCAGGGAGTCCGCGGTGAGTGGGCCTGTGGCCATGATGGTGAGAGGATGGGTGTCATCTTCTGCCGGTAGCGTGCGGATCTCATCCCGGCAGATGGAAATATTTGCATGGGAATGTATTTTTTCAGTGATAAAGCGGGCAAAGAGACTGCGATCCACCGCCAGCGCCTTGCCGGCCGGCACTTTGGTTACTGCTGCGGCAGCCATGATCAGGGAATCAAGCAGCCGCATCTCTTCTTTAAGCAGGCCCACCGCTGAGGTGGGGTCGTCTGAGCGAAAGGAATTGCTGCAGACCAGTTCAGCCAGATCAGCAGAGGAATGGGCCGGACTGAAGCTGTGGGGCTTCATATCGTAAAGCGTTACCTGGCAACCGCGGTTCGCTGCCTGCCAGGCTGCTTCGCATCCGGCCAGTCCTCCACCGATAATGCTGATAGCTGGGTTGGTCACTAATTCCCAAGCTCTTTCTGGATACCGGCAACAACTACGTCGCTGGAAGTACCGGTGATGGTTTTTAACAGACCCTTTTTCTCGTAGAACCCGGCAAGAGGCGCGGTTTTCTCGTTATAGGTGTCAAGACGGTGACCGATGGCCTTTTCTGTCTCGTCTGCTCGCTGTACTGCTGGAGAGCCGCATTTGTCACAGATGCCGTCAACCTTTGTTGGGTTTGACTTTACATTGTAGATGGCCTGGCAATCAGGGTTTTCACAGGTGCGACGGGTGCAGAGACGATCAAAGATAACGTCGCGTGGTACGTCGATATCAACCACCATGTCCAGTTTGATGTTCAGTTTCTCCAGTAATGTTGTCAGTTCTTCGGCCTGAGGAATAGTGCGTGGAAAACCGTCAAGCAGGAAACCACCCTTGCAGTCATCTTCCTGCAGGCGTCCTTCCATGATGCCCATGATGAGAGAATCAGGTACCAGGTCACCGCGATCCATATAACCTTTGGCCTCTTTGCCAAGATCCGTTCCGGCGTGAACTGCACCCCGGAGAATATCTCCGGTTGAGATCTGTATGGAACCATCAAGTTTAGTAAGCTGTTTAGCCACAGTGCCTTTACCGGCACCTGGTGCGCCGAGAAGAATGAGTTTCATATTTGTTCCTCTTGAATAGTTTTAATGATGATGCTCTAATTAGCAATGAAAAACAAAATAATATACACAATATTGTTGTGTTTGACAGCTAAAAAGATACCGTTTTTTTGCGTTGGATGCAGGAGGGAAAGCACAAAAAAAAGCCGGTGCTGGGAGAGGCACCGGCTTTTCAGCTTCCTAAAAGAAGGAAGCAAGGGAGAAAAAAGAAGAAAATTAAAAAAAGGAGAAATAAGTAAAGATCTGTTTTTTATTCAGTCTTGAAGTATAAGATTCCTTAGTTTTGAAAAGGTTCATATTTTTTTAATTTTTATTTTTTCGTTCCTCCATCATTTCAAAATCGCAGGTGGCCAAATCAATGCTTATCCAGTTGTCCTGGAGCGGAGAGTCATGGCCAAGCAGGATTTTAACGGTTTCGGCAATCTGCAGCGAGGCAATTGTTGACACCGTGCAGCAAAGCGTTGCCGGACTGCTATTTGTAACCCCGGCTGGAATGTGAGGATAGAGTTGCTTGATAAGTTCGCTTCTTTTTTGCACCCCAATCTGACCATACCATTTGTCCACAGCGCCATGGACCAGGGGGATATGGGCGTCGTGACAAAAATCGGCCAATGCCTGCCGGTCTGCGGCGGAGTCCAGTCCGTCCAGCATCACCTGGGCCTGTTTGAGGGTGGCAGGTTTGACTTGTATAAAAGTTGTGGGTTCTGCTGTCACTGTGACGGCCGGATTAACAGCGCGTCCCCTGCGCACTGCGGCCTCCACCTTGAGGTACCCAAGTTCTCCCATGGTGCAGAGCTGCTGCCTGTTTAAGTTGTGGGCGGCAAATCTGTCAGGATCAACGACGATAAGCTGGCCGATACCAAGGCGGAGGCATTGTTCAAAAATCTGTCCACCTAAGCCCCCACAACCGATTATTGCCACGGTGGAGTTTAGCAGTTGAAGTTGATCCCTAGCAGTAAACAGAAAGCGATGTCGCAGATACGGTTCCGGCCAGATGTCATGGGACAGGGCTGCCTGTTCAACTTCTTTTAGTCTGATTTGGAACAATTCGCTGGCGGCAAGGGCATCGGTCAATGAAAGTACTTTGTCGGTGCTTTTGTTGTGCAGGTATGAGTAAAGCATGTCAGCCACCGCTATGGACGGCCCATCCGGTGGGAACGTCTTTGATTGATGTTAAAAGATCGGCCATATTTACGTGGAAAATTTTATCTGTCATCTGCAGCCTCCTTGTCGATTTGTCTAGCTGCCAGTCCATTCATTATAGTTACCTTCTGGTTTTTATTACCATTTTTTTATGATCCTTCCAAGAAATTAAGTGAGGAGATATTTTTAAAAAAATATGAAAAAACAAGTGGTTAACCCCTTTTTTTCTTTTTTTTCTCCTTCTTTTCCAATAACAGCTTATTTGCCTGCGCCAGAGTGCTTGATATTGGCTATGTTTCTGGGTACACTCTGTTTTTATCTTAAATTGTCACTGCGTAAGAGAATTAATTTCTCTTGCACCTGAATTTTTTTTAATTTTCATGTAAGCAATAAAATGAAAACAGCGCCTGTCATCATTGTTCAACTGATTCATATTGAAGGTCCGCTCAAAGGCCAGATAGTCGAGTTGTCAGACCCTGAAATTAAGATTGGCCGCCACCCGTCATGCCAGCTTAAGTATCCCGCTGATCTCAGCATCATTTCCAGGGAGCATGCCAAAATTACCAGGGAAGGGAATCGTTTCAAACTGACGGATCATAGTTCCAACGGCACCATTGTTAACGGGAAAAGGATCAAAGAAATCTTTCTGAAAGATGGAGATGTCATAACCGTTTCCGAAGGCGGACCAAAGGTGAGTTTTTTGACCCAGATGACCGACACTCCCCTTGCTCCACCGGAACCAGAACCGCAAGCACCGCCTCCCCGCCAAGACGTTACCCCACCGCCGGTGGTAGAAGAACCGCAAATACCAGTGTCACAACCTGTGCCCCAACCAACGCCACAACCAGTGCCTCAACCTGCACCACAGCCAGTTTCACAACCCGTCGCACAACCTGTACCTCAAGCTGCGCCGGTCAGTGCCGAGCCAGTCATAGCCCCGGCAGCACCGGTAAATAAAGTGCCGCTCATCATTCAATATGGACCCACTCTCCGCAGCTTTGAAGAACTGCCCCTGAAAATCGGCAGTCACACCAGCTGTGATTTTCTTCTTGAGCATGCCCAGATTGTTGATCTTCATGCTGAAATATTTTTTGCAGATGGGCACTATCAAATTCGCGATTTGACCGGACAGCAGATGATTACAATGAATAACATCCCTGTCGGGCAGGGAGCAATTTTAGAAAAAGACGGTGAGATTGCCTTAAGCAGCAGCGGGCCTTTTTTTCAATTCTTGGGAAATGGTCGTTTAGCAGAGGTGGAGAAAAAATATGAGAGCAGGCAGGCTGACAGCTTGGAACCCAGGGATGATTCAGCAGGAAAAACAAACGATGAAAAGGGGCTTCATAAACCGATGTCTTTTATAAAAAAGATCTTTTCAAAAGGTTAACATGCAAGCAGAGCGGTCAAAAAGGTCTGCAGCCTATGACGTTTCCGACTCTTTCAGTAACGGCATCCCCTTGCCGATAACTTCCAGCACTGCATCAATCTGTTTAAGGGTCATTATTCCCTGTTCCATGAGAATTCTGCCGATCAGACGGTGTTTCCCCTCGTTGATATCATCCATCACCTGGACTTTCAGGGCCTCCACAAACTGTTCAGCCGTGACGTACCCTTCTTCTATGGCAATAACACCGAAACGTTTCTCTAAATGTTCTGTCTCCATCATTTCTCCTTTTCGATCATTTAGTTCCTATTTTATAACTAACTCAATTGTAAAAGCAAAAATAATCCTCAAATTTCTTAAGAATAAAAATTCAAAAACATTATATACCTATTTTGTTGGAGATAAAAATGAAGAGGATGGACGGCACAATTAGCTGGGATGACTTTCAGCTCTCGTACTCTGGAATTTCAGACACGGGAAAAATACGCAAAGAAAATGAAGATGACTTTCTGGTCATGGAGAAGCATCGATTGTTTTGTGTTGCCGATGGGATGGGTGGCCAGGAAGCCGGTAAATTAGCCAGCCGGACCACCTTGGAGAGTGTGGAAAAGTGCATGGAGTATCTTCACGACACAAAAGATGCCACCATGCCGTACGGTTTAACGGATGACATGCTGGAAAAACCAAAGCTTGCCAGCCTGACCCAATTTGCTAATTCCCAGGTGAACAAAAAAAGTGCAGGCAGAACCATGGGTTCAACCCTGGTTGCCGTTCATTTCGCGGGTGGCAATCTTGACATTGCCCATGTCGGAGACAGCAGGCTTTATTTATGGCGGGAAGGGCAACTCGTCCAGCTCACCGAAGATCATTCACTGGTGTATGAGCTTTTTAAGCTTGGAAAAATCAGCCAGAAAGAAATGCGTGAGCATAAGATGAAAAATGTCATCACCAGGGCCATCGGCACAAATTCCTTTGTGGAACCGGCTTTAGGTCATATTGATGTCGTATCCGGTGATGTCTACCTTTTGTGCTCGGACGGCCTGACATCCATGCTGGACGCCTCTGATATAATAAATATTTTTAAACAAGAGTCCGACCTCGCTTCTCTCGCCGACTCTCTGGTCAGTCAGGCCAATGATGCCGGTGGACGGGACAATGTAACAGTTTTACTTATCGCAGTTTCATAATGCATATTCGCCTGCTACTTTTTTAAGTAGAACCAGGATTCTGGAATATTTTACTATGAACCTCTTTCTGCTTTCTTTCTTCCTGATTTACACCGCATTTCATTGCTACGCCTATATAAAAACCAGAGCTGTCATACCCATCACCGGATGGCGCCACTTGCCCGCCTGTTTATTTGTCCTGTTGATGGTGACTCTGCCGATTTCAACCAGGCTCCTTGAGCATTCAGGATTAGAAACCACAGCCAGGATCACGGCCTATCTCGGTTATAGCTGGATGGGATTTCTCTTCTTTTTTGTTTCTGTGGCCCTGCTTATGGATATGCTGGGGATTGTGTATATTTTATGGCAATGGCTTTTGCGCTCTGCTGTCAGCTGGCCTTTTTCCAAAAAGATCGCCTTTTGGCTGCCGGCACTTGTTGCGTTGGTGGTCTGCTTTTATGGTACTTTTGAAGCCGGTAATATCCAAACCGAAAAGATAACTCTGATAACAGACAAACTGCCCCCAGGACGTGAGCGGGTGCGCATCGTGCAGATTTCTGACCTGCATCTTGGCTTGATTGTCCGGGAGGATACGCTCAATAAGGTTGCCAGTAAAATCAAAGAGGCTCATCCTGATATGCTGGTCAGTACCGGAGACCTGGTGGATGGGCAATTGGCAAGACTCAACGGTCTGGCAGAAATTTTTCAGCAACTTAGGCCACCCCTGGGTAAATTCGCCGTAACAGGCAACCATGAATTTTATGTTGGTATCGGGCAATCCCTGGATTTTACCAGGAAAGCAGGATTTAAGGTTTTGCGGGGCGAGTCTGTCCACATTGAAAACTGGCTTACCCTTGCCGGTCTTGACGACCAGATGGCGCTACGAATGGGTAGAGCTGACGATGGGAATGGCAGACTCTTTGATAAAGTGTCTGCTGACAGATTTGTTGTACTGCTTAAACATCGTCCCTCAGTAGATCCGCAAACAATCAAACATGTGAATTTGCAGCTTTCAGGTCATATCCATAAGGGGCAGATATTTCCTTTTAATCTCCTGGTCCAATTGGTGTATCCCGTTGCCATAGGACTTTCGCAGCCAGCAGAAGGCTATTCTCTGTATGTCAGTCGTGGCACAGGCACCTGGGGACCTCCTTTTCGATTATTTTCACCGCCGGAGATCACCGTGATAGATCTGGTTAATACACCGTGAATTATTTTGATAAACAGGACTGCTACGAAGTCGTTGGTGGACAAACAAGATGAACAGTAGAACTTATTAAGTTTGGGAAGGCACAGGAGGGGTAAGGTTGCCAAATCCATGTTTTGGCTTTAGAGGCAGACAATTTTCCCAAATTACCTGTCTCGAAAATTTGATTAGATCATAAAGATGTCAAATTCAAGATCCGACATTGAAACATCTATCCCTTGGCTAATGGGAATAATATTCGAAAAGTTGTCCCTTCACTTTCCGCACTTTCAACTCCCGCTGTCTTTTATCTTTACCTGCACAGTCTGATCGTTGTCTCTCCCAATAATCACTTATACCTTGCCGCCATTATCAGTGAATTTAATGGAATTGGAGAGAAGAATGTAAAAGTTTTGATTATCGCAGTTTCTTAAAATCAAACCAGTCAAAAAAATCCTTTGCCTGGCAAATATGGAAAAGGGGTAGTGCTTTATTTCTCCGGCAGAAATGTTCACTGCGTTTTCTTCTCGCCAGTTGTTTTAGGACGATTCATCCAGTGCCTTTCGGACAACCGTGGCTAATTTTTTAACGGTTGCAGGTTTCGTCAGAAGGGCAGTGATGCCGAGCTCTTTGCCCTTTTTCTTGCTCATAATCTCACTGAATCCAGTACACATGATTATCGGTATCTCGGGACGTATGGCATGCACTTTTGCGGCAAGTTTGTCACCGGTCATCTTGGGCATCGTCATATCCGTTATGATGATGTCAAATTTGTCGGAGTGCTGGCGGAAATACTCAAGTGCCTCAAGGGGCTTCTTGTAGTCAGAAACCTTATATCCAAGTGTCGTGAGTATTTCATTCTCAACATCAAGGGTGATTTCTTCGTCGTCAATCAGCATGATGTTTTCATCACCAGTGGGGGGAGGTTCATAGGATATTTCTTCAAGTTGCGAAGACGTTGATTCAATAACCGGTAGGTAGATATGAAATGTAGTGCCATGGCCTGGTTCACTGTAGACCCCAATGTGGCCTCCATGACTTTTGATGATCCCGTGTGACACCGACAGTCCCATCCCGGTTCCTTCGCCAGGACCCTTTGTGGTGAAATAGGGTTCAAAAATTCTGTCCATAGTCTGTTTATCCATGCCCTGGCCGGTATCGCTTATATCAAGACGTAAATAGGAACCAGGGCGGAGATTGATGTTTTTAATGGTGTCAGCACCGGTTACCGTATTCGGAGTAAGGGAAACATTTAAAACACCACCTGTTTCACGCATGGCATGGTAGGCATTGGTGCAGAGATTCATCAGTACCTGATGCAGTTGAGTTGGGTTCGCCTGAACCATCCCGCAGTGAGGATCAATATTTTGACGAATTTCTATGGTGGAAGGAATAGAGGATCGTATAAGTTTCAAGGCCTCTTTAATAATACTTTGTAAATCAAGGGGAGCTTGTTTTTGTGTTTCCTGGCGGCTGAAGGTGAGAATCTGTTTCACTAGTTCCTTTGCCCGATAAGTAGCTTTGTAGACATGGTCGAGATAGGTTTTTGCGTCGTGACCGTCTGGCAAAAGCATAAGAGCCAGTTCGGTGTAGCCAAAAATGGGAGTGAGTATATTGTTGAAATCATGGGCAATGCCGCTGGCCAAGGTGCCGATGGATTCCATTTTCTGGGCCTGACGAAGTTCTTTTTCAAGTTTTATTTTTCCCTCCTCGGCTTTTTTCCACTCCGTGATTTCCTGGAAACTTTCGACAATGCCGATCAACTTCCCTGAATTGTCGCAAAAAGGTCTTGCCGTTACGATAAAGTCCCTTGTTCGATCGCCATCATTTTTTTGTACTTCAATGATTACCTCTTTTTGGCCATTTTTAATTTGCCGTAAAGGACACAGATCCGTGTCACAGAGGGTTCCGTGGCGTGATTCATAACATTTTAATTTGTTAATTTCCGTATTGGGATCAGGCCATATATCACGATATGATTTATTGGCTTTCAGGATCTCAAAATCTATGCTGGTAATACAAATTGGAATAGAACTGTCTAAAACGCTTTGCAGGTTTCTTTCAGAATTTCTTAGCTCATCTTCTATTTTTTCCCGTTCGAAAATTTCACTTTCAAGCGCACTGTTTTTTTCATGTAGCTGACTGGTGCGCTTGGCGACCAATGATTCAAGATTATTTTTAAAATTTTCGTTTTCTTTGTCTACTGAGCGAAAACGCCAGGATATATAAATACTTATGCCAAGAGATAAAAAGAGTATCAGCAGGCCAAATCCGGCCAGAAAACGAAAAACTTTTATGTTTTTCTGTTTTGACTCCTTAAGTTTGTCGGCACTGGTGGAGAGTTCGCTGTCAATAAGCGGATTAATCATTGATACAAATGAATCCAGAGACTGATCAATTTTTATTTTCAGTTGCTGCAGGTCTTTTTGCGGAACATTTTGGTCAATGAGTAGGATGTATTCGCTTATATAACTGGAAAATCTGTGAGTAAAGTCGTTTATTTCT
>PJEL010003782.1_pt1 | contig 12734 bp, 8 predicted proteins | sample 1853271 | NCBI WGS metagenome assembly PJEL01 (sample SAMN08108733, study PRJNA415343) | Invertebrate metagenome, whole genome shotgun sequencing project. | host: Globobulimina | place: Sweden: Gullmar Fjord | collected 2015-08 | reverse complement strand
TTAAACTGCCCATCACCGTCGAGTCCTGCTTGCTTGAGCACTTTATCGCCGGGTCCGCTGCCCAGGTACGCCCCGCCCTTGAACGGATAGAGGCTCGCCTCCCGGCCCGCACTGGACATGATCCAGCGGTAGAGTGTCGGCAGCGTGAAGCCGCTGATTCCCATGGCCTGCTGCGCGCGGGCCTCGGGGAAAATGGTTTCCCGCTGTTCCCTCGGCAGCGCGTCGAAGAGCTCCGCGCTCGTTACGCAGTAGACGTTGAGATCGATGCCCGCTTCGATCAGGCGAGGCAAGGTCTCTTCGACGAAGGCGCAGGTGACGCCACTGCCCTGCAGGACGACGGTGCCGTCGCCCTCGCCGTTCGCCTCGCGGAGCAGGTAGAGCCCCTGCCTGGACGCCGAGGCCGGGGCGAATCCAAGCGCCGCGCGATCGATGATATTCTCAGCGGGCCGCGTCACGAACGGCGCGATCACCGCCGGACGTCGGGCCATGGCGGCGCTGAGCAGCGGCCAGACCTCGCAGGGATCCCACGGGGTCAGCGTGATGGCCGTGCCGGGGGCGAAGTTCTCCTGTAGAAGCTGTAGCGACTGGGGATCGGCGTGTGTCGGGCCGTCCTCGCCGGTCTTGAGGCCCGCGTGGGCGCAGATCAGAATGTGCGTCCGATTCGGGTCGCCCGGTACGATCTCCCGGCGCATCTGCTGGCCGATCGCGTGCAGGCGCACGTTGATGTGACCGAGCGGCGCCATGAAGGCGGCGTAGGATGAGCCGACGCCGATGTGGCGCCCATAGCCGGATATGCCGCAGGTGACCCCCGCGACGGCGTCCTCGCAGATGCCGCCGACCCCTAGGATTCGGGAGCCCGCGTTCGTTTCAGCGTGGAAGAAGCCATCGGGGAAGCCCTTGCCGGCGCCGTTCACGTTGGTCGAACCGAGTAGATCGGCCGCCGCGGCCAGGATGGCGCCATTGCTGAGCTGGTTCAGATGCCCGAGCGCCTTGCCGAGTTCACCGCGCAGGGTGCTTTTGCCCCCTGGCGCGACCGCCAGCTCGGCGGGGGTTTCGCTCGAAGCAAGCGCCTCGTAGATCTTATCGACGTTCGGGGCGTCCGCTCTCGGCTTGCGTCCCTTGCTGTCGAGACGTCCGCGGGCGGTCCTGAGGCGATCCGCCAGCTCGGCGACCATCTCGGTCTCGCTCTCCATGAGAGCGCGGAAGGCCAGCAGCGTTTCCCAGTAGCGGGCCTCTCTGCCCGTCTCGGCGTCCGCTCCCTGGAAGCTGGGATCGTCGGCCGCGAACTCAGGGCAAGAGAAGCTCGTCGCTTCTCGCAGCGGTTTTAGCGCCTCGTGGTACCCGGGCGAGCAGAACTTGTGGCCGCCGCCGTGGGAGGCCTTGCCCTCGATCCCGTATTGCCAGCCCTTGACCGTCCTGTAGACGATCGCGGTCGGCTGGCCGTTGTCCAGCGCGAGCGCCTGTTGCTGTGCCGCGTGCACCTGCTGCATGTCGAAGCCGTCGGGGACGCTGATCACGTTCCAGTCGTTGAGCAAGAAGAGCTCGGCGGGGGTCCATTGAACATAGTCGCCCGGCGTACTGTCCTCCCTGCACACTTGGTTGGAATCGATGGAGGCCTGGTTCCAGTCGAGATGGACGATCGCATTGCTCAGACCCGAGCTTCCGGCCGAGGCCAGCCCCTCCACGATCCTGCCCGGCGTCAAGCCGCCCTCGCCCTCGATGATGTGGACGCGCGGCGCGGCGTCGCCAAAGTAGTCCCGGGCTCCAAAGGCCAGGCCGAGCGATGCGCTCATGCCAATGCCCGAAGCGCCGGTCGCGATCTTGATGAAAGGCATGACGGGGGTGGGGTGGCCGTCGAGGGCCTTCGAGCCGAACTTTTTGAAGAACGGCGTATCCGTGATGGGATTGCGGCGGAAGCCGAGCAGATCCTCCATGCGCATCTGCATGCGGACGTTGCTGGGCAGAAGCTCGGGCGCGCCGATACGCAGCACTTCATTGCGCAGCGCCCACATCGCGTAGAGGCCGAGGGCCTTGTGGCCGGCGGCGTAGGAGATGAGGTCCGCGTCCATCCGGTCGGGATCGAGGCAGTCGTAGTCCATCGCTCCGAACAGCAGCCCGGCGGCGATGCGGCCCGACGAGACCGAGCCCCCCGGGTGCCCCGAAAGCGGAACGTAGTTGAAGAGAACGGCGCAGAGTGAGCGGTAGATGAGGTCGAAGCGCTCGAGATGCGTGGACGACTCCTGGGCAATAGCCGGCGTTCCCCCGGTATCGACCTGCAGATTGATGCCTCGCCTTGGCCCGAACTCGGTTGCCATGCTCGTCTCCTTCCGCTCCGTGAGCTGAGGTGACGCCGCTGAGCGCGGCGCGCCTGCGGCCAATATATACAATCGGTCCAGCCCCTGGATAGGGGGTAGCTTGCAGCTTTTCAAAGGGATTTAAGTCGCCTCGGAGATCGCCCGAATCCGACTTTCGCCTTGTCAGGACGCGGGCCGGGGGACAGGATGGCGCTGGCGGAATAGGCAACGGCCGCCACTAACGGGAGGATCGGCATGTTCGAATTCTGGAGCGAATGGGTGGCGTCTTGGGGCCTTGGCGAGATGGCGACAACCGCCCTCTCCCTGCTCGGCAGCGCTGTCTTGATAATCCTGCTCAGTGTGATCGTCAACTTCATCGCCAAACGGGTCCTGCTCGCCGGGGTCCGGCGGGTGATCCGCAAGACAACGGTCACCTGGGACGACGTGATCCTCGAGGCCCATGTCTTCGACCGGCTCTCCCACATCGCGCCCGCCCTGGTGATCTACTTTCTCGGGCCGATCGCTTTCGCCGAGCATCCGGAGCTCGTCACGCTCGCCCATCGCGCCGCTCTGGTCTACATGCTCCTCATGGGGATCCTGGTCATAGACGCTTTTCTCAACAGCCTCGTTCTTCTTTACCGGCGCACCGATGTCTCGAAGCAGAGGCCGATCAAGGGCTATGTCCAGGTGGTCAAGCTCATCGTCTATATCACGCTCGGAATCATCATCTTCTCGACGGTCCTCGGTCGCTCGCCGCTCGTGCTGCTCAGCGGGCTCGGCGCAATGACCGCGGTGCTGATCATCGTGTTCAAGGACACGATCCTATCGTTCGTCGCCTCCATCCAGATCGCCGCCAACGACATGGTGCGGCCGGGGGACTGGATTTCGATGCCCAAGTTCGGCGCGGACGGCGACGTCATCGACGTCAGCCTCAACACGCTCAAGGTGCAGAACTGGGATAAGACCGTCACGACGATCCCCACCTACGCGCTGATCTCCGACTCGTTCAAGAACTGGCGGGGGATGGAGGAATCGGGGGGTCGCCGCATCAAACGCGCGCTGAACTTGGATCTCAGCACGATCCGCCTGCTCAGCGCCGACGATCTCGAACGCCTGAAGGGATTCAGGCTGCTAACCGGCTACCTGGCGGACAAGGAGAAGGAGCTCGCCCAGCACAACGCCGCGCTGGGTCTCCCGGAGGGGGACGGGGTCAACGGTCGCGGCCTGACGAACATCGGCACCTTCCGCGCCTATGTCGTTGCCTACCTGCGGGAGCTGCCCATTGTTCACGAAGAGATGACCTTCCTCGTCCGCCAGCTCGCGCCTACCGAGCACGGTCTGCCGATCGAGATCTACGTCTTCAGCAAGGATCAGGCTTGGTCCAATTACGAGGGGATTCAGGCGGATATCTTCGACCACATCCTGGCCGTCGTTCCCGAGTTCGGGCTGCGCGTATTCCAGCAACCGAGCGGCGCGGACTTCAAGGCTATCGGGGCGAAGGGCTGATCTCGCTCTAGGATTCGTCGGATTCGAGAGCGAGCTGCACGAAGTCCGGGTGCTTTTCGTCGATCACGAGCTGCTCGGTTTCGTTGAATGCCTTCATGCCGCCATCGGGCATGCGGATGCAGTGATGCGGCTTGGCCTGCGAAGCGAAGAGCTCGCCCAGAATGCCCGATTCCCTGAGCCCAAGCACGGCATCGACGATCTCGGGATCGAAGAGCCGCCCCCTGTTGCGCTCCAGTTCCTCGATCGCCCGGTCGAGCCCGAGCCCCGGCCGGTAGGGGCGATCGGTTGCCATGGCCTCCAGCAGATCGGCGATCGCCATCACCCGCACCTGCCAGCGGATCTCGTCGCCCATCAAGCCCTGCGGATAGCCGCTTCCGTCGAGTCGCTCATGGTGCTCGTGCACGACGGCGGCAACGGGCCAGGGGAACGAGATCCCCTTCAGGATCTCGAATCCCATCGCCGGATGCGCGCGCAGAAGATCGAGCTCCTCGGCGCTCAGCCTGCCGGGCTTCGAGAGGATCTCGGTCGGGATACCGATCTTGCCGAGATCATGCAGCAGGCCCATTAGCCTGAGGCCCTTCAGGTCGTTTTGGGAATGACCCATCGCCTCGCCGATCAGGACGCTGAGGTCCGAGACGCGCACCGAGTGTCCCTTCGTGTAGGGGTCGCGCAGCTCGACCATCCGGCTCAGCGCCTCGCAGGTGCCGATGAGCATCTCCTCGAGCTTGCTCCGCGACTCGAACCAGGCTGAGATGTTCCGGTCGATGCCGCGATAGCCGCTGACCTGGCCGTTCTCCCCCAAGATGGGGAAGGCTCGGCTTTCCATGTAGACGATTTCCTCCGCGGTGTTCAGGCAGCGGTGGATCATCCCCTGCAGCGGTTTGCGCTCTTTTTGCAGCTCTTCGAGGAAGGCGGTGGTTTCCTCCTTGTCCTCGGGATGGATGAACTCCATGTAGTGGCGGCCCAAAAGCTGCTCGGGGCGCCTGCCGAGCACAAAATAGACACTCGGGCTGTTGAAGGTGTAGCGCCCGGCTGTGTCCACCTCCCAGATGTGATCTTCACTGCCCTCCGTCAGGTCCTTGAAGCGATGATGAAGCTCCTGTGACTGTTGGCGGAGGCTCTGGTTTTCCAGGACCTGTCCAAGCATATCGCCCTGTTGCCGCAGCATTACTTTGAGCTCTGCGTCGAATATCTGATCCTCTTCCGAGGCGAGCAGTATCAGGCCCAGCACGCGACCGCGCACGGCGAGGGGCAGTAGCACCGCGCTGCCGAAATGGGTGGGGACGAGTTCGCGCAATAGCTGGCAGCGAGAGATCAGGTTCTTGTGGTCGATCAGCTTGGGGAAGCTGAGCCAGCCATCGGGCAGGGGACGGCGATCCTCGGCCTCGGGGTCGATCCGCTTCGGAAGCGCCGCGGCAGCGCCGACGCTGAGTTTTCCATGGAAGCAGCCCTCTTTTCGACGGTAGAGGGTTCCCCCCGTGCAGCGCGCCAGTGCGAGCAGGGTTTCCATCACAGCCTGCATGTAGGATTCAGCCGTCGTGTTCGCGCTCTGCAGCTCGGCGATCTCCTTGATGATGCCGACGCGACGCTTCTGCTCGAGCAAAAGATTCGCGTTGAAGATCGCCGGTCGATTGTCCCTGATCAGCCCCTGGCAGTGGCCTGGTCCCTCTTCGCTATCGATGCGGCGCAAGCTGAGTTCAACGGACCGCGGATTGCCGCTCGCCGTAATCACCTCGATGTTCGTGGGTGACGGCGCCTCGCCGCGTGCAAGGTGCTCGCGCAAAGCTTGTAGCTGCGGGCGCGAGCCCTCCGCGAGGAGATCGTGAAGCGACCGGCCGACGAGTTCGGCCGCGCCGTAGCCGAGCAAATGCCTCGAAGATGCGGACGCGCGGAGCACAATTGCCTCTTCGTCCAAGATGAGAACGAGGTCGGCAAAGGCGTCGATGCTTGGCAGGATCGCCGTCTTGCATTCGTTTACGGTCACGGGTATCCCATCGGTGGAGAGGATAAGGTCCACAAACCCCTTGAAAGGATCATTCCAATCGCGGAGAAACCCGGTCGCCGCGTTCCCGCCGGCGGACCCCCCCTCCCTGGTGCCGTTGGGGAGGTTGGGCTACAAGATGTCGTAGTGGAAGATTGCTAAGCACTTTTATTTCAAGCTATTGGAGCGCGGACCTGAAGAAAAATCTTGCCAAGAATGCCCAGGGGAGGGATAAGAGGGGCGCCTTGATGATCCACCCCGTTCAGGAGGCAAAGAGCCGATGATTCGTGAGAAGCAGGTGCGCATTGATTGGCAGGGTAAGGAACAGACGGGAACGATCTCTTACTTCTCGCCATTCCTGATGAAGAAGCGGCGGGAAGCGGAGGTCATCGGTCAGGAGCACATGCGCCTGATGGATCTCAAGTCCTTCGACATCGCCTCGATCCTGATCGCGAGAGAGGAAGTTCTCGCGGAAGGGCGAGGCTACGACCACTATGACAGCTTCTGCGGCCTTCAGGATCAGCTCGGAGCGAAGGAGGGGAAGATCCTGGCCTGCGGCAACTGCAAGTATTTCCTCTTCTCCGGCATGGCGCGCGACATGAGCAACGGCTCGCGCGGCTATTGCCTGCACGGCAAATTGGGTCAAAATCTCCGCCCTCGCGATATCCGCGAGATCTTCCACAGCTGCGAATACTTCGACTTCGGTCCGCGCGATGAGCGCGAGGCCTTCCGGCGGCAGTGGAAGACCAGTCTGATCGAGCGCCCACTCGATCAACGACCCCGACCGGACAAACAGGGGGGCCTGCTGCCCCGCGACCTGTTCGGGGATCAGGATTCACCGCCTTCCGCTTGAAGAAAAAGCGCAGCTAGGGCTATATTCCCGCATCTCGGACTGCGCGGCGGGTATCGTTCCGCCATAGGCGCCGGTGGCCAATCACACCGTTCAACTTAACGCGGAAGACAGGACATGATGTACGACCCGACAAAAGAGCCCATCCCAGCACCGAAGAATGATAACCCCGACGAGATCGTGAAGATCTGCCAGGATTGTCGCGGCACCTGTTGCAGCTACATGGCGGTGGAACTCGACGAGCCGACCAATTTGGAGGATTTCGACGATATCCGCTGGTACTGCGCCCATAAGGAAGTCTGGGTATTCAAGGACGACGGCGACTGGTATGTCGTCTTCAACGCAGCCTGCGGGAAGCTTCAGGAAGATTCCACCTGCGGTATCTACGAGGATCGTCCTCAGGTCTGCAGAGATCACAAGTTCGGCGAGTGCGACTATTATATGCGGGGAGAGTTTGACCTCGAGCTGCGCAGCCTCGAGGAAGTGGACGACTACATCAACAAGCGCTTCCCCAACCATGCCCGCAAAAAGCGCCTCGATCTGAAGCGAAAGGGTAAGATTAAGCTGGTTGGTGCCAGGAGGGGATGACAATTCGTCGTCTAAGCATAGGGGCTCTTCTGATCATTCCGCTGCTCTGCGCTTGCGCGGCGGGGGATTCCGATACAGCGCGCCTCCACCGTGCTCAGCGCGATTTCTGGCGGGCGCGGCATTTTCAGATGCGTCTGGATATCTACCCCGACCGATCCCTCGCCGAAGCCTCTCTCGATCGCTACCGGGAGTTTCTGGTCGAGCATCGGGCCGCGGAGCTTCCAAACCCCCTTCCCCGTGCCGAGAGGGAGGGGCCCAAGGCAAAGCTGGTCCGGGTCCGAGCCATGGTCGCCCTGACCGCGGCGGGAATCCAGCGCGAGCTCGGCGATCGTGAAGGCGCGATCGCCCGTCTGTCGGCCGCCTGCCGGCCCGACCTGCCCCTGGGTTCGCTCGTCGAGCGAAAGCTGCATAGGACCCTCAGCAGTCATCTCCTCGAAATCGGTGAATCGGCGGCGGCCATCGAGGCTTTGCAAGCACTCATGGATCGTCTGGCTTCGGGACTCGACGAGGGGGATGCGGCGTATCCCGACGAGGAATTGCTCGCGCTCCCATCTGAGACCCTGGCCATCGCCGCGGAAGCATCAGACTCGGCCCTTGCCGACCTGACGGCCGCGAAGGCAACGGACTTTTTCGAGCGTGTTGTTCTCTTCTATCCCGGCGGCGAGGCGGAGTACATTGCCCTGCTCGCCGCCTTGGATCTCGCGCTCGTGCATGATGAGTGGCGCAATGCGGAGTCCGCGCTCCAGCGGCTCTCCGAAAGCTTTCCGGATCGGGATCCCTGGCGAGCCGATCTCCGCCGCGCGCGTCTACTGCTCGAGGACCTCGGGCGGGTGGAGGAGGGGAAAGCGCTGCTTCGTGAGCTGACCGAGGCCGGCGGCGGCCGCGGGGAAGCGGCGCAGAACGCATCGCTCGTTCTCATCCGCCACCTGCTCCAGGTCGAGGATCTGACAGCAGCCGAAGAGGAGATCAGGCAGCTCCACATGCAGCTTGGTCGGGGCGAGTTGCGTGCCGAGCTACTCTATCTGTGGGGTGAACTGGAAATCAGGCGAGGGGCCTGGGAAGATGCCGACGCCCGCTGGCAGGAGGCGGCCTCGGGTCAGCCTTTCACGGCCTACGGCATGCGCTCCCGGTTCGCGATCGCCGAGAAGTGGGCCGAGCGCGGCGAGCCGCGCTTTGCCGGTCGTTCCCTGGCGCGGCTTTTCGCCGCCAGTCGTCGAAATACTCGCCATCGCCCTGGCAGCGCGCTCGCTGGGTTTGGACTCAGACTTGAAAGTCGCGGTGATTCGTTGCTCGGCACGCTCCCTGCGTCCGAGTCCATCGTAAGACAGCTTCAGGAACAGCGCGCGCCGCAAGGGGGAAGGCTCTAAACCGTCCCCGAGACGGTCCAGGAGTGCCCATGGCTACACAGGATATACTCAGAGAGCTTCTCGGACAGGATAACAAGAAGTCTTTCGACGCCGGGCGCTACCTCAAGGCGTTCTGGAAGAAGAAGTGGCTTGTCCTCTTGCCCCTGCTGCTCAGTTGGATCATCTCGGCCATAGGGCTGCAGGAGATTCCGCTCACTTTTCTCGCGGGCAGCTCCGTCGCCATCGAAAGCCCCAGTAATTTCACGAGAGATCTGGAAGACATGCTCGATGAGCAATCGGGCCGATCTCAGGATGTCTCCGAACTCGGGCGTGTCAGAGCGGATATCCGCAATCAGGCGTTCCTGAACGAGATCATCGTGAGCCTGGGGATCGATCAAACGCCGCTTCTCCGTGAGCGGGCGGAGAAGTTGGTCGGGGGTGCGCGCATCGGCGAGGACATCGAGGATGTCGTCAAGCGTCTCGCCGCCGAGCAGATCCGAAAACGGACCGATGTCCGGCTTGGTGCGTCGGGGGTCTACAATATCCGCACGGAAAGCCCGGATCCGGGAAACGCCTATCTGCTCAACCAGGCAATGACCCAGAAGTACGTCGAGATGCGACGCCGCCGCGAACTGGCGGAGGTGACGGCCAAAGGCGACTTCAGTGACGAGCAGGTGGCGATCTACAAAGAGCGGCTGAATCGGGCCGAGGAGGAAGTCGAGCGTTTCCAGTCGGTGCGCTACCAGAACGAGGCCCAGGGCAACCCCGTCGATAGAAACAACGTGAACCTGGCGGACGAGGTGGCGAGCAGTTACCGCGAAGAGCTGCGCAACATGGAGAACCGGGTCAACGGGCATCGAACGCAGCTCAAGGATTACTTTGGTTTCGTCCCCGCGAGCGACCGTCTGCTGCGCAACATCGAACTCGACGCCGTTGAAAACAAGCAGATCCACACGATGCTGCAGAATCTGGTCCGTTACCTTTCGACGGCGATGGGCGGAACGAACGCGCTCTCCGATGTCGTCGAGGACACGAGCGTCGGCCTTGACCGGCAGGTCTATCGGGAGACTCTCTCAACGCTTGTCGCGAGCGTCTACGGAACCGAGGCGCCCGCGGTGCAACGCATGATCGTCGATTATCACTACCGACTCATGCTCGCCAACGGTTTTCAAGAGCTGGTCGATACGCTCCAGCGCTACGTGAACAACTACCGTCAGAATCTGAGCGGCGGGCCGGCCATCGAGGCCGAAATGGATCGGCGTGAGGCGGAGGTGGAGAAGTACAGGACCCTGCTATCGACTTTCCAGCAGCAGTCGACCAGCGCACAGATCACGCGGGCCATTCAGAGCAGTCAGCTTGCAACACGCATCGAGGTCCGCGATCATGCCGTACGGCCCATCAAGCCGATCAGGCCGAACAAGGTGAGCCTTCAGGGCATGTTCCTCGCGATTGGACTCGCCGCGGGCCTCGCAATGGTCTTCATGTCGGAGTTCTTCAATCGCTCCTTCTCGAACATCAAGGAGATCGAGGAGACGCTCGGAGTGCCCGTCCTCGGCACGATCCCGGCCATGTCCAAGGGCCCGGGCAAAGCAAAGGTCCAGAAGCGCAAGAATCTGCTCATCTGGATTGCCGCGATGCTTCTGTTCATCGTCTGCCTCTCCGGTGGGATGTTTGTCTTGCGTATGATGAACACACAGACAAAGCTTCATATTGACCAGGCCGCCGTTGAGGAGTTGGGCTGATGAACAGACGCCGCACGAGAAATGGGAAGACCGTCCACAGCGAGGATGCCGCCTCCGTCCACGTGGCCGAGCACGATCGGGAGCGCACGCTCGTGCGTACGCCCGAGCCGGAGAAGACTCCGCCAAAGGGCAAAGGCAAAGGCAAAACTCACGAACTCAGTGAGATCCCCAATCCAGAAAAACATGGCGGGCGGAGCATCTATACCCTCTACGAGGAGGACAGCCCCGTCGCCGTCGAATTCCGGCGCACCTATGCCAAGCTGAGCTACCCCATGAAGCGCGAAAACCGTCGCTGCTTCATGGTGACCAGCGCGCTGGCGGGGGAGGGCAAGACGACGGCATCGAGTCTGCTCGCTCTGACCATCGCCCGGCACCGAAATACGAAGACCGTCATCGTCGATGCCGACCTCCGTCGCCCCCGTATTCATGAGTTCTTCAAGCTGCCCAACAGCAAAGGCCTCGCGGACGCTCTCGCCGGAGAACTCGCCATCATGGATGCCGTCCAGGAGACGCGCTTTCCGAATCTGAACGTGATTACGAGCGGTCAGACCCCGACCAGTCCGACCGGACTGCTACAGGCCGACAAGATCGCCGAAGTCATCAGCGAGTTGAAGTTCTACTTCGACACGGTGATCATCGACTGCACGCCCGTTCTGCCGGTGAGCGACGCCGCCCAGATCGCAACGGAGACCGATGGTATCGTGTTCGTTCTCATGGCGGGAGTTACGCAGCGTGACGTCGTTCAGCGCGCCTTCGCGATCCTGAAAGACAGCGAGGCGGAGATCATCGGAACACTGGTCAACAATGCCACCGATGCGTTGCCTTACTACTACTCCTACAATTACTACGGCTATAAATACTAAGCCGACCGCTCGGCGGTATTTTACGGATCGAGTAAAGCCCCCTTGCCGAAAATGGCAAGGGGGCTTTTTGCGAAGTTTCACTGCCACTCGGCGTTACTTCAAAAGCACCAGCTTTTTGGTTTCGCCGAATCCTGGGGCCTCCATGCGATAGAGGTAAATGCCGCTCGCCACTCCCTCACCATTGAAGACGAAGTGGAAGTAACCGGGTTGATGGTCCTCATCAACGAGTGTCCTCACGAGCCGTCCCCGCGTATCGTAGAGCCGGATCGCGACATGACCGGCGTTTGGGACAGCATAGTGGATCGTCGTCACAGGGTTGAAGGGGTTGGGTTGATTCTGTTGGAGCTTAAAAACGGCTGGCTGGCCGGCGTGATCATCGACCGCCGTCGGGGTGGGTGCACCCGGCCAGAAGCCTATGTCGTGCATCCAGTCTGGGCCGTTGGCGACTCCTATCGCCACCTGACCAATCGTACCCGTGATGACGTTGTTCGCGCCGCCGCCGCCACCGCCGCCGGAGCCGAGAACCGAGCGCGCCAGTTGGATCTGGGCGCCGGCGTTTGCGGCAACAAGCAGAGCGGCGAATGCGCAGAGGATAAGTGCAAGACGTTTCATCGCTGTCTCCTTTTCCGCGCTCACGGCGCACCGATGGTTACGGTTCCCGTTGTTCCCCATCGCCTGAGGGTCATCGGTCGCCAGAGTGTCATTTGTTCGCTGTAAGTGCCCGAGTCGATGTAGATCGTCCCGCCCGACGGGATGCAGTGAGTGCCCTCTTCGACCGTGTTGAATGCGGTGGTGGAGCCGCCGCGTTCCGTCGAGCCGTCGTTGCCCGGATCTCCTGCAACCGAGTTATCGACGTAGGTTGGGCTGTACATGTCGTGGATGTACCACTGCACGATCGGGAAGGCGAGATCGAAGCGCCCGTACTCCGCGTAGGAATCAATCTGCTCCGTCGGGCACTCCCTGTTGTCGCAGGACAGCGTTCCGCGAACGCGCCGGCTCGAATCGTAGAGTGGCGAGCCCGACGCGCCGGGAAATGTCCGCCCGAGTGAATGCTGGATCAGCCATTCCTGAGCACCCAGACAGTTGTCGTCGCCGATCTTTTCGCCGAAAGAGATCCGCTTCGTCATCCCACCGGGGTGGGAGACTCCCGTCGTCGATGTGCTGTTGGCGAGATAGTTCGCGTCCCAACCGAGAAAGCTGTTGGTCAGCGTGTTCTGCCAGAGGCCGAGAAGCGTCCACTCGCTGTTCGCATTGGTCTTGAGCAGGATGGACCCATCGTTGCGCGGCATCGTATTCAGATCAGGGTCGGTTCCATCGCAGACATCCGTCTTGAAATTCCAGAAGACGATCAGGGTGTTTGCGCTGGCTTCCGTGCTGATGCAATGCCTCGCCGTCATGAAGATGGGGGCCCAGTCGCTCCCCGAGCGGTTGAGCATGGCTCCTGTGCACTGACCACAGCCGTTGTTGTCGCAGTTGAACAGCATCAAGCCGACCGCCACGTCTTCGTTGGAATCGTCCCAGGCCGCGTAGCAGTTCATGTCCTCGTCACAGCTTCCCGGAGGTA
>PJEL010003781.1_pt1 | contig 12737 bp, 8 predicted proteins | sample 1853271 | NCBI WGS metagenome assembly PJEL01 (sample SAMN08108733, study PRJNA415343) | Invertebrate metagenome, whole genome shotgun sequencing project. | host: Globobulimina | place: Sweden: Gullmar Fjord | collected 2015-08 | reverse complement strand
ATTGGATATTACTGCCAACTCAGGCCACATCAGTATAACGGAGGTCTAACTCCCAATGAATCAGAACGATTATATTGGGAAAACTCTAAAACCGTGGCCAATTTTAGTTGACCATTACACTTCTCCCCTACCAACGATCCAAAGGTATGGTCATAGTCGACACATATATCCAAACGGACGACACCGGCACTGACTTTTTTGTCTGGCTCCGAGAATTTGAAAATGAAGAAGCTAGACAGCGGATTTATGAAGAAACCTATAATGATTGGTGGATTAGCGAAATTCGCCCGAAAGTCTTTACATTGATTGACGAGGCCTCAATTAGTGTCAAATTACTTAGTTCAGTTGACTTATAAATCAATCTTGGTGATGCCCTATCTGACAGGGTAGTTTTCACAGTTAAAATTCAACCAGTTTGTGCGATAAAGAGTAATTGTGATTCATCTCAGTAGAAAGAAGAAAAACTATATTGAAGTAGAAATCATTTACCGATGGACTCACTCACCCACGAAGCTGCGAACACTCGTGGGTAAACTAAGTCTTTCATAGCGAATATATTTACTTATGAGATCTCGGTAGTCTTTCGAACAGTACTGACTACCTCGATCGCTATGAGTCATAACCTGTTCAGGGGAAACCTCGGCGAGATAAAGCCATTGATAAGGCATCGCAGACCAGTGAAGCCGTCATTCTCGTATTCATTGACCAACCAATAACTTGTCTTGAATAGAGGTCAATAATGACAGCTAAGTACAGCTAGCCTTCGCTTGTGGCAACATAGATGGTGTCTCCTGCCCATTTTTGAATACCCTCTTCAGTTCCATGGCCGCTAAAGTGCACAAACTTGATGTGCTTATTTGCTGCATATTTAATGGTTTTTTCAAAGTAAGCTTTATTGACCACTTCAAAATGCTTTGCTGATACCCCTTGTAGCTTCAAAACCTCTTTAAGAGTCGCGCCTTCATATTTACCGTCAAAATATCTTTTGAACTTCTTGACTCAATAATTAATATTTCATGTTTAGCCACAATCCATCGACCTAAATTATTATGTTTAACATTAACAGTATCTTAGGTCATTTTTATAGCCATGCCTTTGGGAATAATAAACAAGGCGCATACAAAGAGCTTACTTTCTCCCTCGGCTCGCACTAAATCAAACTCACCTCCAGTTCCGATCTTACATTCATTTTCGAGAGATGTGCCCACACCCGCTGACTTTGCCACGATGAGGCCTATCTCATTCGATAGGCACAGAGTGTTAGATTTCAAGTCGACCGTGTTTTTAATCCCTATGACAGGATACCTAGAAATTCATTCGTATTTAGCGTTGGTTCTTTACCTATCATAACAACTCATCTCCAGCGCTCCCTGAGCTCCTTGTCCTATAAAACGTGGAATAACCTGCAAAAACTGAGGCTTATATTGCCGGTGAATACATCCATGGGTAATATGTTACTGGGTGAATAGGTATGTTGAGATAACCTTTCTTTTAACACTCAATCAAACTAGATAAAGGAATTATGTTGAATAACAATAAAAACAAGGCAAACCTCGTCAGGGTGGCATGTTCGTTAGTTTTACTTACGGGTTGTAACGGTGGGGGTCCGGGTTCGGATTCGGGTTCGGACTCGAGTCCACAGGGCTTTACACCTAACGCATTGATTACTGGTTTCACAAAGATTTCGGTAGCAAACACGTATCCATCAGCAGAACCACAGAGCATTGGCCTATTGGCTTCAGACGGCTCCATTGGTATCAATCCGGTATGGCGGGTATTGAAATCACCCGATGGGGCTAAATACACGATCACCTCAAACAAAACAGAGGCAACCGGCTTTATAACCGATACTGTAGGTGAATACCTGATCGAACTATCAGTCAGTAATGAACAAGGACAAACGAGCACGAGTACACACCTAATCGAGGTTGTTGAAGACAGCGATGGTGATGGCATTTTGGACTCAGCAGATACTGACCCGGACGGAGATGGCTACACAGGCAGTGATGACCTTTTTCCGAACGATAAAGCTTCACATGCTGACAGTGATGGCGACGGTATTAGTAACTACCATCAATCGGATGAAGACGCTGATGGAGTTTTAGACCTTCATGATCAGTACCCCTTTGACTCGACCAAGAGCCAATTCCCTTCTTATGTTGAAACTGAAACGTCCAATGAAAACAATGGCATTGCTGTCGCTGAGACCGTCACGGAGTTTCCAGTTACGATCAAAGGCCAGCTAAACTCAGCATCAAACTATGATCAGGATTACTATGAGTTAACTCTACCAGCAGGCGCTTTATCTTTTAGCTTCACCGTTAGTAATAGTGAGTTCTCTGGTAGCCTGTTACTCCTTGACAGCGACGGAAATCCTATTTCCTACACCACCCGCAGTGTCACTGATACTCAAAAGTTCTTGAACGCCGTTATCTCTGAAGGCGGTAATTACTACCTGGCTATCACACAACCTCAAACAGACTCTGATATTAATTATGTTCTGACGGGCTTTTTAGACTCTGATCATGATGGGGTTTCAGATGAAATTGAGATCGCAATCGACAGCAATCCGAGTACTCAAGACTCTGATTCTGATCTTGTTAGTGACTATCTAGAAATCTATGGTCACAGTTTATCTAACGTTGATATAGATGGTGACTTAATTCCAAGTTGGTGGGACACAGAATCAGATGGGGATCTGATCTCTGACACGAGAGAGATGCAAAACACAATTCCTGATGTTGACGGTGATGGTAACATTAACAGCCTTGATCTAGATTCTGATGGCAACGGTATAGAAGATATTGTTGAGCATGGTTTTGACTTCCGCTCTCCTGACAACTCTGACTCAGACAGTGAACCTGATTACCTCGACCTCGATAATGATAATGACAACTTATTAGACACCGTTGATGCAGCACCAAACATTGCCATTGACCCCTTACAGGCAGAAGTTCCCGTCTCGGTTAAATCAATTCATGTAAATGAAGTGCCAGTCTTTGAGTGTCGTGTTGGCCAAGAGCTCACCCTCTCGGTATCTGATCCTAGCGCTTTGAGTCAAGAGGCAAAAGTTATCGTTAAACAGTCCGGTGACACTGTACAAAAAGTCATCCCTCACACACTAACAGACAATAAATACGTATTTAATTGTGAAGACGGTCCCATTGGTTCTTCTGTAAACTTGTTCGTAAGCGATGGGGCGGTTGCGACAACTGAATATGCCATGACCTTCATTCCTGAAGATGCGCTGTACGTTTCATCAGTTACATTACCTTCTTATGGTTCTCGCATCACTCTAAATGGTTACAATCTAAATCAGAACTTCACATTAAAATGGGATGGTGGATACCTTGACGTAGATAATGCATACAGTTACAACAACACCTCCGTGTCATTTTATCTACCTGATACCTTCGAAAAGGGTTATGCATACTTAGAACATATAGGAAGTAAAACCGAACCTTTCTATATTGGGTACGAAGCTGAAAATACTGCCTACGTTCAGGTTGAACAAGCCACGGGGTTAGACCGAAGCAAACTTTATTTGGATTCAGCTGACGATGACGAAACCCTAATTTCAACAGGTACCACAAATATTGCCGTATCTGATGTAGTTGGTGATCTTGTCACCTTACTGCACGTTGATGACACGGAGACACCAATTCCTGTTGGCTATTTACCTACAATCCCTAACGTAGACGATTATACGCTGAATAGTAAAACGACTGCACTTGGTTTGTTGTGGTTCACGATGGATCTTGATTGGACAAAAGAAGCCAACGCTTCAATAACTCTTACAAACTTACTCACCCTGCCAGAAATTGAGGCGCTTGGAACTCATACCTACCAGGCTATAAGTTCTGATATCAATTACTTAACCACCTTAGACCTATACGAAACTAAGGTTTATACCGATGCGATTGCGGCAATCAACAACTACTTTCAATCAAAAAGTGTACAGTCTTACTCTTCAACATCAGTCACGGTTGTGCCAGATGGCGAATTAGATGGTATGAGTGTTTCTTTTTCAGGTGGCGAGCTAATTGTAGCCAATGACACTAAGCTATTTACTGCATTCGAATACTATGATTCCAAAGAAAAAATAGTGCCGGGATGTACATACGGGGATAACTTCTTTAGCCAAAACTTCGTCGGTCCACAAAGTAGCTTCTGGTATAAGTCAGGAAAAGGGAAGTGTTACGACCTTGAAAACTATCAATCCGGTAAGGTTCGAATTCTGACCCCTGGTAGCGATGTAGAGTATGATTCGAAGATCGGTGTGAGTCAGTTGAGTCCAAAGCTCGACAAGATTCATGCGATTCTGTTTTATCGTTCACTACTCGAATCGATGGCATTACCGATAGTAAACTGGGGGCTCGATCAAGCGGAACTTCCCAAACTAAAAGGCCAAGAACTGACAACCATCTTGAGTGAAGTCCAATGGTTCGCTACAGAAGTCGCGTCATTTACAACTGGTGGTGGTAGTAAAGATGCCACGGTAGATAGTTTCATCGCCAAGTTGAAGGGTGACATTACTAGTAATGGCCCATTTACTAAAGCCGTCGCTCAGTATATTGCTAAGAAGTACGGGATTGATGCCGCTGCCAAGGCGCTGTCTCGCTCCGCTTTCAAAGCCGTTCCAATTATTGGTAACGCGTATGCGATATATAAAACAGGGGTTGGTACCGCGACCATGTTTGGGGAGATCGGAAATTACGCTTACGATCTTCATAACAATGATCTTCTCATTGATTTCAATGTCCTAGCTCCAATTTCAGTAGAAAGCGCGACCCCTTCTTCATTAACTCAACCTGACGCACCAGTAAGGATTATCATTAACGGTATGGGGTTAGGTTCTTATGATCCGGGTATATTCAGCAGTGAGATGAAGCCAACAATCATTCTAGAGGATGCATCCACGAATAAACAATTAACGTTATCGCCGTATCATATTGAAAGTGACGGCACGGAACTTTGGATTATGGTTGATAATAACTTTTTAGTCGAAGGGCATGCCTACAACATTGAAGTGCAGGCCGCTGATACCGCTGCGGGTAGTAGCCGATTAGAGAGCGCGATTGAAATTGTTGATGACCAAGTACAACTTGATTATCTTGAACGTGTTGCAGGCAGCCTTTCCAATGAATACATCATTCATGGTACGGGGTTCAGCCATGTCCAGTTAGAAAACGAAGTCCTATTGGATAACGAAACGAAACTGGCGATATCAAGCTCTTCTGAAAACCGCTTGATGGTGCGACTACCTGTCACCTTAGCTTCAGGTGTTCATACAATAAAAGCGAAGTTAAAAGATGACCCAGAGTGGTCTAATGAGCTTCAAGTGACCATCGCTCAGAATAATATTCAGATTACGGTGTGTGACAACGGTTCGGCAAAGGATGATAACTTTGCTCTAGACGTTAACAACCAACGAGTTGGGCAGACGCAGACTACGAAATCGAAATATTGTTTTACATTCCCAATCACGCTAAGTGTAGGTCAACACACTGCCTCTTTATCGGGGCTAGATGCTCCTGATGGAGTAGGGACCTATACAATAACGTTTAACGGAGCCAGCTCGGTTTCAGGTGATTCATTATCAGGTTCAGACCTAGAGCCTAATACGCCACCGAAGGAGTACGGATTTACCGTAACGAGTACACAGCAAAACAGCGTAGCAGTCATGAGCGCTAAGACTGTAACAGAAAACTAAAAACTCAGGGCCCCATTTCCGGATGGGGCCATCATTAATACCTTAGGAATACAGTCTGAAATGAGCGTGATAAGTAAAATTCAAGACGTTATTAGCTTTCTATTTTTTGGCAAATTTATAGATGAGAACAAGCTTAATGCGTTCGAAAAAACAGGGAATAGGTTAATCCATATTTTGGCCTTTTCTTGGGCTATATTCATACACGAAATATACGAGCCTAAGGTGCTCGTTACCGGCATGAGCGGGCGAAATACGGGAAATGACCTAATGACAGTGATTACTTGCTTATTCCTTACTGTCACTTTGGTGATGATTAGCGATGTCCGAGGTAAAGATAGAAAAATGAATAACAACGGAACACTGAAGTACTATGTCAGATCCGTTGCTCTTATCATTTGTTACAGTACTCTTTTTTACTGGCTTTTCTTTACATATAACTTAATAAATTACGGAGTTGTACATTTCAGTCCTTTCGATGTTATCCGGATACACCCTTGATGCCCTTCTAAATCCAACGGGAAGTGCGAGATTAGTGACATTTCAGACGTAAAAACGAACAGGCTTAGTTAAGGACAGAGATTTATCAAAGCCTCACTGGTTAATCGTATACCAAGACCACTCGTTTTGATCTCTTAGGATTGGGCGAGGAGCGCTTGTGACTCGTTTTTCAAATGATCGCGATTCTCTCTTAACCCTTTCTGGCGCTGCTTTATTGCCCCCCACCAAAACGTTCCCATATCAAACTTTTGAGATCGTTACCCTGCTGGAGTTCTTGGTATCCCCTGTCGATGTCTTCTTCTGCTGCGTGTTCTTCATGCAAGCCTATCTTTACCCAGCAGTGTGGTTTCAACTCAGAGCCTCATCACAACTTACAGACATCCTTCTGACTCCCCCCCTCATCTCCATTGGAATACTATATAATTATATGAGCACCTAACTTCATAACGCCACTTAATACTTGACGGTTCAGCTTGTCGAGGACAGCACGAGATCTCCATTCTAAGAATAAGGTTAGTGATACATGAAACCTACGAAGCCAAATCATAACTCTGATGAACACCATTTTATTCAGTTGCTGGATACGTTACCTAAAGTATCCGTGCAAGGTTATGACGTTCACCGACGTGTGATCTACTGGAATAAGGCCAGTACGGTAATCTATGGGTATGACCGGAGTGAAGCCCTTGGGCATCGACTTGAAGACCTCATCATCCCAGATGAAATGCGAGATGAAGTCATACAGCGCCATCAAACCTGGATAAAACAAGGGATACCTATTCCATCATCTGAGCTCATGCTTCGTCACAAAGCGGGGTACCTCGTACCCGTATTTTCTGCGCACGTAATGTTAAAGCAACATACCAACTCTCCGGAGATGTTTTGTGTAGATATCGATTTATCCGAACAATATGCTGCTCGCAAGGAATTAAAAGTTCTTGCCGTTACCGATCCGCTGACCTCCCTCCCAAACCGACGAGGTTTAGAGAAAGAATTGGACATTAGGATCGCTCAAGCTCATTCCTTAAACCAATCCTTTGCCGTGTTGTTTATAGACTTAGATAACTTTAAAGATATCAATGATAACTTAGGTCATGTTTGGGGGGATCGCTTATTGCTTTCCGTAGCCAAGAGACTCAAAACAACCATCAGAAAAGAGGACTTTCTGGCGCGTTTTGCCGGAGACGAATTTATCTTGTTCATTCACAGCATCGAATGCACGGACGACGTCCACACCGCTGCAAATAAAGCAGTTCGAGCGTTTAGTCGAAGCTTTGCCCTCTACGATGAACATGTATTTCTCACGGCTAGCGTTGGCATCAGTATCTATCCGCGCGATGGCGACAACAAAGAGACTCTGCTTAAACATGCCGATATCGCGATGTATCAAGCGAAGAAAGCGGGACGCAACCGTTACGAATTCTATACATCGTCCCTCAGCAAAGAGTTGCAACAACAATGGACCCTTTCATCACAACTCCGCGACTCTTTACTTAGTGATGAGTTTAAGCTGGTTTACCAACCCCAGTTCGACTTTCAAACTGGACGGTTGATCTCTTGCGAAGCTCTCCTCAGATGGACGCCCTCAGAATCTAATAGAGCGGTGTCACCCGACATTTTCATCCCGATTGCGGAGCGTTCCGACCTGATCCTTCTCATTGGAGAATGGGTACTCAAACACGCGTGCATGCAAGCTAAAAAATGGAAAAAAGCAGGCGTAAACATCCGGATTGACGTCAATGTGTCTGGTAAACAGTTAGAGCATATCCACTTTTTTAATCAACTAGAGGCTTACCGAGATAAATATGGTTTGGATGCGTCGGATCTGGGTATTGAATTGACGGAACACACTTTGATTCAATCCCCTGACTGGTTAATCGAGGCACTGAATACCCAAAAGGAACAGGGTATGAACATCGCTCTTGATGACTTCGGCACTGGCTATTCTTCATTAAGTTATTTAAAGAATTTCCCAATCACCCACTTAAAAATCGACCGCTCCTTCATCAACCTTGCTCCTGAACACGATCTAGATGCAGCCCTGGTTCAAGCAATGGTCAATATTGGTCATCAATTAAATCTAACGATTGTTGCCGAAGGTGTCGAAACCCCGTCGCAAAGCCAGTTTTGTCAAGATCAGAACATTGATGTGGTACAAGGTTACTTATACGCTAAACCTATGTCTGCAGAGCAAATCCTAGCTTATACTACCCAGGCAATACGACTTCGATAGCGGTTAATTTTTTCGTTAACCTGCATCAAAGTGTAACGATTCACCCGCGAGTTATTAACGTCGGTTTATCTAAGATACTGGCGCCTGATAATCCTCTTTAAACATATGTTGCTCGACGATTTTACAATGCCACTGATAAACTGAGATTGGTTGAAGCTTGGCGGTTTCTATCAGTCAGAACATTCGCTCACGGAACAGATCTCGTCGATATAAGTGAGTCACGTAACAGCACTTTTTCAAATATATAATTACGCAGGACTCACTCTCCTCGATTGCAATGACATACCGTAATAGGTGAGCCCAACATTTCTAATGCTATCTTTGACTTACCCGCTTCAAACACAATCAGGCAAACAACTCAGACGGATCCATTTTAAAAAACGGATTGTCAAAATAAGACGCCCCCACTCTTTTCTTTAAACGCTCCTGCATTTGTTTCACCGTTTTGATCTCTTGGGATTGGGCGAGGAGCTCTTGTGACTCTTTTTTTAAATGCTCGCGATACTCTCTTAACCCTTTCTGACGGGATGCTTTATTCCCTCCACCAAACCGTTGCCAAATGATATTTTTGATGTCACCACCATGCTTGAGATCTTGATAATCTAGATTTAATTGCTCAATTTTTTCCGTCAGCGTCATCTTCAAGCGTTCAAGCATATCTTCATCCATCACCATCTCATGATCAGGAAGATGCTGCTGAGCCAACATAAACAAGGCCACCACATCTTTGTCTTTCTTTGCTTGTGACAGTTGCTGCATGAGCGCGCTTTTCTCAGACTTCTTCTCTTCGTCCGTTTCTTTATCTGGGTGTAATTGTTTGGCTAACTGGCGATACAGCTTGGTTATCTGTTTATCACTGTAAAGCGCATCGCTCGCTTGATGATGTGACGGCTCGAAGTGATTGTCGTCATTGGCTTGAAAGAAAAAGTCTTCGTCTCCCCAGTCAATGTCGTCCTCTTCTGCGTGTTCTTCTTGGCTTTTTTCAGCCATCACGCTTTGCAGGTAATCGTGAAATTTCTGAGGATCCTTCACCATCGCCATTAATTCGTCATTACTGATATCAAGCTCATAGCCCAGCATCATAAACATCTCTTCGCGAAAGGCCTCAATTTGGTCCTCCGTCATCACGTCTACATCGGCTTTATTTGATGGCAGTGCCAAAAGGGCTTGGTTGAACGATTCACGCAACGCTATCGAATCCACAGGGTTGAAGGGATTGGATTCTAAAATGGTTAACTCTTCTTGTATCCAGTCGTACAGAGCTTCACGTTGTGGTCCTTTAATCGTTTTGCGCGGGATAAAAGAAATTAAGCGATGGATCCATTTCTCTGTCGCTCGGCACACTGCGCGCTCTTGCTTTTCAGTCGACGCTTTGAAGTCATGATAAAAATCATCCAATTTGGCTTGATAACGCTCAATACGACGCTGTTTTTTCTCGACGTCCTCCCATAACTGGTTAAGCTTATTCTTTTGTTTTGGGGAGGATGAAGTCGTTGCTAAAAAAGAAAGAGGGACGGTTGTCATAATGCTCGAGAGGTTGAGAATGATGACAGTAGTCTATCGCATATCCATAGTCCGAAATAGTAAGACACTTCATTTTGGTAACATTGGTGCCTCAATTTCCATTGACAATGGCGCTCTCGTTCCGCACCAATAGAAATATAGGAAGATGATGACGTTAAGTGTCAGGAGACACTGAACACACTTACGGCTGTCACAAGAATAACGAAAACGAGTAAGGTTGGAAGATATCAAACAGGTAGTACTTCAACTATTGATAAAATTATTGTATAAATTAGCCAGCAATAAATAATAATTGCACATACATCAAACACATAACAACGGTTGTCTATACATGAAAAAGAAAAGGAACTTGCTAAAAATTTCAGTTTTAGCTTCAACAATTGCATTAGCGCTAGCAGGCTGTAACTCTGATGGTTCTTCAACAGGTACTAGTGATTCCGGTTCAGCTGGTACTGGCGATTCAAGTTCAGCTAGTGGAGCTTATACCCTGCAGGCTATTGATGGGTACTTAGTTAACGCTGAAGTCTACGCCGATATCGACCAAAATGGCACTCTATCAGATTCAGATAAAATGCTTGGAACCACTGGGGAAAATGGAACATTCACCGTAGAAAGTGACTATAAAGATTACCCAATCATTGTCAAAGCCATCGCTGGCCAAACTTTTGATACCGATACAGCAGGTACCTTAACCAGCAACGTAGAATTAATTGCGGAAAAAGGCAGTGCTGTTGTGACGCCTTTCTCTACCTACGCGGTTAAAACAGGAAAAACGCTTGATGAAGTGGCAGCAGAACTGCAAATGGATGTCAGCATGATTTCATCAGACTACATTGCAAGTAAGAGTAACGCTGACCAAACAACAAAAGAAACCGCGAGCAAAGTGCATTTAGCCGCTCGTTCAATCACGCAAACGGTCAATTCCCTTGATACCATCGATACCGCGGGCTTTGAAGACAAAGTGCGCGCGATAAAAAGTGCCGTGGACGATGCGTTTAATAATGCGAGTGATAAATCCAGCTTAGATGGCAAACTGGTCAAACTTGATGATAGCAATCAAGCATCAACAGAAGAAATGCCAACAGGCACACTGCAATCCATGATGCTAGGTAACGTCTATTACGGCATGAATACGAACAGTACTTATGCACAAATTGAAGGTATCTCAACCATCGCTTTTGAAGCTGAACCTAATAAGGATGGCAGCGTTAGTTACACGTTCGACAATAAAAAGAATGAAGAAGCATTCAAAGATACAGCAACATTCAGCTACGATGGCTTTTCTACTGTAAGCAACGGAAGAACGGTAAAAGAAAGCATTATTTTTTACGGTAAAGATACTTTGTCTGGTAACAGTGAAGAGTTCTACCTGAATGTAACCAACGATGGCGACATGATTGCATTCACAACTCGATTAGATGCATTAGCGACCTTCTCTCAAGATAATATTATCAATCAAACTTACTACCTATTGTTTGATGATGCAGGCAGTACAACAACACCCGATATCACAATGGTTAAAATGACGTTTAACGATGAAGATGCAGATAATGGGAAAAAAACCATGGTTATTGTTGAAGGCAGTGAAACCTTTACCGATAAGACTTGGGAAATTAGCGAGGGGAGCCTTTCTATTTCAGGCATTTATGATGATGGTCGTGACTGGAACGTGACGCCAGCTGTGGGCAACGACAGCATGATTCTGCTGGTTAATAAAACAGAAAACCCATACATCGCTCACGTGATGGTGAAAAATGAAGACCTGGCTAACTCACTTTACCAAAAGTGGAGCAGCCGTCAGTAATACATCCGCCCCATAAACATCAGCAGAGGCTCCCTCTGCTGATTTATCGAGACAAAGCGAATTCCCCCTAGATAAATACTCCTTTACAGCAAGCATGCAAAAAGAGCAACCAACGGCTGACTGAAGTGGCATAGTGAATAGAGCGAGGAGCTCTCGTGACTCTTTTTTCAAATGATCTCGATACTCTCTTAACCCTTTCTGGCGCGCTGCTTTATTCCCCCCCACCAAATCGTTGCCAAATCAAACTTTTGAGATCGTCACCATGCTGGAGTTCTTGATATTCTTTGTTTAATCGCACAATTTTTCGGTCATCGCTAAGCGTTCAAGCATATCTTCATCCATCACCATCTTATTCTGAAGAAGGTGCTGCTGAGCCAAGATGAATAAGGCTACTACATCTTTGTCTTTCTTCGCTTGTGACAGTTGCTGCATGAGCGCGCTTTTCTCAGACTTCTTCTCTTCGTCCGTTTCTTTACCTGGGTGGTAACTGTTTGGCCAGCTGACGATACAACTTGGTTATCTGTTTATCATTGTAAAGCGCATCGCTCGCTTGATGATGTGACGGTTCGGAGTGATTTTCGTCGTCGGCTTGAGAGCAAAAGTCTTCGCTTCCCCACACGATGTCGTCCTCTGCAGCGTGTTCTTCAGGTAAGGAAACATTGAAATTCCTTACCTTCAAGGCGAAATGCCAAGCGTAAGGAATCAATCTTAAATGTTTGTATATTCGTAGCCTATTGCTCAAAAAGCTGTTCCACCGTTTTCATTGGTAAGAACATACGAATACGTCCATTATATTCACACAGTACTTCAAAGCCGAACTTAGTATAAAACGCTTGAATAGAATCTGTCAGACAGTCCACAACAATGGCGTATGCCCTCATGTGATGATTCACTTCCCACAAATACTTCAGTTAACTCAATACCGCAATATTTTGCGAAATGATCGTTATTAATGAAAAATCTCT
>PJEL010003780.1_pt1 | contig 12737 bp, 11 predicted proteins | sample 1853271 | NCBI WGS metagenome assembly PJEL01 (sample SAMN08108733, study PRJNA415343) | Invertebrate metagenome, whole genome shotgun sequencing project. | host: Globobulimina | place: Sweden: Gullmar Fjord | collected 2015-08 | reverse complement strand
ATGATAGCTGCGGGGAAAGCCAGGCTGTACTGCTTCTTCACGGGAGTTGAGATCTTAGATCGGTGTGTTAATGATCCTTCCGCAGGTTCATCCAAGAACGGCGTCTATAAGGTGACATTTTTCGATGAGAATTATTCATTTTATTTTCAAGATTTTCCATCTAAATTACCGAATTCATGGATTTTAGCTCGTGCCTACTCAATTCTATCAGGAGTTCTGGATTCTAGGAGAGTTCGGTTTTCTAAGAGATACCACGATGCACCTAACACCGCTACCAAAATTCTATCAGATAAAACAATGATATTGTTTAGTCATTTTATATTTGCTGTACCATCTTATCATTTGGTGTTGTTGGCATTAGAATTTATTCATAACTTTAATTTTCCTCTCCCTTTTTGCTCGTTACACTCGCTGTTTGTATTCCAATTGTATTCCTCTACTGCCAACCTCATAATGGTTCACATTATACTCTAATTAAATATTATACATGCTCAAGCTCTTATCGTCGTACACCTCTATTTCTTTTCAAATAAACATATATTAAAACACCCATTACGCTTAACTTCACGTGCTGCGAGTTCTCGTAGATGCCATCTATACTACATGTACTAGAGTAACTCCACTCTTGTTCCGCATAAAGAAGAATGTATAACGTGCTAGGATACAGAATCGGATGATGGTTCAGGTACATGAGCAAAATGATAAACGGAATCACTGATAATTCTATTTTACGCTTTCCTATATCCGGTTGGAGATCCCCCGTCAGGCCTCCGTGCAACATTGTTGTTCGCATTTCTCACACGGTTAGAATGGCGAAGTTCAGGAATAGGGAAATGCACTTCTGCGGTTACAATCCCGTATCCGAATGGTCCCCAACCATTGATACCTCCCGGTTCTTTGAACATTTCTAATTTTCTGCCACTTTCTCTTAATTTCATTTCAATTGCAGTAAGTTTCACCAACCTCATGATATTTAAGTCCCAATTCTCCTTTTTCAATAATTTGAATCTTGCCATGTCAGTAGTCACCACAACACAGTGCCCCAGTCCAATCTTACCAGGTTGTTCAAACTTTTCTCTGAGTCCTTTTACATAATAACTCATAGCAAACGGAAAAAACATGTGAGACACTGCTTCCAACTCACTTCCATCCAGTTCTACCGCGTCCCCCCTACATCTCCCATACTTAATGGACGGCAACTCGATGATTTCAACAACGCAGTCTGCTAAGTTGGCAAGAGAAATTCCTAGAATTTTTACCGCGGGCCAATTTCTTTTCCTCCCATGCCAGTCATTAAAAGCAAAACCGTATTGGAAATACGTTGTATTGACCCTACAAAGTATTTCAATTCCCCGCGCACGATCATCAAGATCGAATGCCGCTCTGGACGTGTGGTCACCGATGTCACTTTCACCCGGATATCCGAAACCAACCTCGCAAACCAGGTCATGCAGGACCGTATCGACTTTGTCAAGGTCCAGGTAGGAAAAAAGAGGACCGTTCTCATAACATATAGCCTCCTCCATTATATCGTCCATCATACCCTGCAAGTGGTCGGTTTCGATCACTGGTGGTACCGCCCCTGCAGCTATATATTCAAATTTCATAAATTCATGTATCATTTGGTTCGGGGAGGGGGTTAGTAAATTCTCTTCTTCAAAAAAACGTCTAATTTCATCTGCATTCGTTGAGATCTCTTCCAAGAACATGTCCACCACAGATACAACTTCATCTCCTTCGCCATGTCTTACAGTTCGGTTCTGGTATTTGGGTTGATCCAGGTTTAAGGTTTGCGTTGAATACAAGATGTCTTCCATCATCGGTTTTGGAGTTGCCATGTTTTTCCTTTTTGTGAGATTTCAGGTTGGAAGTTTTTATGCCCACGAGTGATACTTTGTTTGGTTCTTGGTTGATAGTTCGGTCCCTATTCGGTCCTTTACTTTACTTGTATGGTCCTCCCTATGTGTATGGTCCTGATGTGTACGGTCCTCTTTTTGTTCGGTCCTTCTATTAGGTCCTTCTATTAGGTCCTTTAATTATTAGGTCCTTTACTTGCTTGGTTCATTCAAGTAAGATAAAAACGGTTGCTTTTGGCGAAAGATTTCAATTGACATTTCTTTTCTCAATTTTCTATTTATTCTCTTTTATTGAAAGAAATAATGTCTATGGGCTTATATGGCAGGTTTACACAACTTTTCAGCGCATATTCATTTAGCTTTCTATTTTCATTTTCTAAACTGCAATTCTCATAATATTTTTTTTCGAACCAAAATCATCCCAAACGCACCATGGATGAGTCCGTGCCAGACTCAGCTACCGCTGTGTATTGGAGGGGGATTCTTCGCACATCCATGAACGCGATTTACAATCCCCAGGCACTCGACAGTTCTAGTACTCTAAACAGTGTTCATCAATTGCATCATCTAATGGAAGCTGCGTCTGCCGAGAAGGTGAAGAACACCAACCAGACCACCACCTCTACCTCTTCTAATTTCGATTCTCCATCCAAAAGCGAGCATGAACTAAATGTACCAGCATCTTTTGTGAAGAACAGGAAGAATACAATCAATTCTTCTCAAAAAAATCATTCGTCTCCCAAAGATACATGTAAGTTGTTTAAATTCCCGTCTTCCTCCTGATTGTTCGAGATTGACTGTCTTCGTATCGTTCACACACCTGCGAGCAGTTTACTGCGCAACACTGCTAGGTTTGGATGATTGAAGGGTAACCTGACTGTGTTGTTTTGTGGTTACGTCGAGGAGTATTCTTATACTCCCACATCAACTCCAATTCAATCAAAATAGGATGTTGTCTTGTCTTTCGCCTGTTTGTCTGAGATTGACTGTCTTCATTTTGTCCACACACCTGCGAGCAGTTTACTGCGCAACACTGCTAGGTTTGGATGATTGAAGGGAAACCTGACCGTGTTGTTTTGTGGTTACGTCGAGGGGTATTTGTATACTCCCACATCAACTCCAATTCAACCATTATTGGAAGTTATTCAGCCTGTCCTTTTCCACAATTGTATTACATTAGCTATGTGAATGCTTTGTTTTTGGACGGTGCTGATATCTCGCGTCTGGCATTGTTTGTGTTTGATTCCATTCCATTTATTTCTATATTCTCACCGATCTCAAATTTATAAAGAAAGGCTCAAGCAGTGAACTCTCTTATCCTGCAAATGATATGGTCCCCTCGATTGAATCATGCATCCCGTCTGAAATACTCATGCCCAAAGATAGGTTACATAATCTTTCTCATCCGGATTTGGAAGCAAAGAGATCTGCGTTCGAACGTTTCCAGTCCAGTTGCAACGAAAAATTCCAAGCGATCCAACAAGTACAGCAAGATTCATACAGGAAGAAGAAGAATTCCAAACTTGCTTCCTCCCATGATACAACAACGATCACCAAATCTGTTCCTGTGTACACGTCGACCTATCTTGCAATTGCTGTCATGACGAAAGGAGTGGAAACGACTAAAAAGAGCTCCGACTTTGAGAGAATTGAACGAATAGTAATGCTTGAGAGGTCTCCTCATGGGTCTGCGTATTTTGTGGAGAGTTTTGACGACCGAATGCATGGCACTGTTCTTGGTGGTGCCTCAACTGATTTGGAATGCTTCTCCAAAATTTTTGACCATGTCCCAATCCATTTCGTTGATACGTCGATGAATTACAACGAAGCACCTGATAAATCAATTTGCATTAGATCTGCGAACTGTAATCTGAAAATCATGGAGTTGTCAAATCGATTAAGGTGAGTTATATGTACTGTATTCGTGAGCAAAGTCAATACCCCATCACTTTTTTGTGCCTGTATTCTAACACACTCTTACCTTTCTTCTCTAGAGATGATATTTTCCCACATATTCATCAGTTCATGGCAAAGGTCAATTCGATGAAAAGAGAAACAGAATCTTTTAGCCTGGGGTTTACCAACAATATCTGTTCTGATTACAAATACCACCGCATCAACTGCCTTGGTTCCTATGAATGTTTTCTACAGACGAGAGGCATTGTTCTTCCAAAAGCCCCATCTAAGCATTGTGCACCTTATGGCAAGGAGTCCTCCAACGTTGACTCTGACATTCTGAAATTGATTCCAACATGTGTTCTGCAGACAATTGCGATTACAATCTGTGACCTGGCAGAACACTTCATGTCAGATCCAAGCACCAGTTACGACGAGAATGCATATACTGAATCGGAAGAAGACAAAAGGTTTGGCAGTAAACGAAGAGCTTACCGTATGGAATTTTGGAACCTGCTAGGAATGAAGAGCACTGATGCTAGGTTCAATTTCTTTCATGCAGAGGGAATTGCTTTCGTTTGTGAGCATCTGATTTCATTTCATAAAGACAAGATGAATGATCCAAGCAAGAATTTCAACCGAACTCTTTCGCTCAAATGCAAAATCCCCATCACAGCTGAACTTTTGAATACGTCTGCTCTTGCCAATCGTCTTATGAACAAATTTGGTCTGAGTGTTGGTGACTCTTTGCCTTTATCTATGATGATTTATTCCAGGGTCTGTGTGGCCAATTCTGTTCTCCGTCACAACAAACTTCAAGCCATTCTTGCTGACAGTCATGATTTGCTGACTAAGAAAATAGCTGGATCTCTTTGTGTGCTTGACAACGATACGAATTACTCAAGGTTCTTCGATGATGCCTCTGCAATGCACAAATTGGTGGGTTCGACTAAAGAAGTACGGTCTGTTAGGTACAATCAGGATTCTGCAAGATGTGTGAATGAGGCTGGTGAAGAGTGGAAGATCAATGATGGGAAACCAAAGTCGAGACAGAAGAATCCCAAAAAAGGTGTGCTACCTCAGAAACCACAGTATGTTGGCAGGTTCTACAAGTGTAATGCAGCCAATGACAAATGTGTAAGTAATGTGTTCTATCATTAATGCTTTACTCATGATACATGTATTTATCCTAACAACAATTCAATCAATTTGTTTCAACAGTGCTATTGGTCAGTATTGACAGACCTTTTGATTGACATCACTATGAATGTGTTCAGGGTTATGACGGCACGCATGGTAATGGGATACATTCTTTTCTGCACCGAGTGTAATGGAACTGTTCTACCCAGTGGTATTATTAAGGGAAGAATGAAAGGGAACATTGCCAAAACGAATTTCATTAATGCTGTCAACAAGAATGGAATGTATTTTACATTGTTCTGGCATGCTCGGTTCTACCACAAGGATGTCTTTGGTAATGACAATTACGCCTCTTCTGTAGTCCCAAGGCACATCAGTAACAACCGTGGTACGAACAAAAAGTCACCTTTCTTAGGTTCAGTATGGTGGGACGATACTATAGAAAATGAATTGGATCAAGCAGCTAAACTGGAAGACAATTGTATCAAACGATGTTCAGAGCTGGAGAAGTCAATGATTGAGTTGTGCAGCCGTTATTGTACCCAAGCAAAGCGTATAAGGGACAAATTGGTGAAAGCAAAATCTACACACCAACAGAAGGCTCCATGTTCTGTTCCCCCCAATGTAGGTGGTGCCAAAAAGTACTGGTCCTCGCTCGGAATCGAAGAATGCCATTGCTATGATATGTTGTATCACAAACTTCTACTGGACGTAGCGGAGGTTCTTGGCAAGGGCGTCTCTCATATCTATGCCCTCAATTTCGTGCAGTTTGCTTCGATGTTTGGATTCATCCCACCAGATCTCATTCTACTTACAAGCTTGAGGAGTACGAAGTCTGGTTCCTACAAATACGTGAAGCTACTTTATCGTGATGCACATATGACCCCAGATGAGGCACATGACTTATTCGATCGTTCCGTGAAAATTCTACAGAATCTATGGGGACCCTGCGTGACTCATGCCATTTGCGAGAATATCTGCTGTGAACTTATGAGACGTGGAGAGCTTGTTCTGTCGCAAGATAATGTTTCCCATGTAGTGCGGCAACAAAAGAAAAACCCACAGAAACGATTAGAATTCAGTACAATGGAAGGGAAGGTTAAGGCCAAGATTAAGGATTCGAAAAATGGTATCGGTAGGAAGAAAGACTGTATATTCTCATTCCGACATCGCAGGTCAAGCCTTAACGTCTTTGGTATCCAAAACCTGTTCCGGTTTAAAGTTATGACGAAGAGTTCCTTTGCTTTCCAGATGATGCCAACCACAACCTTGACTTCCCCAGAGTTCAATCCCAAAACGTCACGATTAACTTCACCAGTTGATATTCTGAGATATAGTAATGGAGAAGTTGTCGCGGGTGGTGCAATACAGTGGATTAATGATGATCTAAAGTGTAAGAGTATTGGTTTGAATTCTGAGCTATTGATCGACAGGGATGTGATTGGTCAACACTTTTACCAGAAACTGGATACACGGGAATTGGATAGTTTAATGGGTAACACTTCGAAGTCTGATGCCACCTTGAGAAGTAAAAGAGTTACCAAAAAGAGGAAATCATCTTTAATTTAAATCATGTATTCTTATTTCCCGAGCTTGTTGGACTAACTGTGAGTACCCATTGTTTGTTATAAACTTGCAGTTTATATATTATCATCATATACTTACAGTGTTTCATTCTTGTTCAGGATTATTGCAATGGTTACTGGCACATCAAATCCTATTCCTCTCGTTGTAAAAGTGATCACTCCATAGAAAAGGATCCATTATCGCTGATGCAGTTTCCACTAGCCATTCTTTTCCGGTGATTGAGCACCATTTATCTTCGACAACAGAAACTGGACTACTAATGGCTGTAGCATCGACAATACTGACCGACATTTCCATATCATAACGTGTGTTGAGAGTGCCAACAAGACTACATCCAGATGATTGTTTTTGTTCCTTATAGGCACTTTGAATCACGGCATAGATTTCACCAGGTTGAAAATCAACAGATGCAAAACGTGGTCCTTGTTGGTTTTGTTTGACCTTATAAAACATCAGTATGCGTGCTGGATAATAATTCATTTGAACCTCACAATCATCATCGTTTTCCCGTGTATCTTCGTTTTTCCATGCAACAATGGCCCAAGAATTCCATCCTCTGCCTCCACGATATGAAGGATGCGCGCGAAATCTGTGGGTATCGTCATTCCCAATAACCCGAATCTTCAGCTCTGTGAACCCCTCAAATACGATATTCCTGTTTTTGTGTGGACCAAGGAACAACCTGTTCTCGAGGCGAGCCAAAAGTTGACTGTGCCATAACAGACTGTACTTTGTCTTGGTTGTCCATTTGATTTTGAGGCCAGCATCAAAGTCAAGGTTCGTGCTAGCGGACAATGAATTTGCCTCATAATATATGTCAAACCTGCTTCCTGTTGGCGAAAGAGAAATAGTTTGTTCTCCATTATGTGGTCTGAAGTCAGGTACATTTTGCGAGAGGTCCGGGGGAATTAAGTGAGCAAGACTATCATTGATGTCAAAATTGGTGTATAGATCAAAATGGTTGTGATAAAGTTGCGTGCCAAAGTACTGAATGTTCCTGATGTCCGCAAGTTTTTCGGCACACTGATAGGTTAACTTGGTTGGCTGATGTTGAGTTCTTGATCCAGGGTCTTTAGTCATTGTTTTGCCGATTGACTCCGGCCTTGAACCGTCAAAGTTTGCCATAGAACCGTGAATCCTGCAGTAATGCTCCATATGCAAAAGATGGTGAAACTTGGTAAGCAACATTCCAGTTCCTTTTGTTCTTTTGACCGTACTTTTGAATAGCTTCATGTATTCTCTAATTCGATTCTGTGCCTGGCTTTCGTTTTCATTTGTCATTGGTTTGAAGTATCCCTTATCGTGTTCTTCGTTCCTTAGCCAGCAGTCAAGAGAGAGTGTCCACTCAATGATCTTGTACCATGCTCTGATCTTAGAAATATTAAATTCATAAGGTGCTGATGTTATTGACCTCCTCTTCGACGAGTCTTTGAGCTGTTCAACGAAGGCAGTGTTTTGTAAGCATAGGTAGAGGAGAAACACACGTGAAAGCTTCTCTTTTCCTGTTATCATGAGCCTTCTGAACTTAATGCCATTGCGAAATGTCGAGACTGACGGTAAGTCTCCATGCCCCTGCCTCGAGATTTTGAAAACCATTTCTTTTGAAACTTCGTCCAACAATTTACGCATTTTAAGATTTAGCTTGCAATAGAATCCATCATACAAGTACTCGCAGATGCCAAGATAGAACATGTGGAGTGTTTCCGGTGGTGTGCTACCATAAATGCCAAACTTTTGACCCCAACCAAAATAGATTTTGTCAAAGGCATTGTCAATGTGATGAAAGGAGACATCTTTCAATTCATTCACCGACTTGCCATCCATACATTTCTTCACAAAGTATTTGCATACATGATTGTGATCTGCGGCATTCACAGTTTCTACATCACAATCTCTCACAAGACCTTTCACTTTTGCAGAATGCGATCCAAATCTCCCAGTGAGATAATCTGCTCCTTTGCAATCCGATATGACAACCTGCATAACAGGAACCATGGTTGCTCTGATCTCACCTTTGGTAAGAGTAGGAAGATCGAGAACAAAGCCATTACTCTGTAGTTTGACAAAATCTCCCATGATACAAGAAATGATGGCGTGATAGTCGTTTAGTTTGATTCTTGAAGCCTCTTTGTTCATGCTTGTGCTGTTTACTTTGTATGCATTCGATTTTCCAGAAAAGTTTGTGGCTGGTTCAATGTACCCGGCAATAAACCATGATCGAGAAAGGTTGCGTATTTGTCTCTTGAATATCCCTGGACACAAAGATATTGGTTCCACACTATTTCGTGCTACAAGTGTTCCATCAATGAACGACACAAATGGCAGGAGAAGACGACCAGATCCTGGTTTGCATAATTTCTTAGACGATTGTTCATGAAAAGTACCTGTGTTGATATCACCGAGTTTAATATTATCGTAATCGGGCAGTTGAAAAGGATCGTCTTTATTAGGAAACAGAAAGTTTTCTGGTTGCATGAGAGTATCATCGGTGAAAATAAGTGCGAGCTGATACGCCAAGTTGTTTGTTGTAACGAAAACTGTTTGCCCGCTCGGTAAGGTCAATTTCGTTTTGGTTGGTCTGGATAAACCAGCAGAAACATATTCGGGGGGATGGACCATTGATTCGACCCATGATTTCAACGTTGTCCTGGATGGAAAGTCACAATAGTTTGAACGCTCAATGTTTGTGGAAACAGTTGGACTGAAAAATTTAGAAATGTCGGCAGCAACCTCATTGTACAGTGAATCAGGAGTACCGGGCTTAGTCATTTTTTTTAACAAACCAACGTAAGGTAAGTAGAATGCCGGATGAATTCCTTTCAATCTCTTGTGTTCACGAATCGTTTTGCAATACTCCTGAATTTTGCAATCAGGGGAACAGTTGGGGGCACAGAGAACATTCAGGTGAGATGCCTCGCAATAGATGTGATCTGGTACCTCATGATCCTCCTCATCATACTCTAGCTCCTCGTCGACACTGCTGCCTTCATCACTCTCTTCGGAAGCACTCATGATCTCGTCACCATTGTTATCAACTGCCACCTTGTCCGTTAAAGTGAGTTCATCAAAATCATAATCAAAGTCTTTCTCTGCAAATTCATCTTGACGATAATCATCCTCTTCTTCGTCCTCGTCCATGTCATTCTCGGCAGAATTTATGCCACTACTCAAGGACAAAGAATTTGAATCACTTGAAGCATCCGCATCATGTGATGATGATGCATTGCTACTATCTGATAATCCATCCGTTGATTTGTGATGAATATTGGTAGAAGAGTCTTGAGCATTATTCTCGATACTAGAGTTCTCGCGTTTCAGGATAATTCCTTTGGATGTGACGTAAAATCTTGAATTACGAGCATTCGAGTTTTGGTTTGGGGTAAAATCGTCCTGCATGGAACGTTCCATTCCTGCCACCGCATTTTTGGTGATTGTGGAATTAGTCAAATCTTCTTCGTTTGGAAGGAAAACTGAATCGGGATAATCAATTGTCTCTTCCCGAACTGATGTTATTGGATCTTCGACTGCACCAAGTAATCTGGTCTCTCTATTATTCAAAACTTTGGAATTACAAGCACTGTAGTGTTTTGCAAACGATCTAGCATTGCCAACCCAATGCTCACCACATGAATCACATTGCTTCAGTACTTTGTGGTGATCTGCTATGTCTCCCCGAGAACTTTGATTTGATGCCAGTACTGTAATACAGTGTTGGACCACTGCCCTATTCTTATCTTTCGCTTCAATACATGTTGGGGATGACCGGAAGTTACATCTTACCGCAGGACAAGATTTGCGTGCTTTGGTAGATACAGCTTTCCTTTTCGGCATGTTGGCGAAATGATCCTTGTGAACAGTATGGGAAATACACTTTTTGTCATTCTAACGGTTTTTTGTTTGGAAATTAATAATTCAAAATTCAAAAATATGACACGAAAATATCTGGCTAAATTATTTATTCCTTTGGTTCCGAAAATTTTGAGAAGAAAACAAACTGGGCGCGTTGCTGAAAATTTGGGTAAATTGGCGGCAAAAGCTACAGTCCAAAGGATTCGAAAAGGAGCAAGCATGTAACCAAATCCTAGGTGAGTTCATAAAAAATACAACAGGTCATATTTCAAGTAAAGGACAATAGACGGAAGGTGAATGATGAATTTTTGGTAATATGTTTCATGACCATTCACGCTACTAATTATTAGAAATTTTTAATTACTAACAACAACCTTGCTGTCTAGTCCATCACCTCAAACAGAACCAATGGCGAGTAGAAATGGAGCATTTCCAGTAGCCCCCGGGAACAACCCAATTACGCAAATGCCATCTTTAACGACTGCACGCCTATTAAGCGTACAGGATCTCGATCCACGGAATCTCGAACCACAGAATCTCAATCGACAGGATCTCGAACCACGGGATCTCAATCAACAGGATCGCAATCATGGAGATTCTCGTGAGATCCAAGAGACAAACCAAGTGACCCCTAGCCGCCGTTCTAATGGCCAGTACAACCCAGATAGGTTGGAATGCATCCAAGAGAGAGAACACGCTCTGCGCACTTATGATCTTGAGGAAGGGCATTTTAAGATGCCTGTCTCGGTGGCTGACGTGTATAATGATCACGTTAAGGTGAAAGGAAGAATGGGTAATTTAACCCAGGTGAGGAAACTCGTGAGAAGTGTAATATTCCCAAAAATGAAATTTGTAACAAACGAGGCAACCTTTTCCCAACCAGCACACATTTCTGAAAAGAGCGTTCAGCACGACTTTCTCGTTGGGATGAACTGGCATGAAAATAATACAGATGTGGATAAAGCTTTGAGGTGGAATACCTACAGCACAGATGTGGGAAAAACATTGTCGCAGTGTAGGAGTTCATCCATTTGTTATATGAAAAGAAATTTGATACCCGGTAAGTGTTCGACTTTGATTTCTTTTCGCACGTGCTACCGGATTTACTAACCATCGAATTTTTCAAACACAGAAATAATGAAATACAACAGTGAAGAGCCCGAAATGAGGGATACATGTGAAATTAAAGAACTGATCGCGTGTTGTGACGCTAAAAAATATAGTGACCTATACGAAGACGAGACAACTTACAAGCAATTCATGAAGTTCTGTTTGATCCACGTGGTTGGCTTGACGAGGATGACTAAAATGGGTGAGAACTATGCGGAAAAGGATCGGCTTTCATTCAAGGAAGCTATCACTAGTACCGACGAGAGCTTTGCGATATTGCTTCTAGAAGACCGGTGGCTGCTATGGAGAAAAATAGCGGTACTGAGAGGAGAGAAGATTGTGCCTGAGGAGGGAGAGGACCAGGAACCGACAGAAACAGATAATATGGGAGGGGATGAAGATGATCTGGCTGACAGAGATAATCAGGGTAGACGGATAGATGGTACTAATTTAACTATCTATTCAATGTATGGAAGATTGGCACGACATCGGAAGGGATTCAATGTGAAACATGCCGTGATGAGGCAGAATGCTATCAAACAAACCATAGTTAAACCGTTCAGGACAACACCTAGAGGAAAACTTCAAATGAAAAAGATGCGAGATTGGTGGGGGGGCGAGCAGAAGGGACCGAAAAGGAAACGGCAAAGAGTGGAGGACGACGATGACATGAACATTGACAATGAGGACAATGAGTACGGGAGCAGTGAGGAAGACAGCGATGATGACGAATAATATAGAAAATGTGTAATAAACTTCGTTACTGATAATAATGGAGAACTTGATGTTAAACCAGCAGATGCGAATAGTATTATGTACTTGAATAGATTTAGGAACAATACCAGGTGTATCGAAAGGACCTGGTATTACCAGCGGAGGTGAGACCAATTACATTTCGTACAACTCATGAGACAAGCATTGGTATGGCAGACGTGCGAGGATTTTACAGCATGAGCTTACATATAAAACAAATCATGTGTCTGGTGTATGAATATTAATTCTGGTGTTAGATGATAGTTACACATAACGTGCTCTAGTTTTGAAAAAGAGGTTGATAGAACTATTGCATGGGATCATAGAATTTTGCAAAACCTGATAGAATTTTGCCAGCTTCTATTGAAAGTTATTACTATTTTAGCACTTGAAATATCAGAAAACGTCATAGAATATTTTGGAACGTGATAGAAAAATGTCAAGCTATAGAAGCCCTTCTTGGATGAAGAAGAATCGAGCCGAACGGATGCGAAATTTCAAGAAAAGCATCTATGAAGACTTAGAAGGTAATGCTGGATCAAGTGC
>PJEL010003779.1_pt1 | contig 12738 bp, 4 predicted proteins | sample 1853271 | NCBI WGS metagenome assembly PJEL01 (sample SAMN08108733, study PRJNA415343) | Invertebrate metagenome, whole genome shotgun sequencing project. | host: Globobulimina | place: Sweden: Gullmar Fjord | collected 2015-08 | reverse complement strand
AACAGTGCTGGACTTACTCCTGTAACAAGTAAGGCCAGTGCCGGTGCCTTGGAGGTGATGTCGGTGCATTCGTGAGTGAAACCCCCCACATTTCTGAACCCCTGTGCTGCTCGAGAACGAAAAATGTTCCTCGTACTATTTAATATGATATTGTACCTTATCTTGTCTTATCTTATCCAAATCATGCTGCTGCGGCGTTCAGAACGTCTAATATGATGAAATTTCTACGAGAGAGCCGCGAAAATGGATGGAGAATTATTGGGACATCGCTGCGGGAGGACAGTGTGCCACTTTCGGAGATATCGAAAGCAGAGGGCTGGAGGTGTATGGGCAACAAAGAGGGCATTATTGTGGTATTAGGGAATGAGGGAAGAGGCATGAGGACTAATGTCATTCGGTAAGGAGTGTTCCGAAATGGATTTTCGGGTTGATATATCTACCACTACGTATCGTACCCTTTATTGTTAGAGTGTTGTGTTGCTTTATACTATTACCTCAGGAGATTATGACCAGTCTCTGTAATGATGCGATGCACTGTTGCTCACCTATTTGTACTATTCCATCAATATACTATTTCACAGTGAGTGCGATGTGGTGGTCAAGATACCTGGGAAAGGGAGCGATTCAGTAGTTGATTCTCTCAATGTCAGTGTAACAGGAGCTCTATTACTCTATGGCTTGTTATCAGATCCTTATCTTTTTGTAACTCACTAGAGAATTTCATTTTATTTGCCATTTCCTAATTATTCATAATGGAAATATACTATTATTCGAAGTCTCATGTCAATTCAGGCATGAGGCCAGCTCTAGCTAGAACCTCGTATGTCTTATATGAACTATCCAATATTGACTGCTCTCCAGTAGCAATCCTATCTGCTTTGGTGACAGAAATGGCCTCCTCCAGGTTTCCCATTTCAACTAGACCAAGAGCCAGACGGGTTCTCACTCTCTTCGCCTCCTGAACGATGAAGGAGATAGATAGATTCACCATTAGGGAGGGTTTAAGTAAAGCTGGTGGATGATGCAATGGATATGTACCTCATGAGTTGATGATGGTGCCGCCTTTTGTGCTATTCCAAGCTGTACGAGCTGAGCAGCATCTCGGCTCGCCAAAATAGCTGCGCTAGTCTTACCCAACTCTGAATGTATGATTGCTAGGTTTTGTTTCAGTTTAACATCGCTGGGCTTTAGCCTTTGAGAAAGAATTCTATGGTCAGTATAGAAATCATCGAACGGGCATATTGTTCAGCAGCACCTGGTTGTTGTTGGTATTGGTACCTGGAGGCAATGACTGCATGTTCCTCAGCACACGTGTATTTCCCTTGTGCAAAACAAATAGCACTCATGTTGGCATGTCCAATAACATGATTTGATTGTATTTTTAATGCGATTTTCAGTGCTGTAGAAGCATTTTCCAACCTAAAGCGCACGATTTTTTAATTTTAACACAACTACTGCGCCTATACAGGCTGCTGAACACAAGCAATGCATATATTCTTTGTAGACGCTGTCTCTTAATGAAATCAATCACCCCTAAGTTCACTCTGAGCTAAACAAGAATACAGCAGAGCCGCCGCATGTTGTTCTCTCACCTGCCTTCTGCGTGAAGTAGATAAGCAAGGTCCACGTAGGCATCAGCATCATTGCTATCAAGAGATATGGCACGACGAAGGTGTGAGATGGCCTTTAATCTATTACCTGAAGCTCCTAATAGAGCTCCCATCCAACGATGGTGTCTACCATTGTTCGGATTACGTAAGATTCGCCGTCTTAGCCATTCTTCCGCCTCTTCCGGAGTGTATTCCTCCATAGCTAAAAAAAATATATATATATCCTTACTTACTCCCCCTTTTACCCCCTTTCCGCACTTTTAAGGGGCGACTTCTTTCCCAATTGCTGGAGCTAAGCCACAATTCAATAAATAAGGATGGTAGTCAAAGCCACAGTATAGTCATAATAGCCGGTTCGGGATAGGTTTTTGGGTTACGGGTACGGGTTATATGGGCTATGGGGTAAAAGCCAGCCAATGTTGTCCATTTAGGAATTGGGTTGTATTGAGGGTCAGGGTTAGGGCTAGGGTTAGAGCTAGTAGTGAATGGCGTGACAATAATGCGATGACTTCTTCAGTCATAAGAAGAAGAAGAAAAACCGTGTAAGATATTGAAAGCGTAAATTCCGAACGGTAAATGGAAACCGGCCAGTGGGGTCGCTCAACACCAGCGTGTGAAGGATGAATACATGATGAGTAGTGTGTATCTCTGTAACCTATCCATCCTGTACATACACCTCCCTATGATTTAACAGTGGATATGTCTATCTCCATCATGTCCTCACTAGACGATGGTTGTTCTCAACATCAACAAAGCAGTACTACTCCGGACCATGGATGAAGTAAATCAAGGTTTTACCAATGGCACCACGTATAAATATCTACTATTTCTATCTATAGGGGACACATTGGATGACAGGGATGGGAGAGAATAGCAGTACTATACAATGCCGACGTTATGGTGTAGCAGAGTAATACAGACACAGTACACTGTTATTGTGTTAACACTCTGGTTCCGAAGGGAGAGAGAGGAGTGACGAGTGGCTGTGAACAATAGCTAGCCCTTCGGTTATACCTTGACGTTTAACGTGCGTCATACCAGCATCATTTTCCCGTCACCACTTATACTGCAATATTTCACACTGATCCGAGCGCCCGTTACACAAGGATGCTACGTGTGACGATGTTTTTAGGCTTCTCCCTCAACAATGGGTCAGATATATGCCGGACCAAATGGCTCGTACCAATTCTGTCGTGATATCGTATTTTGTAACAATATATCCACATCGGCACACATACCAATCATTTCTAATGAACAAAAAAACTAGAACCACGTATCGTAGCCGCCTGATGCTGTTTAATGCTGAGCACCTGAAAAACGCTTGATGCTATTGATGACCTCTCCTGGTTGCAAGTGCAAATCCCTGTCCATTTAGGTACGCAGGCAGGCCCTTTTCCCCAAAACTTGAACCGACGAGAAGGAGAGATTCTGGTATTAATGTGTTAAGCTGCTGGTAGTAGTACAGATTGTAACAATTTAACGGTATCTAGCGAAATCAGCGCTCGGTACTTATGTGATTCATCGAAAACTAGGGTGAACGGCAATAAGGTATCTTGGGGTCGTATTCCTTAGATGCAAGGAAGTTAACACTTGCAAAGTTCCTGTGCTTAGCTCTGAGATCTAGGTGGGGAAGTTGAACTTACATTAGTAGAGCAACATAGTACGACTATAACTTATATTTGACTAACCTACACTAGTTGTCTCTCGTGTGGTGGTCGGCGGCAGTTGGAAGAATAGTTTCGTATTCACGATACAGATATATCGTTGAATCGCCGCTATTAATTATAAGAGGCGGTTCTTCGATTATAATTAAATGTGCCTTCTACTACTGGCACAACCATTGCCCTCCCCTTCTGAAATGCCAAGTTTATACAGCCACCGCCGCTCGTGGATGACTGGACTATTTCCGGGCCCCATCAAGAGACTGTGCAATGGGAAATGCACAAGTGAAGGAAGAAAATCTACCTCGCATAAATGAGGACTACTACTACACACCTCTCTTCTCCAAGTTGCTGTGCAGTACGTACGTGCTTGCAGCTGCTACTGCACAGCCCGTTTGGGACGATGGATGTCACATGCGTAACCCCCCCCACCCGCCTGTGTGACGCTCTATAACAGCAAATGGCCGCTCTCATATGATATAGAATAGAATCCTCGTGATGATTGCCAACGTGTGTAACTCTCAATATTCTTCACGGAGTAGCAGTTAGATTCAAATACTCAGATATCTTTTTTGCCCTCAAGCCTTCGCGATGGAATGGATTCTTACAAACACCAATGTAACCTTTTGCAAAAGATGAGGCTGCCTCGACACTAATTCCTAATAGGGTCTGGGCGGAACTCTAACTAACCCTCAATAAAGAGGGTTAGCACCACTTTTTTTTAGAGTAGTAGTCGTATTTACAGCACAGTTCATTGAATATATATGTGTATGTGCATGTGGGCCACATGCATTTAACACGCTCTCACGTGTTCAGGTTTCTACAGGGTTTGACAAATCTAGAGCTCATATACCGTCCCAGGGATCAGACGCACGCCATGGTTTGCAGCTAACTCTTTCTCAAAACGCTTCTCATCCATGAGTTTGATAAACCATATAAAACTTTCTAGTCGCCCTCCATCCACTGTGGCACACTCTTTCCACACATCCTTCACCTGTCGTAGTGAGATTGATCAGGAGGATAGGAACCTGCATGCATATATAACATAATCAATCTAGAATGAACAAAAACATGGTAGAGGATACAAGAACAGACACAATAGTAGTGGTCTGTGTAATTACACAAGTGGTGTGTGTAATGACAGCACATTAGGCATCAAATAAGAGGGAGGAATCAAAGCACAAGAATTTGTAGTGTCATCATCATCACATCTTTCTCACGAGTCCAGCCCTCCTTGATAAGATCTTGCAGCTCGTCCCAGTCTAGCAGAGACTCCACAGAGAGAGATAAGTCCACATCATTTGTGTAGAGGTATGGGTCTGCAGCCTGAATTAAATTATGGAAAATGGCTTTAGATCTTAGGGGGAGAAAAAAGAAGATTGGAAGGGGGTTGGGGGTGGGTGGTAAGTTTCAAAACCTCTTCACCAAAGGAATCTCACAACGGTGAACCGACCGTTCCAGTTCTTCCCGTTGCACAGATGATGCAGGAGAAATACCTGTAGATGAACTGATGAAAAGAGATGGGACCATGCATAAGGAAAGGTATTAAAGCAACCATCACCTATCTAGCTACTAAGCTAACAATGCATGCTGCCTGATGGGGAAAAGCTGCTCATATTGGTGACAGCCGTTAATGCTAACCCCCCTGTGCCAGACCAGTCCGGCTCTATACTACTACCTACCTCTTGCGTTTCTCGTTGCTGGACAAACTTGCTTCACTATCACTAGCATTACTATGTGCTGAAGCCCTCGAATCCAACGAGTTGAATGCATTTGTCGAACTTCGTGGGCTTGTGCTGAATTGAAGGAGGATGAGCGAGGTCAGACCACCTCGGTCGATTCATGGCAGGTAGGGTAGTTATACACATGATGTTAAGAAAAAGAAGAAAAAGAAGTATGTGCAGCATACTCTTGGGTGGCGGAAGTGGGGCCAGGGCTCCAAGTAGCAGAAGAAGAAGAACCATATTGTGAGGGCTTCCTTCGGGACTTGGCAATTTTCTTTGATAACAGTTTCATGACACCTGAGATGATTTAAGAGAAAAACGAATGGTGGTCAAGCTTCTAACACAAGGCCCCGGCCAGCCCCATCACACAATATAATGGCAGTTATTGTAATAACTAACCTTTCGATGATTCCTTACTACCATAACTCTCTGATGGGTTCTCAGTCGCAATGGTCTTTTGTTGGAAGACTCCATCTTGTGGTAACTGAAAACCATCTGATGCTGCGGATGAGGGGCTAGATGGTAATGGCAACGATACTGACAAAGGCCTCCTCCTTAACTCCTCCTTCCCCATAGTGCTAGGTTTATAAAGTCCAACATTAGTTGGACGGCGCCTCAAACGATTAGGATGTGTACTGACGCTCGTTGCACCTTCCTCTACAGTGTATTTTGATGATGCCTTCATCCCCAATTCCTCCGTAAGTGATGGTGGGATGCCAGGGGGGGGGGGCGGTAAATGTTCCATTATTTCAGCAATCCCCATAACCCCTACAAGCTCAGAAAGTGAAGGCGGGAGGAGTTTTGTAATCTCTTCATTACGTGACTCTACACTCCTGAGTAACAATATGCAGGCGATTAGGGTCTTGCAATGGCATTCATCAACAGGGAAATGCTGCTTAAGTACGTATACGTCAGTAAGTGAGGGCTAACGGAGACAATTGTCAGCTTCAATCTCAACGGTTGAGCATTAAGCAGCCAGCAGAAGCTAGTCTTTGCTTTGCTGTTACTGCTAGGAGCATTTACGCACGCACTTATGAAACTTCTCTTGCTCATGCTGGCAGGCATTTGGATCCCATCTGGAGGCTCGGAGGAATGCATCAACCCATGCCTTGAGAATGGAGAGGAGAATTCATTCATGGTTTTGCAAAAAGGTGGTCAAAGCCAAGCTGCAGTGCAAAATATAGAGATAGGTATCTGCACAGCAGCAGCTATCTGGTTCCACTCACCTGTGCCTCTTCTGGTGATGAGGCGTAGAATGTAAGTTCCATTTGTGAATCATCTACAATGACATTTAGGCCCGTTGTCAATCCCCCAGACTCCCCACCTTGCACTGCTTTAAGAAGCTCAGCACTCTTGACAGAGTGCTTCTGCCTTGGTGGGGATAGAAGGAGCTCATGTTGGCACCTGATGCAAAACACAAATCAATTATCAGAAACTCCAAGACGGGGGTGACCCAGAAGCAGTGTACCACACTACAAGTGCATATGCCCGAACCACACATACTTGCTGCTGTCTTTATCATGATGATTGCCATGGACCACGCATGGACCATCCACACAAGTGTAGAACTCCAACAAACCCCCCACCAGGCGGCAGTAATACTAAACAACGATGTTGTTTAGTTAAAATATTATTTCACGTTTAATTTACCATCTAGAGGTGGTCAGTTGTCACCATCACCCTAATTTCTTCTTACTTTTGCCTTCAGGAACTGCCTTCGTCTCAGAACTCCTGCTTTGTGCACAAACGTCTGAACTGGAATGCTGGGGGTCAATTTACCGGAACTATTTTCAACCCATCTTCGTCCAGCAGATGCTCCTAAAAGCTGTATGAGCCCCATGACAAGCGTAAGTTCTGCAAGAGATACAATATATGATCATTTAGTGGAGACGCAAGACAATACTTGCTGGCTGGACAGGGACCAAGCACCATCTCACCTCTGCCATGTAGTAGCTCCAGAAAACCCGCCAATTTCATGAAAATATCTCGAAGGATATCAAGCCTGGTTGCATTAATTACCATTAAGTACCATGGCAATAGATATTAAACAACAATAAAAGCTACTGATATTATGAAAAACAGTCAGCTGGAAAGGGCAAATGAAGGAATTATATTGATGGACACGTGCCTCTGGGACCAGGCTTTGTTGAGATGTGCACAGCACTCCTCAGATGCTGCGTTGTACTTTTCCTCCACATCATTCAGCTTCTCAATATTCCTGGCCGAGTTCATGGTGTTATGATGACTATATTTGTTCCTGTGGCTAGCATACACGTACTCAAATCTAACTACCAACCACACTCTCCTTCCCAGCATCCCTAACCAAGCCTTCGACAGGTCGGTGCACATGTATTGACAGGGGGAGAAATCACATCTCAGAATCCCAGCAACGCGCACCTGATAAGCTTGAACTTTGCAGAATTGATAACTGAAGTATTGTCCTTCTTTTTTTTTTCACATTCATCCAAATGGTGCTCCAACTCCATCACCTACGTGAAAGAATATGTTATGATAGCATCGCTATATTATATTTGGGAAACTTCACATCGGGTCGTCAGATAGCTGGCTGACAATATACTCTAAAAAACAACCTTGTTGACGTAGTGGTTGTATTGAAGTCGTACTTCCTTGAAACGGGTCACATATATGTCCAGCTGAGATGGGGTGTGTTAACAAATGAAATACGTACTACGAACTTCAATTGCCTTGCCTTCATATCTACCCTCTCAAATTTACACTTCAGCAAACATTGTTAATAACCGATCAGCTCCTCACCTCTTCAAGCTCCTTCCGCCACTTATTCAATTTTCCTTCAAGGACTCCAACCACCAGCCCTGTCCTAAAGGATGGCAACGTGTACGTGTCATCATTAGGTGTAAGTATTAATGACAACTCACATTTATGAAACCTGATATTTGCAGTATAGGTATCGGTCCTGGTGGCATAAAAGGCAGCAGCTACGGATCTACCATCGTCCGATTCTCCGTACATGTCCAGTAAACTCTGCCCCAGGGAAACCGAGGCCTCACTGGATTGGAAAAGCAGGGTTAGACAGCACGAACTGAGGGTCTGTGTGTGTGCGTTCAACACCTGTGCCAAATACACAATATATAAATCTTTCACATAAATGCAAGAAGGAACCACAGTCATCATCTAAGGCCAGCCCGTTCAAGTCTCATAAATGTCATGCACGCCGCGTACCCCTCAATCATCGACTAACCTCTCGTGGTGGTTCGACACTAAATACGCCTGAAGACACCTTATGATGTTCTCTACACCAGGTTTTATGTAAGCATAGCGAGAGAGGGCAGCATCAACCTCGTCCGGTGATGAAACCAGAGAATTTTCTCCACGGATCTTCGCACTCAGGGCGATGCTTAACCTAGAACGAGTGCTAGACATAGCTTAAGGACACACTCTGAAGTAAGTCCGGGTGTTAAGGGGGGTTCCTTCTTCAACCTAAGGTTGGCGAAAGCGTTTGAGATACAGAAAGAAAACACCACACTAGTAGTACGTATAAATTGGGTTATGCCTTACACTGTACTAGAGTAATGTTCTAGCCAGAGCTGAAGCTGCGTAAGGGCCCACAGCGCCAGCTTCAACGCAAACAAAAAAGTAGAGTGAGACATGTTGAAGGGAAATGGGGTTAGGGTCAGGACTTAGGGTTAGAATCAGGGGTTGGGATATTAGGGTTAGGATTAGGGATTAGGGATTAGGGTTAGGGTTAGGGCTTAGGGTTAGGGTTAGCGTTGGAGATACATAGGATATACTAGCAAGTATGAATTCGTTTAAACCTTACTCTGCACTAGAGTAGGATTCTGGCCAGAGTTGAAGTTGGGCAAGGGCCTACAGCGCCAATTATAACGCAAACACCCATTAAGAGCGGCGAGTGTGATTTATTCTCTCGCTATTTTTGGCGGGCGTTACTCTCATTTGGTGGACTTTTTTGTTGTTGGTAGTTACGGTTACTAAACACGGGGTAACGTGCCGCACTGTCAGAATGTGAAAAAGCATTGGCATTAGGTAATTCGTATACTGTATGTGTATAGGGGCTTTGGTGTTTTGCCGTTGCATGATGAGATGAGGTGAGGTTTGGCACTCGATAGCTGTTGCAATACGATAACATCCGGATGTTATGATCGAATAGAATTACACAAATTGGCCCACATTACAGAAGACATTCAATGTCACGGTATATACTGAGACGGTAGTTTAGCACCGGTTGGGTTTATCTCGCTAAGTATGATAATTCACTCTCATAACACTTGCCGATAACAAGGGAAACATGCTTCTGTTCTCTAAAATAAAAAATCAAGAAAGCGATCAGCTGTCAGCGCAACAACAATAGTACTGTAACGACAGTCGGTAGGGTTATACATAATTATAGCAGCAACACCACCATGCATGCTTCAGCTTAAGGAGCCCTTTGAATATGGTGTCGTGCGTACCGTTTAAGCCATAGAAGTTGATGACAATGAATAAATTATTATTTTCTTCACATTACAATGAGATTAACAAATGTTCCTCAGCTCCATACTTGACACATTCATATTTTTCACGTCATGTAAAGTCAAGTCGACTCGCTAAATGCTGATGGTCCACTTATTTCTCTCTCGTCCTATCTCTTCTTACGACTACCGTGTTCTGATGTTCTTCATGCATTCTTCTTACTGGTCCGAATGTTAATTAAATGATAAAATTTCTACTAAACTTGCATTCATGCCCCTGAACACATTACCGAGGAAATGTGGTCCAGGATAATAGCAGCAGCATCTTGAGCTTGCTGGGTCCTCAGAATCAACTCAAATACAGAGTCGGTGTCTTGATCCCAGATGGTGAGTGAAACCTGGCGTCGGGTCCCTCTCCATGAGTGGATATCACTGTAGGAAAATTGCTGGAGAAGTTGCTTTTTGTTCACGCCAAAGATGTGCATGCCATCTGCATTGAAGGCCAATAGCAACTGCTTGGGCAGGTTTGATGCGAGGTCCGGGATGCACTGAACTTTTGTAGCATAAAAGAAGTGGCTTCCGTACATAGGCCTATCCCGACACTGTTCTACGAATAATATTTCCAGCTCGTGGCGATCTTTTGAAATTAAGTCCGGCCAAACCATCTTCATTTCTGACACCCAGACGTTAAGGTCAACCTTGCCCTCCCAACCTGGTGGGATGTATTTTACAATGTTAGCCTTAAGCTCATGCTCTAGAGTGGGAGCATCACCCTCAAGCGCAGTGTCAATTGCCATCGCAATAGAAGAAAGTAATATAGCACTACTTTGATCATCGATCTCAAGTGTTCCCGTCTTAATCACGTCATCCTCGGCCTGGATATAGCACAGACGATCCAATGCAAGGTCCTTTGTAGGCCATAGATGGTTTTGCAAAAAAATCTTTCTCTTGTATACAAATTTGAAATCTCGACACTTCCTAGCCTTCCGGATGAACTGATCACCCATATAGTCCTCATTCCTTAAGGGTGAGGGAGTGAAAGGCAGAATTCCAGAGCGTTCTGCAGCTTCATCATTGATAGGGCCAAGATCGTACACAAACAAACCCATTATATCCGTTCTAGCAATTTGCAGTCCACCAAAATGAGCGCAGATCTCAAGAACATTCTTAATATTCAGGTCAGGTGCTACAGGGAGATCCTCCGTCAGATATGCCCCATTCACAAGCTCAATGGTTGCAAGTATAGGAGGGCGCTCCTTGTAAGCCTGTATCTCCTCCAATGTAGGGACAATGCCTTCACTCGTTCGAGAGGACATCATTCCCTCAATCGTGTGGAGGCAGTACTTCGAATAGCAAGCTTCAGCTCCTTCAGTATTGCATTTTTCCAGTATAAAATTGAGGAGATAGTTTTCAAAATCAATGGAAGGAAGGTACGTCCCGCAGCACATGCACATCATCTGCCAGCCCTTGGCCGTTGATTCAGGTTTGGGATTTTGCGATAGCTGCTTCATAATCTGCGCATAGATTTCATCCCTTAACTTGGGCTTATCCATGCCTTTGTCAAGTATATTCTGGGCGAGGGTCTCTGGGAAAGCCATCTGCCTGTCACCCATGTACCCCATGAGAGACTTTCGAATAATGAGGGCATCCTTGACTAGTGCCTTGTCCAATTCCAATAGTGACGTCTTGGTAGATGTACCTTGCCAGAGCAGCATCCGTTCTTGGTCTCGTCGTTTATTGATAAGGGTCCCTTTTGTGTAATCTGCCCGGCTGCGAAGTCTGGGGTAATTCATCCATTTATACTTAGGATTCACTGCCTTTGTATGTCTCTGATCTCGTTCTGCCCTAAATTTCTCAATATCCAAATCAGACATCGTTGTTAGGCCACCATCTAGTGGAACACCATCATCACGCATCACTTCTATTCGACGCAGAGCACGCCGAACTCTCACCATCATCTCTAGATCAAGCTCAAGCTCCTCAGCAAACTCCAAGGCTTCCCGCATTTTTTGCTTGTGAAGACTTGCAAGTGCCTGTGTGAGCATTGTCTGTGCCTCAATTTGTTGGGCGTATCGATCCTGTAGCACAACAGCTTTCATCATGAAATGAGATTCCTCATTAAGACCCACTGCACGAGCCTCCGCTAGAGCGGAATCTAAAGGTTCGATATCCTCGCGCTGAATTCCTCCCTTACCCTGCATCTTCACTCCCAGCGATCTCTGAGCAGCCAGAATCTTGCTCCTAGCCTCCTCCTCGGATACGAGACATGTCTGCAATGACTTGGCGGACGCAACATCTGCATCTCCTTCACATCCCAGTTCAATGGCCATAGCCATGGCTTTGTTCAGAGCATGAAGATCCAATGTAGCCATACCTGCAGCAAGTTTTTCCTTTACCTCAGCAACCTTCGCTTCACGGTTAATGCTGTTCTTCATCTCTTGCAGTTCAACAAACTCCTCTAGCTCCGCCTCCATATCCAGGATTTCGGCCTCTCGGAGAGCCTCACCAAGCTTGTCCAAATCCCTGTTGCTGACCGCAGCCTGTATTTCCTGGTATACATCATTTTTCCTGGAAAGCTCAATACGAAGCACACAAGCAGTATCCAACTCAGGCCCAACAAAACTGCACGCATTGGCCTTTGTAATTGCTTCCACTATCCGATCAAGAGTTTTAGTTCGCACAGCTAGTTCCAGAGCGTGCTTGGCCTTGGCTCGGTTGCTCAGCTGTCTCTGCCGTCCCTTTGCTTCTGCTATCTCATTTGCAAACTTGGAGGCCAGCCCAGCGGCAGTAACTTTAGCAACAATGGTTACAATGGCGTCATTGTCACCCGATTGTGCAGCACGATTCAGTTCCCTGCCGAGTTTGGCAGCATCCTCTTCTAGCTTACGGTTGATTGCATCCCTCGTGCTCATGGCTTCACCCAGCTCAGGGTGCGCCGTAGGATCAAGATTCATGTTCTCAGCTGTGCGAATAGAGACCTCCAGTTCCTTAAGGTTCATGCTTTCAATTGCAGCGCTCAGCTTCGCAACACATTCTTGTTCCTGTTCCAATTCATGGACAACCTTGTTCGCTTCGTCCACTTCCTTGGCGTACTTGATACCCTGATCCGAGCACTTTTCAAGGGCCTGTTTGATTAGCATGATATTCCGTCCTATCGTCGCGTGAGCCAGTTCCTGAACTAATTTCTTTTTCTCAGATAGGATCCTGTGGGCAGCTTTTGCCTCCTCCACCTCTGCACCAAAATGGACGCCAAGATCAAAACCCTCCAAACCCACACACACACACTCACCCACGC
>PJEL010003778.1_pt1 | contig 12739 bp, 13 predicted proteins | sample 1853271 | NCBI WGS metagenome assembly PJEL01 (sample SAMN08108733, study PRJNA415343) | Invertebrate metagenome, whole genome shotgun sequencing project. | host: Globobulimina | place: Sweden: Gullmar Fjord | collected 2015-08 | reverse complement strand
CCCTGCTCTACCGGCTGACGCACCGTGTCGCGGCAGACCGCCGCCACAAGAGCGGGTTTCTCGACCATGATCGCCCGGTAGCGGCCCTGAAACAGGTGCCCGCCAATGCCGTGCCGGCGATTGAAAGCCTGGGTGTAGCGCCCGTTAATCTGGCGCATACCGCGGGTCAAGGTCGGTCGCCGGGTCTCCACCACCAGGTGATAGCGGTCGGGCAGCAGGCAGTAAGCCAGGCAGCGCCAGTCGAAACGCGCACAGGCCTGGCCGACGATCTCCAAAAAAAGCGCAGATTCCTTGGCTTCACGGAACACCGCCTGCCCGGCATTGCCGAGTGTGGTGACGTGATAGACCGCGCCGGGCAGTTCTAGGCGAAGAGGCCGAGCCATGCCTGCATCATAGAGGCATTTGTGCAAATTCCAAGACCTGACCCTATTTTGACCCAATAAAGCAGAGACGGAAGCATCGAAGCCGAAGGGTGGCAGCGGGACCACCAAGAGACACGGGACGCTGAATTCGTGAGGCAATTGGTTGTGGGGCGCCGGATTGGGACCGACGCCCCACCACTCCAGGGACTGGGAGATCCCTGGTGTCCCGAAGAACTGGGAGATGGAGTTGGTTCTCCGGAACGGGACAGGTCAACGGCGACGATCCTAGCCACCGCTTGTTTCTGGCGGATGTCACGACCGACGGTTTTTTGTTTCATTCACGTCGAGTGGGCCGCGCCTGAAGCCGAACGCAGCTTCCTACCGGGAAACCGATGAGCGCCCCTGATGACGCGACCGGCGCGTGCGGCGCCCGGCGGCGAAAGCCGCCTATTCGAACTCCATCTGCTCGAAGACCCGGCCGGCGTTGCGTTTGGCCAGTTGTTCGAAAGTGTCGAGATGAGCATAGGGCGACTGGTCGACGTAGAAGGCGTCCTCCAGCCCCTTGCCCTCCTCCAGCAGCGTGGCGATCTGGCCGCGCAGATAAACCAGGTAGTCCTTCGTGTAGCGCCGCACTTGGTCCATGTTCGTCGGGTGGCCGTGGCCGGGGATCACGTAAGTCGCCTGCAAGGCCTCGAAGCTCTCCCAGCTTTCCAACCAGCCCGCCGTATCGGTGTCGTCGAAGATCGGCAACAGGCGTTCGTGAAAGGCCATGTCGCCGGAAATCACCAGGCTCTGCTCGGGCAACCAGACGAGGATGTCGCCCGGCGAATGAGCGGGCCCGAAATTCTTCACCTCGATGCGGAAGCGGCCCATCTCGATCACCTTCTCGTCTTCGAAGGTTTCACTCGGCCCCTGCAGGACCGTGCCGGCTGCCTTGTCCTTATTGTAGGTCTCCATCTGCGCGAGGATTTGCGGGCTGCGGTCCTCGAACTCCGCCGCCGCTTCCACATGGGCCAGGATCGGCACCTGCTGTTCGGCCCAATAGCCGTTGCCGAGCATGGCATGGCCCTGGCTGTTTTCGTTGATCACCAGCTTCACCGGTTCGTCGGTGACCTGCTTGATCTCTTCGTGCAGCGCCTTGGCGAGCTGGGTGCAGGCGCCGCCGTTGATCACGATCACCCCCTCGCCCGTAACGATGAAGGAGAGGTTGTTGTTGTGCCCGGAGTTGTCGTAGCCCGGCGGCGCCGTGGCGCCGATGGCCGACCAGACGTAGGGAATCACCTCCACCGGTTTGGCATAGAGGACGGACTGCGGGTACTGATCGGGAATGTCCTCGCTGGCGACGGCCGGCGATACCACCGCAAACATGAGTGCCGCGGCCAAGACCTGAAAACGCATGTCGGTTCCTTCTCTGTTAATCTGCCCTGAGCGAGTCAGATGGCATTACGGCCGCACATAGGCGTAGCCGCCTTCCTGCAGTTCGACGAGACGCACGACCCCCGAGGGAACCATCGTTGCTTCGGACAGCAGTTCCACCTCTTTGCCTTCCTTCTTCGACATGCCCGCATGGGTGTTGCCGCAGGCCGAGAAAGTGAGGCCGTCGATCTCCAGCGACATGGTCGAGATCCGGTCTTTCACCGTCGAGGTGTCACTGCGGAGCATGTGCAGGCCGGGGCCGTAGGCGACGACCTCGATCTCCACCGCCTCACCGACGGAATCATAGTACTTCTTGATGTTCTGAACGTTGTTCAGCGCCATGTTGATGCGCTTCGGGTCGCTTTCGTCGACATGGACGGCGACCTTGTGGACCTGTTCCCCGGCGAAGACCTCAGTGCTTCCGACAAGCTGTCCGACAAGCAGCCATCCGGTAAGAAGAAGACAGAGGGCGAGGTTGAATAATTTCCTGGGCATGGCTTTTCCTCCGGTGTTCTGTTCGATTTTTTTTGCAGGCCTCGGCGTCGCGAAGGTCGAAGTTTAGACAGGCCGACATCCGTTGCACGATAATACATGCGTGTATTCAAATATTACCATGAAATAGCTTCGAAGCGGCTGACAACCGTGAAATCTGCCTATCGCCTTTGCAAAAAGCGGCAGCGGCGCCCCACGGACAGCGTGCTGGGAAAGTGGTTCTGGAAAGGATCAGGCAGCCTGCCTTAGAATAACATCTCGATCCGAACGCCCGAGGTGACACCATGGCCTACCGTTTCTCCCTGCGCCCTGCTGTGGCCGCCGCCATCGCACTTGTTATGGCCGGCTGCGCGTCGAGCCAGTCCACACAGCTAGGGGACCTCCCGGAGAACGATGCAGAACTGGCAGCATACCTGCGCGAGGCGGTCGCCAGCTATCAACAAGAGCTGGACTCGCTGCCCAAGAGCACAGGATTGGACGTCTCCGTGGCAGCCTATGACACGGTCGTCGAACTGACCTTCCGCTATCGGCGAGAAAATGCCGAGAAGGCAGCCGCCATCGCACGCTTCACCAATCCATTGCTCGTGAGTCAGGGCTGTGCCGATGCCGAGCGCCAACACTGGATGAGTCGGGGCATCGTCTTTCGCTTCAGCTACCGCGACCAGTACAACGACCTGATCCTGAGGAGCGACATCGACAGCGAGACCTGCGCCGCGGTGCGTACAGGAGAAAAGGCGCTGCCGTCCTGACCACCGCGCCGGAGCCGTCGTTGCCCTATTGTCGTACAGCCGGCTTCGCGGCACCCTGCCTCAACAGGGTCGACGTCATTCATCGGGACAAGAACATCGCCATGGCCAACAAACCCCGTTCCTACAAGCCGGTGTCCGGCTTCGTGTTGCCGCGTTTCGCCGGCATCGCGACCTTCATGCGCCTGCCGCATGTGCCGCTGGAAGACGTGGCGGCCGCCGGCGATATCCACATCGGCCTCATCGGCGTGCCCTGGGACGGCGGCACCACCAACCGCCCCGGCGCCCGCCACGGCCCGCGGCAGATCCGCGACCTCTCGACGTTGATGCGCAACGTGCATCACGTGACCGGCATCAAGCCGTTCGACCTGGCCAACTGCGCCGACCTCGGCGACACCCCGGTCAATCCTATCGACCTGCATGATTCCATCGCCCGCATCGAGGCCTTCTACCGCGAGGTGCACGAGGCCAAGGTGCTGCCGCTCTCGGCCGGCGGCGATCATCTGATCACCCTGCCGATCATGCGCGCCATCGCAAAGGAACGCCCCGTCGGCATGGTGCATTTCGATGCTCATACGGACACAAACGACCGTTACTTCGGCGAACACAAGCTGACCCACGGCACGCCCTTCCGCCGCGCCATCGAGGAAGGCCTGCTGGACCCCAAGCGCACCGTGCAGATCGGCATCCGCGGTTCCCTCTACACCGCTCAGGACATGGATTGGGGTTACGAACAGGGCATCCGCGTCATCACCATCGAGGAGTACTTCGACCTCGGCGTCGAGGCGGTGATCGCCGAGGCCCAGCGGGTCGTCGGCGACGGGCCGACCTATCTCTCTTTCGACGTCGACGGCCTCGATCCGGTCTATGCGCCGGGCACCGGCACACCGGAAATTGGCGGATTTAATACCCATGACGCGCAGCGCATGATCCGCGGCCTCAGGGGCGTTAACCTTGTTGGCGCAGACGTGGTGGAGGTTTCGCCGCCTTTCGACCCCTCCGGCGCCACGGCTTTAACTGGGGCCACGCTCATGTATGAGATTCTCTGTTTGCTCGCCGAAATCGTCGCAAATCGGTAAATAATCCCTTAAAATACAAGGCAATCGTAAACGGCCAGGAAGGCCGAGACACAATAGCAAGAGGCGACGATGAACAGGCACACAAGGAACAGAAGCCGCGCGAAAGCGCGCGTAGTTGCAGACGCCGACCGGCGCCATAGCCTGCTGCTCGGCGTCGTCGTCACCATTCTGCTGACTCTCGTTTTCTTCATGTGGTCGCAACAGGCGCGCGCCGCGATTGGCGACCCGGTGGTCACGATCCCACAGGTCGACAGCACCATCGCCATGGCGAAGTCGCCGCGTGAAGCCTTCGTCGGCCGCTGGTACGGCGAGGACGAGGCCAGCGGCGGCACGACCCGGCGCTGGGTGGTCGATGCCTTCCCCGACGGCGTATTCCGCATCACCTTCCGTTTCTACGAGGAAGACGGTACCTACAACGAGCAGGTCGAAGTCGGCGAATGGGGCATCTCCGGACCGGTCTACTTTCTTTCGACCAAAGGCTGGGTCGACGACGGCAACTTCCTGAAGGCCGACACCCGCGACGGCGAGCTCTACGACGCCTACAAGATCATCAAGCTGGATCCGGCGGTCTTCGAATACGAGCACTTCGTCAACGGCAACCGCTACCAGATCCGCCGGGTCGATACCGGGTTCGCCCTTCCGGAATAAGCCGCGCCGCTGAACGCCCTATAACGCAGCCGCCGGTCCTAGCGCGCGTAGTCTACCGGCAGCGCGGTGGTGTACTTGATCGCTTCCATGGCAAAGCTCGAGCTTACGTCGAGCAACGGCACCGCGGCGATGAGGCGCTTGTACACCGCGTCGTAGGCTTTGATGTCCGGCACCACGACCCGCATCATGTAGTCGATCTCGCCGCTCATCCGATAGAGTTCGACCACTTCTGGAAAACGGGTCATCTCTTCGGCGAATTTGTGCAGCCATTTTTCGTCGTGCTGGCTGGTCCGGATGGCGATGAAGACCGTCACCCCGACATTCATCTTCTCGGCGTTCAGCAACGCCACTCTCCGCTCGATGATCCCTTCCGCCTCCAGTTTCTGAATGCGACGCCAGCAAGGCGAGGCCGAAAGGCCAACCTGCTCCGCGATCTCAGCCACCGGCAGATCTGCGTTGTCCTGCAGAACCTTAAGGATTCTTCGGTCGATATCATCCATGCAATTTTATGCCACTAAATAGCGATAAATGAGGAAAATTTTCCCCATTCTTCGAATATTCGTGGAAATTTGCAAGCACATTTCCTCTCCTCCCGAATATCATGCCCTATCGTTTCAGCAAGGAGAGAAATGTTGTCAGTTCAACGGCTTTTCACCGACCACCCGGCCTCAGTCGGCGAAACCTATTGGCAACACCTCGGTGCGGCTTGGGGGTTTTCATGGCGCATGATGCTGGCCTCGCTCGCCTGCCTCGTCCACGCCTTGCTGCCCTTCCTCTTCGAAAAGACCGGCAGCCGCGCAATCACGCAGCTTCACGACAGGATGGTGGTGAACCGCCATCGCCTGGCCGGCCAGGACGGCATCACACCGCCCGAGCAGGAAAACGCCGCCGGTCGTTCCGCCGCCTAGGCCGGACCCCGCCGGCGGTCTCGGCCGCAGCTTTGCTTGTCGAGACCCTGCCTACCTGAAGCACGCCAGCCGCCATCACCTCCAGGTGGCGCAGGCCTCCCCCCTTCCATTTGCCAAGCTGCGCAACACCGGCAAAAGCTGCTAGGCTCGTTCGCTCAGGCTAGATACCTATGCCGCAAGCAAACGTTGCGGCCTCTGCGAGAGACTACGGATCCATCGCCGTAAACCAGGGGAGGAAAGGTTGTGAGCACTCTATTCACAAACGTTCAAGTCATCGACGGCTCCGGCGCAGCGCCCTTCAACGGCGAGGTTCTCGTTGAAGGCAATCGCATCAAAGCCATAGCGCGCGACGGCGAAAGCCTGCCGCGCGACGGCGCCGATGTCGTCGACGGCGGCGGGCAAACACTGATGCCGGGACTGATCGAATCTCACGCCCATATCAGTTTCTGCGATACGCCGAACCTGGAGAATCTCGGCGACATTCCGCCGGAGGAACACACCCTTCAAACCATGAAGTACGCGCGCAAGATGCTCGATCAGGGCTTCACCGCGCTGTTCAGCGCCGCGGCTGCAAAATCTCGCCTCGACGTGGTCATTCGCAATGCCATCGACGCGGGCGAAATTCCAGGCCCACGAATGCGCGCCGCCAGCCCTGAGTTGACCGTGACCGGCGGCCTTGGCGACGTGCGCCGCGGGCACATCTATCGTGAGACCTTCGCGATCTGCTGCGACGGACCCGACGAGTTCCGACGGACCGCGCGGGAGATGTGCCGCGAAGGTGTCGATACCCTGAAGATCAATCCTTCGGGCGACGAGTTCGTGCCCTTCGCCCGTGCCGACATGACGGTGATGAATGAAGAAGAAGTTGCCGCCGTCTGCGAAGTCGGCCGCTCACGCTACAAGAAGGTCGCCGCCCATTCCCGCTCCGCCGAGAGTGTGAAGATCTGTGTGCGCAACGGCGTCGACGTGATCTATCACGCCACGCTCTGCGACGAAGAAGCGCTCGACATGCTGGAGGCAAGGAAAGACGACATCTTCGTCGGTCCGGCCATGGGCATCATGTTTGTTACCTCACAGGGCGAAGGTGCGAACTGGGGCATCGGCAAGGACCACCCGGTGGCAACCTACTTCGGTCGAGAGCTGGAAATGTGTATCGAGAACATGAAGAAGCTACGCAAACGCGGCCTGCGGATCCTGCCGGGAGGCGACTACGGCTTTGCCTGGAATCCGATCGGCACGAATGCGCGCGACCTCGAACACTTCGTGAAGCTTCTCGACTATACGCCGCTCGATGCGATCACCGCGGCAACGAAGCTGGGCGGCGAACTGATGGGCATGGACATCGGCCTGGTGAAGGAAGGCTTCCTCGCCGACCTCCTGCTGGTCAACGGCGATCCCGCCAAGGACGTGACACTGCTGCAGGACGCCGACCGATTGAGTGGCATCATGAAGGACGGCAGCTTCCACAAAGACCCGGCGCAGGCATCGGAACTCGGCCAGGTCGCAGCCGAGTAGCAGCGGCAGTGTAAATCAAGGAGGCAGAACCCGGTCTTGCGTATTCTCTTTGCCTTGGCAGGGTTGGCCTGCTGCCTGGGGGCGGCGAACGCCACTGCCGCGCCCGCAAACCTGAGAACGAACCACCCGCTGAACGGAACCCTCTGGGATACACGCAGCGGCGAGCCGGTCACCGAAGCCACCCTCTTCGCCGAGGCGGCCGTTGCCGATTGGGTGCTGCTCGGCGAAAAGCACGACAACGCCGAGCACCACCGGCTGCAGGCCCGCGTCGTCGGCGCGCTGGGCCGAGCCGGGCGCCGCGTGGCCGTCGTCTGGGAGATGGCCCAACCGGCGCAGGCCGAAGTTCTGCGCGCTGCACGCCTGGAAACTGTGGACGACCTGGGAAGGGCGCTCGACTGGGAAGAACGCGGCTGGCCGGACTGGGCCGACTATCAACCCATTGCCGAGCAGGCGTTGACTTATGATTTTCCGATGCTGCCGGGGAAGCCGCCTCACGACCTGGTCCGCAGCCTCGGGAAAGGCGGCGACCTACCCGAGGCAATGGCCGCGAAACTACGGTGGTCGCGGGTCTACTCACCCGAGGTCGCGGCCGAGTTGAAGGAGGAACTCGAGGTCAGTCATTGCGGCGCCCTGCCGTCAGCCGCCGTGAACGCCATGGCGGAGGTTCAGCGGTTTTGGGACGCCTGGATTGCCGCCAGCCTGCGCGACGCGAAGGCGATGTCGGGGTCAGCCGCCGACGGTGCGGTCCTGATTGCCGGCAGCGGCCATGTTCGCAGGGATCGCGCCGTGCCCTGGCACCTGGAAGGTCAGAGCCTGACCCTGGCATTTGTCGAGGTCGTTGAGGGCCGTGAGACCGCGACGGACTACCCGTCCTTCGATCCGCAGCTTTTCGACTACGTCTGGTTCACCCCGCGCGTGGATGAGAACGACCCCTGCGAGGCTTTCGCCAAGAAGCCGGCGCAATAGCTTCCGTCAGGCGCCCTCGCTGAGACGGAAGCGCACCACCGTGGCACCGGAACTGTCCAGCAGCATCAGGCTTTCGTCTTCCACCAGATAACCGCGGGTGCTGTCCAAGGCGCGCAGCAACCTGTCTTCCTGGCCCATCGCCGGTTCCGGGCAGGCCATCCGGGTCGACCCGAGATTTCCGAAAGACATGGCCTCGCCATCCAGGATCGCAGACCCGAAGTAGCCGTTGCAGCCGGCATGGCCGCTGACCTTTCCGTCGGACGCGATGACGAGGCTCGATTCAACATCGGGGGCAACGGGCTGGCCCGCGACTTCTGCGGCAACCCAGTTGCGTCCGTAGACCTGCTCCGCGTTCTCGTCTACTTCGTCGTTCACCAGGCTGCAGGCCGTCACGCCGAGAAAGATCAATGGCACCACAGGCCAGACCCCAGAAATCCTGATCAATGCGCCCTTCCCTTCATCCATAGCCCTCACTTTGAGGTGACTAATCAGGCTATCCCCGACTCGCCCCGCAATGCTACCACTGTCTGTACTGGGTAACGGAACTTACTGTTGAAAGGACTGCTCATATGTTCCCTGCGGTTGCTCGCTGGAGCGCTGGCATCAGTCTGACTCTTGGGGCATTGCTCGTTGCCTCTGCCTTGTCCGCCCCAAGCCCCGCTCTGGCGCAGGATGCGGCAAGTTCGGGATCCCGCAAACTCTTGATCCCCCTGGCCAGTGCCGAGGAAGGCATGAAACTTTTCGTCGGCAAGGGCTGCGTGGTCTGCCATGCGGTGAACAGCGTTGGCGGCAAGGCCGCACCTGCCTTGGATGTCGGCGACGATGAGCCCTACTTCGACGTTTTCGATTTCGCCGCCCGTATGTGGCGTGGCGCCCCGACCATGATCCTGCTGCAGGAGATGGAGATGGGCTATCAGATCGAACTGAATGGCGAAGAACTGGCCCACCTGGCCGCCTTTGCATCCGACAAGGAGATGCAGGGCCGCTTCAGCGAAAAGGATATTCCGGAGGTCATTCGCGACTGGATGGTCGACGAGGTCTACCAAGAACTCGACCCGGACTATATGGCCCGCTGACCCGAGGGGCCGATTCGGCACAGGAACACCGCGATGACCGACAGGCGATCGATAGGTGCAGACGGATTTCCTGGGACCAGAGAGAAAGTGCCGCCAAGTGACGACTAATCGCGGACGCTGTCTCTGCGGAGACGTTACCTATGAGTACGCCGGCCCTGAGATTTGGCAGGCCTACTGTCATTGCGACAGCTGCCGAAGGAGCACTTCATCTCCGGTGGCGGCCTATTTAGGCGTCGCGCGAGATGCCTTTCGCTTTACGGGCAAGCCCCCGGCGGCCTACGAATCATCGCCTGGAGTAAGGCGCCTATTCTGCGGACGCTGTGGCTCCCCTATGGCCTATGAGGCAGATCGCTACCCTGGCGAAATCCACCTTTTCGCAGCCAGTCTCGACGACCCGGCCCAGTTTTCGCCACAAGGCCACGTCCACTGTTCAGAGCAATTGCCCTGGTTCAATGTCGAGGATGAACTGCCAAGACATCAAGGAAGCGGAACCTCAAGCTGAGAACAAACCCGTCCAGCAACGCGCAATTGCCGCACAGCTTGCAGTTGGGCTTGATCAGCCACCTAAGAGTTTCTGTTTCCTCTGCCTTTCAACCAGCTTCATAGTGTTCTAATGAAGAAGGCTTGAACAATGCCATGGCCGGAGTCGAAGCAGGCAAGATGAGTCGAAGCCTTAAAATTCCCTACCCCGGTGGGACCGGGGGCACGTCATGAAAATTCCGATTGTGGGAGTTCCGGATACCGCCTGCGCGGAAGTGCGCTTCTTCTGTGACTACTGGCTGGATCTGAAGGGGGACGCTCCCCTGCCCCCTTGCGATCGCTTGGACCCCTTGGATTTCTTTTCTTACCTTTCGCGGGTTTTTATTGCTGAAGGCAGCACCGTCACAGACCTGCGCATTCGCTTGGCGGGGACGGTGTACCGGGAGCTCTACGGCTTTGAGATCACCGGCAAGCAAATCGCGGAACTCATCCCCTTCGACGAGCGGCGTGACCTGCTGGGAAGCTATGCGCGCTGTCTGGAAGCACAAACACCGATATACGAACTGAACAAGATGACCTGGCGCGAACGCGGCTCGGAAGTCTCCTACGAACGTATTCTCCTGCCCTTCGGTGCGGCAGAGGGTGTGGAGCGCATCTTAGGTTTCGCGCAGTTCTTCGACAGCGATCGTAAGAAACTCTTTACCTAATACTATCTGTTTATTAATTCCTATTAACCATATCACTTCGGCATCTTTGTAGTAAACGAAACGTTTACACGATAGATGCAATTTTCTTTTAATTTATTACAAGTACTCTGTTTCCTGTAGTTGAGTCGATTTCGGGGATTCAACGGCTCTAAATGCAGGGGGGAGACATGCTTGAGTCATCCTTTTTCGAGGCAAAGGAATTGCTGCCCGCGTCGACGCGCGAAGCTGGCGGCTATCGGATTTCGGGCTTCACGTACAAGGACGCTGCGGATATCCCCCACGCCTTCAAAGCGGTCTACGGCGAGGACTACCTCAATCCCCTGGTCTACGATGCCGACGGCTTTGCCAGCTTGGTTGCCTCCGGCGACCAGATTTCCTTCATCGCGAGGGATGCCGACGGCGATTTCGCCGGCCACCTGGCTTTGGCGTTCTCAGCGCCAAATCGCCGCCTGGTTGAGGTTTCCCAGGGCATCGTCGTGCCCGCGCATCGCAAGTCGGGGATTTTTGCGCGCCTGATGGAGCGTGCTGTCGCTTTCGCCCGCGGCGAACTTGGTGCCCAGGCGGTTTTCGGTACCGCTTTGACCAACCATGCCGTCTCCCAGCGCGTCTTGGCCGCTTGCGAATTCCGCGATGTCGGCCTGGAGGTCGACTATGTGCCCCAGCGGATGCTGTTGCGCGAGCGCGCCACCGGTCCGGCGGCCACACTGGTCCAGTACCTCGACCTCGGGCGCCACGATCATGCGCCCTGCCATCTTCCGCCGTCCTACGCTGTCTGGTTTGCCCGCCTGCTCGACGGCGCGGCCATTACCGGGCAACGGCAGATGACCCTGGCGACCCAACTCGACCGCCGAGCCAGCATCAGCGAAGCCAAGGACATGCCGCGCTTCGACATGTCCCGACTCCTGATTCGCCGCGCCGGCTTCGATTTCTGGAGCCTGGTCGACGCACACGAGACCAAGGCCGAAGCCGCCGGGCGACGCAGCTTTCAGGTGCTCGTCAATCTCGGCAATGCCGAAGGCGCCGCAACGGTGGAGCTACTGCGCGGCTGGGGCTATGCCTGCGGCGGCCTGCTGCCCAGCTATCTGGAAGGCGGGCAGCACGTTGCAATCATGTACCGCAGCTTCGAATCTCCCTATTTCGAAGGGGTGAAACTGCACGACGGCGAGGCCGATCATCTGCTGGCAAGCGTCGTGTCCGACTGGCAGCGCGCCGAACGGCTGGGTTCGGAGCTTCGCCATGCGTTCGAAGACGACCTGGAGGAAGAACTCCCGCAGACCGCTCCGCTGGTGCCGGACCACAGCCCCTCGCTGGCGGCCACCATGCAGGTCTTGGGAACCGGCGGCCGCGTGCGCCTGGACAGCGGCGGCATGGCGCCAGTCGAACTTCGAGAAATCAACCGGGACCTACAGGACGACCGGCCCCTCGGCGCAGACACAGCGCCCGGCGAAGAGCATCGCCGCAAGGCCGCGAGATAGGCTACGCCGACCCGGTTGCTGTTGCACTGTCGCCTAGCGGCACTCTAGAAATTGCGCGCCTTCAAAGTCTTCTGGATCTCGTAAATCGAGCCCTGGGTCTCCGGTTGTGGCTGCGGCAAGCGAACCGGCGCAGCCCGGAGGCGTGGCGTGAGGCTCGGCTCCCCGCAGAGCATCCGGCTGTCGTATTCCTCGAGCCCATCGAAGGTGGACATGTTGCCGCTGATCGGAAAGGCGTCCGCCGCCGTAATTTCATAAAGCATCAAGCGTCGGTCACGCTGCGAAAGGTTCGGAGCCGAACCGTGCAGCGTGCGAACGTGGTGCAGCGAAATGGAGCCGGCCGGCCCGGTCAGCTTGACCGCATCCTTGTCGTCGAGACCGCAAGCGGCAAGGTTCATGGCGCCGGCGAAGACGCCGTCGGCGTGGTGGTCGTAGACCTCCCCTTTGTGGCTGCCGGGAAACACCATCAACGGGCCGTTCTCCTCGCCCATGTCGTCGATGATGACGCCGACGGCCAGGATGTCGTCATTGGTATGGGGGTAGAAGGCCCAGTCCTGATGCCACTCCACGGCCGCGCCATAGCCGGCCGACTTCATGTTCAACTTGGAGGTATGAAGACGCAGGTTCGGACCGATGAGGTCGCGCACCGGCGCCAGGATCCAGTCGGAGCGCATGAGGTCGGCAAAGACCGAAGAAAGTTTGTGCGGCAACTTGATGCGGCGGACCCGCGGCGCCTCCGGCTTGTGGCTGTCCTCGAGGTCGATACGCTCGTTGGACTCTCGCAGCCCCCGCGCCTCCTCGACGAAGCGGGCAATCTCGTCGCGCAGGCCCTGCAAGGCCTCGGCGGGAACGCGCTCTTCCAGAACCAGGTA
>PJEL010003777.1_pt1 | contig 12740 bp, 15 predicted proteins | sample 1853271 | NCBI WGS metagenome assembly PJEL01 (sample SAMN08108733, study PRJNA415343) | Invertebrate metagenome, whole genome shotgun sequencing project. | host: Globobulimina | place: Sweden: Gullmar Fjord | collected 2015-08 | reverse complement strand
CCTCAATATCAATCCTGCCATCGTTTACGCCTTTAAATATTTCAACAACGTCATTCAGGATTATCTCAGACAAACCATTCAAAGCATCAATGCGGAACTCATCTGCGCTCTCAAGATATCTTATGGTACCTTTAAGATCATCGGAACTGTCGGCAATCTCAATCGTGCCGGACCCACCTACTGCGGACGTCAGTGTGAGCGTCTTGAGCGTATCATCATATACAAAACCGCTATCAGAGGAGACTGAGTGACCGTCCACTACATCGAAGTATGCTAGTGAACCAATCGTCGCCGGATCATGTCCATGCAGGATAATAATCTTTGATAATAGCGAAAACTCAGCGTCAAGATACGGTTTAGTCTGACCGACGAAAGCGCCGGACGCCTGAACACCGCCAAACAGGTCAATGCCACTATATTCCGCGAATACATCATCACCTATTTCCGTAATAAGCTGGTTGACGAGTTCAATATCGAAAACCGTTCCTACATCGCCTGGCGCAACCGCGATTGTTGTGTCAGAAATGACGCCACCAGTATTGTCCGTCCCCGCATAAATCTTGACCCGCAAATCGCCCGACGTCGCTGGACGTACAGAGTATCCGAAAGACATACTATCCGAGCTGACGGGCTGTGGAAACAGGAACTCAAAAGGTGGTGCAAGCTGTGTATCGAACGTCGGGCAAATGTTTGACACTGACGCCACACCAAACTCCCACGTAAACGACGGTTCGTTATCTGTCTTGTCGTAGCGCGTCTGAACACCAACAGAGAGCTGTTGGTATGCGTCAGTTATATTTATTGCGCGAGAAGCTGATGATATAGCAAGGCCATCAGACCCAAGGAATAATGATCCGGGGGAGGAACCTACAGACGCTGGGCGGAAAAGATCGCTATCATAAGATCCGGGACTGTCAACTCCAGACCAATAATAAACGGTGGCCACAGTGCCTTCATTGACCTGAACAGGAAGCCCATTCATCAAAAGCACTTCATTTCCTGGAGTACTAAAAAACGTATCGCGGGATGCAATGCTCTCGAAGAAATAACTATTACCAGTCGCGCCTGCTGGACCTGTATCCCCTTGAACAAGACTGGTAACGTCGACCCAAGCACCTAAAGATCTATTCTGGTAAGCGACATCGCCGCCACCATCATCAAGTAATTTAATAATTAAAAATTCATTAGCATCCATTAATGCTAATTGATCTGGATTAGCTCCGAAAAATACATCGCGTGCAGCTGCATCGGCGAATGTATATTCTAAAGTAAACCCAACGCCGCCGCCATAAGCACGTGCTAAAGTCATAACTATCTCCTTTAAGAACTATTACCAGTCCAGAACAACTGTGCATAAGTAGCACCGACGATTGTAGTAAATTCAACATTTACTTCTTCGGTGTTACCGGACCAGTCTGCTTGACTTACGGTATCAGCTTGAATAGTGCCACCCGTGATTGTTTGGAATCCTTGGGATTGATTTGCTGTTTTAACAGTGATATCTGCTGTCCCACTTGTGGGCGTTACAGGCGTCGCACCAGCTGCATCATTATACCAAACAATACCAGCATAATTATGGGGATAGGTTGGATCTATGGTTAAGGTTAAATCTCCACCTGATATCAAATGAACAGGGGAAGACTTCTCGAGATATAGTATTCGATAAGTGTAGCGTTTCATCCTAAGGCTCCAATATGCGGTAAACGGAGCTTGTTTTATTTTATAGTGTCAATTTACCGCGGGTTATTTATCCCACGGAGCTGCCTGCTCCGCTGGATTCTTTTTATTACCTTTGGTCTTTTTAGCCTTTGCTTTGGCTTTAGGTTTAGCTTTCGCCGTTGCCTTGGGTGTATCCTCGGCTTTGGGCGTTGCTGGGGTAGGGGAAACGGTTTCTTGGGTACTTTCTGCCTTTTCGGTGCTATCGGCTTCTTCACCCGCGTTTTCTTGGTCCGCGGCTTCCTTAGTTTCCGCTACCTTAGTAATTTCTTCTTCCTGTGTTTCTTTAACTGGTGTGGTCACTTTTGGCGCTTTAGCTTTTTTCTTTCTTTCTGCGAATGGATGGTCTAGGTCGAATTTGACAAGTTCAATAAGTCCAGCATTCCACCAACGGAGCATTTTACCCCGAGAGAGTAATCCTTCCGGAACGGTGTCACCAGCTTTAAACTTCTGTGTGGCACTCCAATTACTATCCTTCCGAAAACGCATTTCTACGTTTGGATCAAAACGTTGACGATAATGACGACATCTAAGCCTAGGATTGTTCATTTTGCATTCCTTAAGTGGTACAGTGGGACGGTGTACCGCCCCACTAAATAATGGTTAAGAGACTACGGATATAAACATATATCCGAGATCAGCTGCAACGAGTTTTTGGTCATAACTCATTTCGATCTCAACTCGATCAGATTTTAAAGACTCCATACGGAATTTACTGATACGTCCACCCATAGCGCCAGAACCGAGAAGACCAGTCCAACTGAAGGTATAACCGCCAGAAGGGGTCATAATACCCGGTGTTGGAGTTCTATACACTAACAAGGCGTTCTTACCGCCAATGAAAGAATGAACAGGAGTTTGACCTTCTTCAGCAGTATTCTGAATAGCATCCATGACTAGAATTTCATCGAGTTCAAATAAAGCTGCTAGGGTTGTACGCATTGCGATAGCCGGACCATTTGGAGTCTGACCTGCATTAATACGCCCGATGATATCAGGATGATCTAATAGAGCATCATAAACTGCCCGACCCAATACCATTACATTTGGCATGAATCCAGTTGATTCGAGTACCGTCCGGCGACCTAATCGAACATCTTCGATCGGGGTTCCAGTATCGGTATCCCACAGATTAGCTGGCGTAGTACTAGTTGTCCAAATACCTGTAGCAAAGTATTTAGTCACCCAATTAACTTCGCGATTAATCATTGCCTTAGTAGAAAGGAAAATGGTTGCTTCGCGATCCAAATTAATTGGACTATCTTGGTTAGCCCGCACTTGGTCTGGTACATCTTTATGATGCGCCCGAGTAACGGCCAGATAGCTAGCAGTATCGATCTCATAAGACCCACCACTTGATTCTGTACCGGGTGTCCGAGCAGTCATTTCATCACGATTAAATTCACCGCGATCATAAGTAAAGTACAGATCGGATTGTTTTGGTACCGCAATATTCGGAAACACCGAAGCGGCGACAAACTTGTCCTCCGTCTGGATATATGCGATTGAGATATTTGTCAAAGGCCCATTGACGTGTACGTCGGACCTTGAGGGTTGAATGTAAGGCATGTTCTATCCTCTTACGTTTGAGTGGCCCGACAATTAAGCGGAATGAGGTGCTGAGATTGGCATCGCCAGCACGGAGAAAATATCACCATCAACTGCACTTACTAGCGCAACTCCGATGGCCATACTATCGTCAGCAAGTCCACCTACACCAGTGACACCAGCTACTCTTCCGGCAGTAACATCCGGAACAATGAGCTGACCAGCGGTAATAGTAGCACCTGCAATGAGTTTAACTTTTCCAGTGAGAAGTCCCATCGGAACAGTTTGGCCGTCTGTAGTGGCAGAACTATCCGGATCTTCCGCCAAATACCCAACAACGGTATCCGTAACGGCAGTGGCTTTGACTACTTTACCAACATCACTGTCATCTTCGATAGTCAAGATTGAGCCCACTTCTGTTCTCAAATCTTCTCCAGCAATCATGTTGACTGCTGATGTGTTTTCAATTGAAGCCATTTCCTTGTCTCCTTATTTAAGGTTTGGCGTTAAAGAATGACTTCTTAATTCAAAGTCTTGGCGTGGGCAGCTTCTTTTTCAGCATATAAGCGTTGAGCTTCTGGATCTTCTTCCAACACTTTAGCCATCGCAACTTCTGCTGTTACAGCATGATCTTTTTGATACACTTTTGCAATAGCATTGAGATCGGCTTCAGCGGTTCCGGCAACTTCCGGTACAATCTGAGAACCAAGAGTATCATAAGCTTTACCCATTGCAATGTTATGAGATTTCAAAGCATTGATAGCAGATTCACGCTGAGTACCATCTTCGATACTCTCAGCAGCTTTAAGCATAGCCATATGATCGTCTGTAGTACCGGTTAAGTTACTAAGCATGTCTTCAGCCCGTTTACGTAAAGAAGCTTCATCATTTGTTTTACGTAAAGCAGCCATTTCTTTTTCACGCTTATCATCACGTTTAGCCATTTGGACTAAACGAGGATCGTCATTCTTACGAAATTCAGAACCATCTTCAGATTTATATACGACAGGGTTTTTATCTTCAGCAGCTTGTTTAGCTACTAAGATAGCATTCGCCTGATCTTCATCAGACTTGGTAAGGAAAGATGTTTTATCTTCATCACCTAAAGTATCATAGTGAGCTTTAGCCACAATATTAAGTGAGTTCACTTTGGTAGCGGTATCCAATTCAGCTTGTACTTTGGCAAGTTTCTCATCAGCCGCTTTCTGGATTTCTGCGGCGGTTTTCGTGTCGGTCATATCAGTCTCCTTTTTGTCAACACGTTTAGTACCGTCCTCGACGGCGGACTTAGTAATTTCTTTTAGTAACTCTTTAAATTCATCTTGATCTTTTTTACTTATTACGGCTGAACTGTGGTCATGGCTATTGGCTTCTCCAATGATAACATCCCCTGCTGGTGTCATGATCCATGGATGGGTATGGTTATCTTCAGAAGTAGCACCGTTATAACTGGTACTACCACCACTTGAAAAACCAGATACAACATTGTTGCAATAATCAAACTCTTTAGTATATATAGAATGTTGATGGCCATCTTCGGCAGTAGTTAAAATCATATCACCGAGAAACTTAAGTATTTTATTATTGAGCTCAGGATTTTTAATCTCTACTGAGGTATCATCCTGACGTTTCATAATCACTGCTTTAGCTTCAGGTTGCGCTGGTCTATCCACGGCACTGATCTCAAGCATTTTAAAGGATCTCATAATACGCTTTTGCTTTTTACTAAAATCTTGCGCGTCTTGTACTACCATTAGTCGACCTCTTCATCCTCTCCACGAATACCACCAATAGAAAATCCGGTGAACTCTCCGCTTGCGAATTTAGCGAGTACCTTATCATCACCTGGCTGCATTGCGATAATTAAACCAGTCTTATTGGTAGTAAGATCAAGAGCCTTAGCAATATCCGTTGTCAATGGGAGAGCAAAAAGAATCGATCCGGGAAGTTCACTACCATCGATATGCATTGTTTTAGCGACACGGCTATTTGCCATAAAATCGGTAGTCGCTGTGAGCATGACTTTTTCTGGGATATGATCGTCCTGTAAATCAAAATGATCTTCACCGTCTATCTTACAAACAATAGCCCATCCAAAAACCAAACCAAGATCGGTGTCAACTTTTGCTACCTTGGTATTGATTGAAAATGTATTCTGATCGTCGGACATTGTGTCTCCAGAGAAGATAAATATTTGTTCCTTAAAATAATTACCTTATTTTATCCTCACTGGCACCTTTTTATTTTTTAAGAACATATCAAATTTTCACTATATAGATAGGAACCCTATGGGAACCCTCACTTATTGAGGTAAAATTAAAATATTAAGGTCTGACTTGGAAAATGCTTGTTGCATCGGCTGGGTCGGTACTCACTGGACCGACAATGGTATAGGTGACGCCTTCTATGGTAGCTTGGAAACCGGGCTCTATAACCACAATAGGATCAAGGGAATCAATAATAACAAGTAGCTGCCTATCTCCATCCCGTATGGTTGTTTTCAATCTATGGAAATCGGAGAAGTCTGTAATCACTCCTTTTCCGGTATGAGTGGTTTCTGTACGGGTTGGGGCTTCAGTTGGGTCTGAAGGAACTACAGCTGAATCTACAATAGAGGTTATAGTCAAATCAAATAATAACGGAGATAGGGCATTATTAATAATACCAGATATATCAATATTAAATAATTCAGCCATTAGAAAAATCCTTTGGTTCTATTAGAAGGACAATCAAATGAACTAGAATCCCCCGTACCGGATGCTGAAGATGTCCCAATAGAAGGACCGGGAACAAAGGCGCATCCGCCGACTGCAAGGATCTGATATATTCTATCAGACAGTGCCTGACCAGAACGTACTCTGAAGTATTCAACTGAAGCCGGTCCAGCAACTACTTTCTTGATATTACCATCCGCATTAGTCGTTCCCGGATTTGTTACAAGAGCAGAATCAAGACCCATATCTAAAGCGAGTTCATAAGTAGCTTGTTTTAGAGAATCATCTATTGGAAGATCGATAGGAAGCCGGCATTCCTCAAGAACAGCATTAGATATATTACCAGATGCTGTTATCAACGCTTGGGATTGGACTGAGGCACCTAAACCGTCCCAGCTATCATTCCGAAGATTATCATCATAGTAAGTATCTGCTTCAGCAACAGTCGCGTAGCTATTCGTTCCCAGAACTAGAGCCATTATCTTTCTCCTCAGGGGTTGTATCAGTGAAAACAGTGGTTCCACCGGGTTTTGATATTCCAGTCATATCCCGGATATCATTAACGGCCGGATCGTCTGGAGACATAACCGCTCCAGCGGAAGCCAGATCTTTAAGAGCCCCTGTAATCTCTTCAATATTTCTAAATTGCGTAGCCTCTGGTTTGAGTTCCGGCATAAGCGCTCTATCCCAACCGTTCATTTCCCATAGTGGGCCTAAAAAATCTTTTTTGAAGGTCTCAGATATTTCTAGCAATGCTGAATCTACTGTCATGGCGAAGTTTTTAGATTTATCTGAACTCAGTGCCTGAGAACCTAAAGTATTCGATCCAAGCAATAAGCCCTCAACGCCAAGTAAGCGAGCAATCTCTTGATTGATACGATGAATTGCTGCGGCAACAGCTTCCTGAGAAGTGGCGCCGGCTTTAAGTAATTCAAGATCCCATTGACGAACATTAGATGGTTTTGCGGATTCATCTAAGGTCTCATACGTTAATGAATCCATGGATAACCCTAAAGCTGGATTCTTAATATGGTTTTGAATAAAAGTTTCCATGCCATCTATTTTGGCCTGCGCCTGAGCTTGAGTTAGTTCATTATTTTTAACCGCCTCAGATAAAGCAGCATAAGGTATTCTAGCGATTGGAATACCACGTAAGTCTGTTTCAAAGCCCCAACCCTCCAATTGTTCATATCTCGATAAACGATTGGCTGGATCTGCTAAATTTCTAAAGATACCTAACCCCTCTGGAGAATCATTAAGAGCATCATCTACCATGTACAATGTTTTGCCTCTTGGGAGAAACAATTCCTGCGGTTCGTTATCGACACGTTGGAACATCCCATTAACTTCACCAGTATTAGGATGAATATCCCATCTTTCGATAGTTAACTGTGGTCGCGGCATAATATCTTTATAGCCAATAACACCGTCAGGACGTTTTTTAGCTACCCATTCCTGAATAGAAAAACCATAGAAACGATACATCGCTGCCCTACGAATAACCCGATGCCAAGGGGTGTTCATATCAGTCATAATATCTTCGACTAATTCAGCGAGTCTTTTAGCCTCATCAGGGACTACGCCGTCCACTTCTTTAGCCTCAACCTTCCAAGCCGCTCTACCTATCAGATTAAGATAAAACCGAATGCCAGCAGACACGATAGCCGTGTTTGCCATAATATTACTGTAGGTGACATATTTCTGCCGCCCAGTTAAAGCCGCATTCTTTTCGGATTCAACAAGATAACCCCCAATTACTACCGTACCAATAGAACCTAAGGTACTCGCTGCTTTTCGGGGTAGATTTTTTTTCCGGAACCTATCAAAAATATTAGCCATTATTGTTCACCATCTATGAAATTTCTTTTGGACCGCCAGCAATCAATCTGGTCCTTTTCGCTACTAAATTAGCATAAGCTCTACTTGCCGCATCTATCTGGTCCTTAAATGCGCCATTCGGAAAACTAGTTGCCTCGTTGATAAAAGCATCGTTCCAATCACCTCGTAATAAATAAACATTGCCAGCTTCACACTGAGCAGCGAGAGGGCCGGCTCTCTGTTCCTTAGATCCGGATTCTGGGCTGAACTTAGCGTTATACCCATGCAATAGTTTAACATATGTAACCTTCTGAGATTTACCAGATTGTCCGGGATCTTGCGGAAGATCAATCACGACTCCATAACCGTCAGCCAATGCAGTACCTGTTAATTCTTCTTCCACGCCACCGGGTGTTTTTTTGAACCGATTTGCGTCCATTATAATAATACGCCTATCTGTTGTCAACATCATTTTAATACCACAGCTAAACGCTGCTTTCTTGGTATCTGATGCCGCTAAATCCCACCCCCGAACGATACGCCCCTTCACGCCACGCATATCATCTAAATACTGAAAATCTTTTTTCTGGAATAAGCCACCACCGCGGGGAGCTGGTCTTTGCTGTAACTGCCCTGCTTCGGCATAAGTCCCGCCCCATGCTCTAAGAGCTTCTTTCAACTGATCAATGGATTCAGCTGGGAAGCGTACAGGATCCAATAGTTCATCTTCTTCTGTTCTTGGATCAGCGTTATAACGTTCTTCGTGTAGATCACAATGCGGCGGTTCTATTCTTTTCCAACTCTTGGATAGAACGTCATAATGGACTAATTCTTTTTTCGGCTTTACCATATAGCTTGGAGGAACTACAGTAAAGCACCGGCGTTCTTCTTCAAACTCCATTGGGAGCATTAAATGCTCATATCCTAATTCTTTTTCCAGTATCAAACCAGAAACGTCCCTTTCATGGACCCTCTGCATAATAACCACAATAGCAGACTCAGCTTGTTTATTCAAACGGGTCGGGACAGTTTCAGAAAAGATCTGGAGGACATCTTCCCTTTGATTTTCAAAATCGGCCCCATGTACGGAATGCGGATCATCGCCGATAACTCTATCGCCACGACGACCAGTCAGACTTGATGCCGGACAGGCTTGGCGCCAACCAGTTTTGTCATTCTCATAATAAACCTTAGCATTCTGATCGGTATCAAAAGTAAAACGATCCCCCCATAAGCCCTGATACCATTCACTATTGACTAAATTACGCCCGCGCACGTTGTCTCGAATAGCCAAGTTCTGTTCATGAGAAAAGTTGATATACCTATAGTGAGGAAGATTCCGCGGCCCCCATTCCCAAGCCGGCCAGAAAACACTTGTGGTCATGCTATTTCTAGTCTTAATTAAATCTTTACCTGTTAGATAAAGACGCCCTTCTACTTGGATGCAATTAACTATTTTCTTCCCAACAGGAATTAATTCCTTAAGATAACGATTTCGTGTTCTATCTATGCAGTATTTTACTTTTGCTTGTTTTCTTTTTAGATTGAATATGATATCGCCTTGATTAGCATAAAATTGGAGTCTCTTCGAATAAAAAGTTTTCCCTTCGCAAGCAGTAGTATCATTATATTCAAGTATTTTCATACCTAAAGACCGTACTAGGTCTTTAACTCCTTGTATTAAAACTTCGTTCACATTAACAAAAACACACCCGCCACTTTCATGGACTGTACCATCGGTGTCCATTAAACCCTGAAGTAATTTCCAACGTTGTTCAATAGATGCAAAAAGATATTCTTCTGGAATATGTTTATTCTGAAGCAAGTTACTTAAGCGTAATTCTCGATAAAGCCCTTCTACCCTAATTCCATGGAGCGGTTTTGTCAATTTATTATGCTTATTGTGTTTATCTGGATACTTGGTACTAACTGTGCACTCATAATTATCTAGTATAATGTGAGCGTCTTCGGAAGTAGCCCAAATAGTACCTTCTCTGCTTGTTCCATCCCCTAACCATAAACCTAATAAATATGGATCAATAACTAAATCTTTCGGTGGGAGTATTATCGGTTTAGCGACAGGGATGCAATCTCCGCGGTGACCGGCACGCAACTCTTTAGTCGGCACTATGATTCTTTTCCGCTTTCTATTTTTACTCCGGCCTCCCGTATTAGTGTTGCGATCAATCTCCCATTCATGGGTTGGGCCGGCTACAATGCTAGATTTATCATTGAATACCAATTTATAACTATCTTGTGAAAAATGAGGGGTTACCCCTTCTACTAACTTTGGTAGTCCGTCTGGGCCAAATACATAATCCCCCGGTTTTAGATTGCCGTGGTTAATCCAACCTTTAGGGGTTAAAACGGGAGTTCCAATGAAATTTGGCTTAGTACATCCGGGTGGGACATTAATAAGTAAACGAGTTAGATGGCCCTCTGTAACGGCTTGTAAGTGGTCGCAGATAGCTTCTACCCCCCAGTTAGCCACGAACTGCACTCCCGGCTCTAGCGCGTGCCAGCCAATCCTCATAAAGTCCAACAAACTATCTTCGCATTCTTGCTTATCAAGCATATGGAGAGCAAGAGAAGGGTTTGCCATCGCCATGGTGAGATCGTGGTTAGTCATCCCCATCGACAACCTCCTCAAGAACTTCATAGTCGCCTTCGATCTGGGGTACCTCTTCTGGTTCTTCTTTTGTGAGAAGTTTGCGCATTAATCCCCGATCTTCTTTGCTCAGCTTAGAAAAGTCAAAAGCAGTCTTCAATTCAACAGACCCACCATGATTCACATTGACATTGGAATTGGTACTAACTTTGACATTACGATCTGGATTCATTTCTGGGATATGACGTTGACTTAGTTTAACAAGGAGGTTATCACTATAGCGAGTAACATAGGTGACTATTTCGTCTTTATTACGACCCCCGATGATTGGTTCTTTGACCCCATCAACAGCACGCCGATACATTTCTGTTTCAAGCTTACCGCAGAAATACTGCTTTGCTTCATCGCAGGCTACGGCAAATACTGGGTCGTTTCTACGATGTCGGTTAACTGCATAACGTGACATATCAACCGCAGTGCAGGCTTGCATCCATTGGCCAGTCTCTGAGTATATAGATAGGAATGCCATCTTACGATGATCATCAAACTTGATGTTCTTTGGCATATTAGGCATGTTATCACGAGTGCCTTCCACCATTCTGATAAAACCGCGTTCTTCTAATAAACGTTCTATTTCTTCATCCGAAGGGTAGTCATCTCGGGTGGTCGTTACTGGGTCGTTACTAGGCATAAAAATGGTCCCAAATGATTTAACATTGGAACCATATTAATATATTTATAAAAGTGATTGCAACCTGAAAGTTAACCTTAAACGGTTCACCTATATTTTAGCATAGCTGCTTTATCGAAGTCAATAGCAACGGTATGATGCTCTTCACCACTATCCATGATAATCATAAAATCCCGGAAAGTATTGCGACTATTTCCAACTGCCCACTTATTATGTATATAACTTGGGCTAGACCCAACCCCAACGCAGCCCTGAAGATCCTCCATACTGTTGGCAATATGGATCATAATATAAGATCTATCCCTTACACCAGCAATTTCATAGCCTGAGGTAAACTCACCGCGCGATGTTCGGTTAACTATCCCAGATTCCCGAAAGTTCAGTTTATACGCCCCTTCTGGAATACAGCTAACACGCGCCTCATTATTCAGCCAAGGACGCTCTACCGTTAAACACTGGTATATAGTTCTGTCTTGATCTACTACATTGAGTACACCGAAAGTTCCTTCTTTGGTATAAGCATAGCGGGAAATTAATATGTCCATTATTTCTTCCTTGGTTTAACAGCTTCGCGGACAGTCGTGTCCGGATTAGCTTTTGCATATTCTTCTGTTACATAGTGACCCGTCTTGGCACTGCGGTATTTATACTTTGTTCTCATGTGACTTCCTTTTATAAGTGAATTCAAGTAAAGCCTCCCACAAACACGCTCGCTTCCGCGCTTCTTAAAAGATAATAGCCCATAGGGACGGCTAAGTCTCTCTTCCATAGGTTATTTTCCTATGCCTTTTACTTTTGGCCAGAGAAGCCAGCATACTATAGCCACAATATAGACTATAAACCAGTATCGGGATATTTCGCTCCAAGACCAGAAAGCATAAAAATCCATAGTAGGCGAATAAAATAGGATAGCAATTAATCTACAGAGTTCTGCAATAACAGCGATAACTATACGGTCGATCATAAGCATTCAATCCTCCTTTGGATTAGATGGGTTGTCCCAGAACTTGCGATACTGTTTTAATTTATCCCCCTTTTGGATATTGATAAGATCAACGATCTCTTGAAACGGTGCCATACGTGGAGTGAGTATATTAGCCGAGCATTTACAGTTCGGATCAAAATGTGCCGTGCGTTTACTTAAGAACCGGTATCCTATCTCTGTCCCACATAGGCGGCATTTCCGTATTGGCCAAAACTTAATATCAGCTTGTTTCACTGCATCGCTGATTTCTTTTGTCGTAATAGGAGTCATACTAAATACCTTGCGTTTCTTGAAGCACTTCTTTACCGTCGGGCAGGAAATCCCTTCTGTGATCGATTTTACTGTTAGGGATATTATATCCTTTTTCGTGGACTACCAACCGATAACCATAATAGCGTCTACTTATTATTGCCAGCTCGACAGGTAATACATCTCGTAAACGAGATATAGTCACCCGTATAATATTACCAGCGTTTTCAGGACCGCACTCCGGATCGTCTGGATCAAAATACACTTGATTAACTAAATCATATTCACGGGTATATCCACCAAGACGTTTATAATACCTATCCTTCATATATTGCATATATAAGATCATTAAAAGAGACATACCAAGAGATTTCGAAACGTGTCTTTTATCCAAATCGAAGAGTTGGTACT
>PJEL010003775.1_pt1 | contig 12750 bp, 8 predicted proteins | sample 1853271 | NCBI WGS metagenome assembly PJEL01 (sample SAMN08108733, study PRJNA415343) | Invertebrate metagenome, whole genome shotgun sequencing project. | host: Globobulimina | place: Sweden: Gullmar Fjord | collected 2015-08 | reverse complement strand
TACAAGTCTTTGCAAAAAGCACTCATCAAACACGGGGGGGAGAGGTACATTACATGCTGTTTCAACATGCAACTCTACAACTGATACATCTGGGAAACTTTGCCCCGGTACCGCAGCCAGGTCACCTTTTGAAGACACAATATCCATGGACGATGATGACGGTTGTTCCTTACAGTCCTCTCCTGATCGCTCATCTGTATTTTCAAATATAACTGATACGTTTCATTCTGCTCACAGGAAACCCCCGCCTATAATACACCTGAGAAGACTCCGAGAACTGAACAACCGAAATAAGGCTTCAACACAACGGTCTACTTGTGCAAAGTTACCTACCATCAACACATCCTCCGATCGTACAAAATCCTTGCATCCATTGAAGCCACAATATTTAGCATCCAGTCGGTACAGCCATATTATGAGTTGTTGCAAAACACAGATAAATTCTGACGAAACAGTAATTCCAGATAGGCTTGACTGGTCGGGCAAAGATGGTATTGCCAAAATAGCATGCAACCTGAAACCGAATCAACTTGGTAAGGTGTCACAACTGTTTTCTTATCATCCCGATTAACAATATGGATCTCATAAATTCAATTCTGTTCTTTTACCCGGCTTCTTTTTCAGATCTTTCTACATCACCATACCTACACCAACAATTTCGGAATCTATCTCTAGAAGATTTGATCCTGCAAGGGAATTCAAATTCGTCTTTCATCGATCAGGCGATTATCGTTCTTCGGCAGTCAGGGGAGGTACACACCAATCGAGCTTGGAAACCACTGGTGGATCCGTATGCAATCCAGGAAATTATTCTGATACATCGTAACAGGAATGGTCAGATTTATCTTCTCCCTGATTTGCAATCATCCTTGCATTTTGCCGTTTCTAAAGTTTTAGCAGAAGAATTGGTACACCGAATCGAATACTTCTGTGGTATCGACAAAAAATCTTTTCCCAAAAAAACTGTTGTGAAGGTGAATGAAAATTACGAAAACAACAGTGTGCCGATATTTGTTCACAATGTTGACGACATTGGGGCTGCCTCACGGAAACCTTTGTCTTGTATTCACGACCTATTTACAAAGATTTGCAAGGAGGGGCTTTTTCAGCACATCAAATTTGCCGAAAGAAATCGTGCAGGTAATGAAGGGAAGTCACCTGTCATGCACTTTGGCTTCTCTACAACAAATTGTGGCACATACCCGAGCAACAGAAGTACAATGTTTGGCAACGTAAAGCCTAGCTGCATTTCTTCTGATAACAAGAATCTTTCACCAAAAATCAGGGAGCTCCTTGTCAGAATTATTGACAATGGAACACGTACATGCCCTGAAGGGCACAATTCGTTCCTGCCATGTCCCAATCATTTCGAACTTAGAAAACAATATCGACGAATTTTCAACGAAACGATGAATGTCATTTACGACAACAATGGTATGGCGGTTGAACCAGAGGAATTCATTAGTTGTGAGGCATTCACAATTATCATTCCTCTTATTCTTTCTGCCCATAGGGACTTCCTCAATGATCGCACAAGAGGTATGTTTGAACATTTTTTTTTCAGGATCCATCACTTTTCAGTATGCGATTTGCTCACATTTTTACCACTGCTAGGGATGAACAAGGTTATCCAAATTAATTCATTCGTCTACCTAACAAAACGTAACTTCCCTAATGATAAGTTATTCCGATATATATCGAAGCTTCTTGTCCCAGATGGTACAAGCCGAAGTAATGTACAGAAAATCAGAGTTCCTGTTAGCATCATCGGGTACACCAGGAAGGTAGTTGGACAAAACTGCAATCGGATGCATCAGTTACGACAGTTCTGCCATTCCTCGAAGAAGGTACACAATTGTGGATTTGGTCTTTTGAGAACAATAGTTGGATCTGTAGTGGCAGATATCAAATCTACAAGAAATGTGCTTGCCACCATCGAAACATCCGCCCACATCAACGTCGAATCTGTCAATAGGGCAATAGAGGCTTTTGAAACGCGACAGCAGCATTTATTGTTATGTTCCACAACCTTTCGGGATGAATATATTGAGTATGTAGCAATTGAGGGGTTTTCAAAAAAAACCAGAGATAATTACAGGAAAAGTGAATTGAACATTCATGACTTCCTCAACGAAATTGGTAAAGTCAAGCTATCAGAATGGATGAAGAGGTCACCTTTTGAAATCAACCTTTTACCAAAGGAACATTCTAAGGAGCCACTATCCATCATACCCGATCCCAACGAAACATTTCATGGTCCCAAAATATTGTTCAATGCTGGTTGGGACAAAATTGTAAGTGACTAGTCGCACCTATATCATCTTTAACCATCATGTCAATGTCTAACTTACACATCCGATTTTAAGCGCTACTATGGGCCATTCATTTCTTCGTGGCTGAAATTATGTTCTATCCAACTACGACACTGGAAGACCAAGAACATTGGTATAACATCGTCTCACTGCATAGCATTTATCATATACTGCTGTGTTACCTGTAATGGCTCCACAAGAATTTCAGAGGTCACAAGGATTGTTGCCTCCATGGCGCATTCGCAGAATCGAATGTTACTGAACTTTGATGATGGAGAAGCTCTATATGAAACCCTGTGTGAAGTAGACCGTGGATGGATTTTCCAATCACTTGGAGCCTGCCGGCAGAGACGGCATACTATATCATCAAGAGGACAACCCTTCCAGTTTGCCAAATACGGTACCAAAATCGCTAGTATGCTTGAAAATTCAAAGGGCGCTTATTATCAATTAAAAAGAGGGAAGGGATACCAGGATAAGTTGAACTGTATCATCAAAGCACTGCAGACTCGCCTTGAAAATGAGATCCACCAGGTTGGACCCTTCAACAGCCATCATGTTGTTCACCTCGCAGCACTACTCGGACTCCTTCCTCTTGAGGCATGTAGGTATGCAAATGTGAATGGATCAGGATCTAGGGGACCAGAAAAATTAATCATGACCATTGCAGAGACATCAAATACGAAACCAGAATATAGATATTCTGATTTGAAGAAGAGAATCCCCAAGGAGGTTGCTAAGATAATATTTGATGAAATTCATGATGACCTTGCGCAAATTTTTGGGAAAGAGAGTGTGAGCAAGGATAAACTTGAGAATATGTTTTGTGAACTTTGGAGATTATTTGACAATTGGATCAAGCAGACAAAGGTACGAACATCTAAAAGTTTGTTTGATCGTTATTTTCATCCAATTGTAATTTATCTCACAAAATGTACATCTACTTATAAACCTTCAGATGTACTCGGACTATAAGAAACGATACAAGACCAAGGATCAGTTTCCCTTGGAATTTTATGTCAATGGAATCAAGGAATTCTTCAATACACATGACTTGAAGGACATTTTTGAACGTGACACAAGTTTCTATGATGTAATCTATATCGAGGAGAATACATGTTGTGAACGTGTTGTGCAGCCCCTTTTCAAATTAAATTACACAAAGAATACGCTAAGACTGTCCCTGGTTAGCCACATAATCAAAAACCGACATGATGTGGCCTCAAGTCTTCATAATATTGAAACTTTATGTATCAGCACAAACAAAATGGATGATGAGAAGACCCAAACAAGTGATCTAGTGGCATGGAACAAACAGTCTAAACGCTTACACATTGACGAAAATGTTATTTGTAGGTTTACTCCAGTATCCTGCAATCCCCCATTAAATCCATGTAGACTATGTTCATGCGCAAGTAATCGGAAATTGAAAAAAAGACAAAGGTCAAATACAACAGAGCAAGGATCAAACCAATCGAAAAAGACTTTCAAAATCTCATGCAAAGGTGCTGACTCCATTCCAGATCAATATGAGTTTAATGTTCGATACTCGTCTCAAACCAAACAAATTGTTTCGAGGGCGAAAATTGCGGTGCACAAGAAAATTTAGATTATTATTAACAAGTCTGTACATTACCATACCTTTTTATCTACGTGTAAAAGAGATTTGGAAATGTTTCAGTATCATTGATGACTGATATGCTATTACATAGGAAAGATTTCTTTCCATCACTGCCTTTCAGGTAATCGTCCTCTACCACGTTTGCGACACCAACAATGTTTTCAATGTCGATGATAGTGAGTGATTTCTCCATACCGAATCTTTTATTCAACTTCCCAACTAACCTATTCTCCCGAGATACGGATACAATATTGTGTGCACTCTGAACAATTGCATAAACCTTATCAGGTTCAATACAAAATCCCGTTTGGGACAGTTGGCGTTGGCTGAAATTATAAGTGTCGAAAAACATAAAGATCTTGGCAGGAAAAATGGACTGTTCATCTTCATTATTGGTAGTATGCCATGCAACATATGCCCAAGAATACCAATGCTTTCCACTCATGTAACTTGGATGAGCTCTATATATCAATGATTGCGATTTGTGTTTTTTGAAGGTTTTCATTTCAGTAAACCCACTGAAGACTAAACCATCGTTCACATTCCCATTGATGGTGGGAAGGAATAGTTTATTTTCGACCGAAAGAAGAATCTGATCATCCCAAAGACGTATGTAATCAGTTTTTGTGGTCCACTTGACAGTCATTCCTTCCAAAACATTTAAATTTGAATACTGGAGTTGGAACCTGCTACCAGTAAAAATCCTTTGTAATGGTCCCGAGGATTCTGCCTCTTCTTCTTTCAAATTTGAGTTCTTTTCAGCCCAAGAATCCTTAATTCCAAACCTACGTGCATAGTGGGGTCTATAAGAAGCCATCATGGATTCAAAATAAACAAACAATCTGCTTTCAGTCCACTTCTTCCCAATAGAGTAAGTTAGAATGGCTACCTGATTATTCGTTCTACTTCCCGGATTTTTAGTCAATTCTTTCCCATTCGATTCAGGTCGTGAACCGTCAAAATTGACCATTGCGCCATGTATTCTGGTGTAATGCGTGAAATGAAGAAGATGGTGGAATTTGGTTAAAAGAAGCTTCACACCCTTCTTCCTTTTTACTTGCAACCTATAGAGTTTCATGTAATCTCTAATTTTGACCTGAGCATAACATTCACCCTCCCGATTGTTTTCAGTCACAAAAAACTGTGTTCTTGGATGAGATGGTGATCTCAACCAGCTCTCTAAAGCAATTGTTTGTTCCATTAGCAAGAACCATTGTTTGACAAGTTGTGGTGTGTATTCATACTTGTCTGATTTCTTGGTTCTTCTTTTCTTCGAGCTACCTAGCTTGGTTACAAATTCTGAATTTTGGAGGCAAAGGTAGATAAGAAAGATTCTCGCAAACTTCTCTTTACCTGTGATCATCAGTTTCCCATATGATATGCCATGTCTATAACAGTCTACGTTCGGTAAGTTATCAGTTCCCTGTCTACCATTTTGGAAAACCATTTCCTTTGAAAGTTCTTCAAGAACAATTTTCATGTCGCCACTCAAAGTGTTCATAAACCCCTCATATAGATACTCACAAATACCCAAGTAGAAAACATGAAGTGTTTCGGGTGGTGTGGCTCCATATACTCCAAATTTGTCACAGTAACCAAACCAAATTTTATCAAATGCATTGACAATGTGGTGGAACGACAATTCCTTCTTTTCTGCCTCGGTTTTGGTTCGGAAGAATCTTTTTTTAAAAAAATTACAAATATGTGTGGCTTTAGATCCATCTTTTGTCTTCACATCACAGTCTCTAACCAAACCCTTTACATTCTCCCCATGACTACCAAATCTTCCTGTAAATCCATTTCCAGCCTTAGTGTCGGACAAGACAGCTTGCAAAACTGGAACCGCCACCAGACTTCGTGTGTAAATTCTATCGCCACGTTCATCGGTGTGCGTTGTTGGCAAATCAATGTAGAAACCTGTGCGTTGCAGTTCGCAGAAACCCTCAAAGCAAAACGAGATGATTGAGTGGTAGTCATTGAGCTTGATTTTGGTTGGTATTTTCTTTTTTTTCCCTCTAATTCTCACAAAAGATGGAACAGTGACTTTGCCTATATAATTTGATGCTGGTTCAATGTATCCAATAATAAACCAAGACCTGTCAAGGTTCCGGACACTAGACTTGAAAATACCAGGACAAAGGGTGATTGGTTCAACACTATTCCTGGATACCAGAGTCCCATCTATGAATGACAGGAATGGGAATACGATTTGATTCGTATCTCCGTCGGTATTGAGCATTTTTGATGTCATCTCATGGAACATTCCTGTGTTCAAATCACCGAGTGGAATATTATCATAATCAGGTAATTCAAGTGGATTGTTTATGTCTGGAAATATAAAATTTTCCGGGAGAACAATGGACTCGTCCGAAAAGATCAGGGCGATCTGGTAATGAATATCGAAGTATGTTACGATGACTTGTCTTCCACTTTTTAATTGAATCGTCTTTCTCTGAGGTCGAGCCAAATCATGATATTTTTTTGGGTGAACTGTGTTGAAAAGCCACTGAGTAAGTATATGTCTTGACGGGGATTTTTCATACCTGCCTTTTTCTCCATGGGCAAGAATCCAATGTCGTTCAACTTCCTTTGCAACCTCGTTATACAGTAGATCTGGACACCCAGGTTTGGTAAGTTTCTTCAACAATGTAATATAAGGAATCCATTCTGTGTTTATTCCGACATTCTTTCGATGTTTACGAATTTCTTGAATGTAGGTACGAATTCGGTTATCAGGAGAAGTACCAGTTTGCATGACATGGTCTGGTAACCCTCGATTGTCAGAATGTTCACTATTCCCAGAAGTTGTTTCATTACTTCTTCCAGAATTTGAATCAGAACTGTCATCGTTATCTGATTCATCGATGGTGTTACTGTTTTCCCATTCGGTCCGTAGCATAATATCCTCTTGGTCTACCATATCTGATGACCTAGAATTGTTGTCCTCACAGTCCCATGAATCCAAATCTTCAGTGGTGTCCTCATCTTCAAGAACTTTAGGACATTGAAGAGTGTCTACATTACCACAACGCTCGTCAAACTCATCATTATCACTTGCAGATGTGGAACCTGAAGTGTCGCTATTGTTGTACAATCTTTGGTGTGCCTCATAATCGTGGAGAATGTCATCGTTCTCATCATTTGAAAATTCTTCGCTATTAGTATAGTACAAGTTATTTTCATCATGATCACTATCAACAGAATGTTCGACATCCTTTGAAACTTGGTTGGGTCCAGATTTTTTGTTACAATGACGATGCTTTAAGGACCGTAATGATTCCATTGCTCTTGCTGAAAATTGATGATTGAAACGAGACAATTTGGTGACATCGTTGACTCGTTCAGGATACTTATTAGAATCGGAGTCAGATGAATCATCGAAAGCTCCAAGATGATTGTCCTGTTCAAGGATTGCAAATTTAGCATGCTCGGGGATCATTAATGGTGAAAAGTTTGTTGAAGATCCACCTCTTGCAACACTGGAATGTAGATTAAATTCCTTATGCATTTCCCTTATTGTATTGCCAGAATGGTCCTCGAAATTAGTGCCCAGCAACCTTGTATTTTTCGATGACGACACGACACATTTCCTTGTGTGAGCTGAACAAGCTCGAAAACCACTCAATCCAGCATACTTCGGGAAAACTTTACCACATTGGGGACATTTCGTAATCGTTCCTTGGCTGTGGGGTGTAAGGGAATCTGGGTTATTTCCTGCAAGTTCAAAGGCCTGTGATTTCATCACATGATTGATCATATCGCTTCGTTGGGCCTCTGCGCTCTCATTATGTTCAGTGACGTATTGACAATCACCAACACTACACTCTTTTGGTGCTAGTGATCTTTTGACACTACCACAAGTTTTCTGTTTTTTGTTCGGCATTTGAATAAGGAACAGAAGTGTACATAATATTGTGCAAGGCAACCATCCATATACACTTATTTCTTTCCGTTTATCACTACCAATTCAAATTTTGTTTCGTATGAAACACTCGATTTGGGACATATTGCATCTAAAGGGGCATATGCATTCACAAGCAAAATGATTCCTTGGCGTTCCACACAGATGGCACAGTTTGAATAACATATGCCCCTGTACAATATCTGAGATAATTTTTGGAAAATTCATTGGAGACAAGAAATTGAATAACGACAAAATTACTTTTTATAATGCCATGTACTCACTTCCAACAACTTCAACAATGAATTCTCCAAGATCAATGTCCTCGCCATCCTTGAAAACTTATATTAAACCATGTCCCTATGAAATAATGACTTCTCCCAGAGCCAAACATAGGTGTCATTTGTTGGTTAATATCTCAAAGTTTGTTGAAATTCACTCAAATTGCATGCTAGAATTTTTGTACGACCGTCCAGGAATTCAAAGGGAAGACTTGGCCACAGCCTTTGTAATGCAAGACACTTTAGTAGAGGTTCATGATTATATTACCGATCATGAGGAATTGGACACGAGACTGTTGAGGAATAATAAGGGTTGGGTGAATCGCGACGATCAGAATGTCGACAGGTTTGTTGAATTCATTGAGAAGACTGTGAAGCGGTGCAACAATGGTAAAAATGAGATTGCAACAAATCTAGTGAAACAACATGTTTACTGGATGTCAGGATCTGTCACACCGGAAAATTTTGGATGGTTTGATATGAATGAAGGGACTGCAGGATACATCTTGTCGGAAGATTTTTTGTACATGCAAAGATATGAAATAACTACTGAATGTTAAACAAATGTTTAAAGCATTAGTTATGTAGTAATGTATCTTAACGGTGGAGGCACATAATGTATTAAACAAGTTTAACACCATACAATGTTGCCAATTCCGCAAACTTGCCTCGTGGGGAAAGGTCGGAGTCGGTGTTGAGGACAACGTACTTTTCAACATTTTGATTTTTTAGGATAATCATTCCCGGCGATTTTAGAAGTGTTTCCTCAACCTTACCAATGTCCATCATGTCCTCAGGAGAAATGTCGTTAAAAGCAAGGGCTCCATTGTGTTCCTTACAGTACTCGGGGAAATCAATGGTTGGAGGAAACCTGGTCAAACTGTATGATGCTTCTTCACTGCCGGTACCATCATCATCTTCTGGGAACGTAACAACAATTAGATTGATGAACATATTGAAGCTCTGTGCAATGAGGTAGAAATGAAAATTATGGACAAAGTCGGGACCTTTGGTAAAAGAAACATTATCGATGTTTGATAAGAGAAAGTACGTCCAAGTTTTGTAACAGAGTGGGCAAAAGTCGTATTTATCGGGGACAATACCGCTCTGGAGGTATTGAACCTGCATGAAGTTGAAAAGTGTATCCATTGGAATTTGATCAATTTGAAGTTGTGTTAGTGCCTGCTGACGTTTAAGGAAACACTTTGTAGATTCCATAATTAATTGGGTGAAAGGGAATGCGTAGTCTGGGACAACACTTTCGGCCGAGTCGTCGTCGTTTTGGGCTTGCATGGTAGGACCTTCTTCATCGTCAGGTTGGAAACCGTGCATCTTATGAAATGTTGGAATGAAAGGTTCCAGAATAGCCTCATGGATGGTTCTCCTAATTTGGTAAAGCTGTTCAAGAATGAAATTTGTTTTGTCAGACGTGTAAAAGTATCCACTACCCGAAGGGATGCCTTGCTTCATACGGCGTCTTTTAACACTAGGATGCATCGCCCCGGACGAGACCTGCATTTCCCTATAGATTGCGGCTTCCAGCGGTAAAAATTTTTCTTCGTATTGGAACAATACCAGTACCTTCAGATGTTCTTCCATCCCAACGATTCCTCCTTCCTTTCTAAGCGGACCGAAGCATGTTGAAGAATTTGGAAAGTTGGAAATTAGATGCACAATAGTGTCTCGGGAAATTTTTTTTACCAACGGTGGAAGCAAGGTTTCAGTTACCCGATCTCTGTTATTTCTGTCGGCCGTTGTTGAAAACACAACCTGATCCCCCGCCGTCAGATCAACTACATGATCGGTGAGTGTTGATCCGTTGTTGTTTTGTGCGGGTGGTTTAGACATTGATAAAAATGCGGTGGTGGCGATGTGATTTGGGTTATATCTTTATTGAAAAGGTATTATGGTTTTATAGTGATCCTTCAATAATTCTAGCGATAGTGATGAATTTAGAAGGTTGCAATAAATTACAAGAGGGTGTCCAGTGGAAGTTGAGAAAAACGGAAATTATGACACAAAATTAGTCTGGATTCCCAGAACAGAGAGGCGCGCTGATATTTGGATGGTATGATTTGTACACCCTATGATAACGTAGAAATTTTTGGTAAAACATGTGGAAAATGTATCTAAACTCATAGGTTTCAGCATCTGTACATAGGAAGGTAACTAATTTTATACCGGGATGTGTTTTGATGGAGTTTAGGATGTAATTATGATGTGTGAGTTCTAATGTTATGTGTCATATTTATAAGTCTAACAGAAATAATTCCCGTTATTTTAGGAACAAAGATAAGTCAGTGTCGGTAGCCATGCCATTGAACATGAATAATCTTGAGACAGAAAAGTTAAGACGGAGCCGAAGAGGAAGTAGACGTAATAATCAAAATTCTGATGGTACCACACCGGCAAGAGGAAAACAAGAACCACCAATAAACAAAAAGAGGAAGATCAAGGTCAGAGGACAAGAACTACTACCAACCAAGAAGAGCACGGTCAGAAATAGTTCGCCAGCAGGAGGAGTTGAAAGGAAATCAAGCAAAACGAATGCAGGCCACAGAAATATGAACAATGTTAGTGTTGGACAGAACCAATTGTATTCTGCGACAGGTGCTTCTGCTCATGTTTCTGCTAAAAACGGAACCGCACAAGAGAGTAGAAGTGGTGTTGATACTGACGGGAACCGTGATGAAAGGAATCAAGATATAAATGGTACATCCCCCGTGACTCAAAGAGATGGGGAATACTCATCGTTGGCTGAACAAGATGAGGAGGACGCACACGAAGACAATGGTAAGGGATCATCCAATAATAATCGTCCAGGTGATGATGAAGAAGACAAGACGACCAGAAAGGATGTTACTACTACCACTACTAGTGGTGTTGCAAGAAGATGTGATGAAGTTCCTGAGTACTCCATGAACCAGGAATGTATTGATTACCAACCCCTTACACTCAGTCAACTCAATTCAGAAACAAAAAGACTCCCAATGAGTGTGCAGCAAGTATATGATTTACGAGTAACTCTAAAAGATCCTGCGTCCCAACTGATTCAAGTAAGGAAGATAACAAGAGAGTCAATATTTCCAAAAATGAAATTTGTTTCAAACAAGAACCGTGATGCTGTGTTTGATCGCCCTCCAGTTATCCAACCAAAAACGGTACAGTATTGTTTGCTCGATAAATTAGCATGGTTGGGGGAAGGCGGATACGTCCCACAAATTGATAGCGCAATCAGGTGGAATACATATTCAAAAGAAGTTGAAAGAACTTTATCCCAGTGCAGAAGTACTGCACTATCAACAATCAAAAAAAGTATTATGCAAGGTATGTGAAAAATTAAATTATTACTATATTCCTTATTGCATGGTTAATGCATAATTAACATTTTTTGGACTTGTTTGTGAGTGAAGGCTTTGCGGTGTTCAACGCTTCTGATCATAATGACATGACTGGGGGTGGCTGTTTTGTTACACAGCTGTTCCTTTTGGCTGAAGACAACAAATTCACGGACCTTTATACTCGAAAGGATGATATCACAGGAAGGCCGGATGTACTAGGATTCAACGGGTTGGAGGCAGGGAAAGAGTTCATGTTAAAATGTTTACAGCCAGTTGTGGGGAAGCAAAGAATGAGTCAGATGGGTAAAAATTACTCACCCATCCATCGGAAGGGTTACGAAGATATCATTACTCCAACTGATGAAGCGTATGCTATGCTTGTCCTTGAAGACAGATGGGAATTGTGGGATAGAATATATGAATTGAGACGAGCGGCAGCAGAACAACTAGAGAGCAACGAGAAAGAAGGAGGGTACAATGACAGCAACGAGGATCCAGTGGAAGTGTTAGCTGGAGATGAAGATGATCAGAGAAAATACGAAATGAAAAACGGGGAGAAAAAAAGATACGGAGAGAACTTGACTAAATATTCCTATTACGGTACACTGGCGCCACACTATAAGGGATTTGATCCGAGCGTAGCTGCAAACAGACAAAACGAGATAAAGAAGAAAATAGTAGCATTCCGTAGCAGTGATAGAGGGAAAAAACGTATGGAACAATTAACTGAATGGTGGGGGGAACATGTTCATCAGGGACCTGCTAACAGGAAAAGAAAGAGGCACGTAATGAGAACGCAAATGGCAGAAAGTTTACAACAAGTTGAGGACAATGATTTTTAACTCCTATTAAACTTACCTACATGTTTATAAATATGTATTTAAAATATAGACTAAAAATAACAATTATGTTGGGTATCTAAAAATATAGAAATCGTTTGTAAAATTATAGAAGATGTATTTGTAACGTTATGCTTTGGTCATAAATTTATTCCAGATATTGTTAGTGTGTGAAGGTTCTAATTTTACGGGAAATGTCATAATTTTATAGATGTGTTTCTATTATTTGCCTTTGTTATAAAAATATTCCAAATTTTGATTAGGACATTACAGAGTCTTTATAAAATATTTGGTTAAAATTATAGACATGTCTATAATTTTAGAATGACTGGTCATAAAATTATGCAAACACATATTTCGTGGGATTGGATGCAATTGTGTGAACAATCGTACCAAATATGACGTCGATCGTGTCAGAATGTTCCCATTCTGACGTGTCGTGACATCTTTTGTGT